>Ga0182027_10007106_pt1 | contig 16600 bp, 13 predicted proteins | sample 712E1DmetaG_FD_121300 | JGI IMG/M metagenome (GOLD analysis project Ga0182027, IMG submission 121300) | Permafrost microbial communities from Stordalen Mire, Sweden - 712E1D metaG (Illumina Assembly) | ecosystem: Environmental > Terrestrial > Soil > Wetlands > Permafrost | place: Sweden... | reverse complement strand
TTGATTACCCAACACTTCAACTACTTTTATTTTATATGTTATTTCTAATCCGGGTTTAATGGATCCAAGCATCCATGTAAAAAGAAGCGGTTGATTAACTTCTAATGTCATTTCGTCAGCCGGGGAAATAAGTTGAGGACTTACTGTTTCAGGTTGAATAGATGCAATACTCTGATCAATGCAATCCCTAGCTGCTTCCATACCCCTTTGATTTTTAACATACACACAGATAGTATAATTACCATCGGGTGCGTTCATATTCTTATCAAAGGCTTCCTGAAGTTTTGTATTGCGGTAAGTTATTCCTGCAAAATTGAAATCATTGAATGAATATCTTTTTGATCCATAGGGAAGATCGATAGACCCCGATTTACTCAAAGCTTGAATTCCGGAACTGTTTTCCTTTAGATCAACTTCGAGATATCCGGAGAATACCGCTTTGCTTTGATTAAATATCAGTAATTGCCAGAGATTATCTTTATTTAATTGATTAGCTGGCGGCAGAAATAATTTCACAGTAATCTGCGGACTTACTTCTTCCGGTTGTATAGTTGCAATGCTTTGGTTAATGCAATCATTCGTAATCTCCGTACTTCGTTGATTTTTGAAATTTGCACATATCGTATAGTTACCATCGGGTGCATTCATATTTTTATCAAACGCTTCCTGCAGCTTAGTATTATAGTAAGTTATACCCGCTAAATTAAAATCGCTGAATGAAAAACTTTTTGATCCCGAGGTAATTTCCAACGGTCCCAATTTACTTTCGGCTTGTAATCCGGAAGCACTTTCTTTTAGATCAACATTGAGTATTCCGGTGTATACTGTTTTGGTTGGATTGATGATCTGTATTTTCCAGAGATCTGCAGTTTTTAATTGATTCGCAGGTGGCGGAATTAATTTCACGATAAGTTGCTGGGCTTGAACTTTGCTTAGATTTGGCAAGATTAAAATTGACATAAGTAAAAGAAACGAGATTAAGAAACAAGACTTATTACGCATCTCACAATCCTAGTGAAAGATGTTGGTTGGTGATCAATTAACTATGCACTTTAATGGAATAGTAATAGATCTATTTGGTGTTGCTTTTATCAACATTAGATAGGGAAACGTCTGAAGTATTTCATCTTATTTTTTTTGCTGTATTCCAAAATTCAGCTGGAAGAAAAATGAAACCTCTATATAAAAGAATATAATTGACAGAGATTTTGGCGGAAGATTTGAGAAGCGTAGTAATTTAGATTGTTGACTATTGAAATCATCATTCTTATTACATTACTAATTTTATAGTTATAATTTGCATAATATTTTATTTAAAACAAAGTAAATTATTTTTAAATTGATTTGCCCAATCATCCGATGAGCTGATTTGAGAAATTTTGGATGCAGTGCAGTGCCATAAAATATCTTTATTTTATCACTCATCAACCAATTCATTGTAGGAATTGCTTCATGGTTAAACGATATTTATTTCACTTCGTAATTTCCTAAAGAAGTAATTATCTCTCAACTTCCTAAACTCGTCACGAAAAACGAATTCATATAATCAATTAAGATTCATACTGAATAATGTCAATTTTTTATCTTTGTTCAGTCCATAGACTCCCATCTTTAATTTCAGTAATTTCCTCTCACTAAAAGCAAAGGTAAATTATGGCTGACGAAATTAAACCAAAAAAGAAAGTTCTTCTTGAAGAAGCAAAATACTCAATGGATACTCATCTGATTTACGGAAAATCAGTATCCGATAAATGGGATTACTCTCACCATGTAACTGCACCGATTTCATCTTCAACTACTTTCAGATTGGATTCAGTTGAAAGGGGAGCTCAAGGATTTATGCAGTTTGCAAATGATCAACTGCTTGGGGATAACGCGCCGATTTTTATTTATGACCGTCTGGGGGAACCTAATAAAGATATGCTGGAAGAGAATTTAGCATATGTTGAAAAGGGTGAAATGGCTGTAAGTTTTGCAAGCGGAATGGGCGCCATATCAGCTGTATTCGGAATTCTTACTAAATCAGGCGATGAAATAATTACACATACTACTTATTATGGTTGCACAATATCTCTTTTGACGAACTGGTATCCAAAGTATAATATTAAATCAATTCCTGTTGACCTGACAAAATCAGAAAATATTATACCAGTCATATCTAAAAAAACGAAGGTTATTTATTTTGAAAGCCCGGCTAATCCTAATATGGATATAATAGATATTTCCGGTATAAAGGAAATTGTTAATGAAATTAATAAAACTCGTGATGAGATAGATGTAATAAGCATAGTTGTAGATAATACTTTTGCAACTCCCTTTTGCCAAAGACCTATAGAACAAGGAGCTGATTTTGTGATTAACTCATTAACAAAAGGAATCGGCGGTTTTGGTACCGATATGGGGGGCGTGGTTGTTGGCAGAAAAAAATACCATGATTCATTATTGTTGTTTAGAAAAGATTTTGGTGCGGTACTGAATACAAAAAGCGCATGGGCAATTTTAACATATGGATTGCCTACTCTTGCTTTACGACAAAGGCACCAAATAAAATCCGCGATGAGAATAGCTGAATATTTGAATTCTCATCCGAAAGTTGAATTCGTAAATTATCCCGGACTCCCAACTTCAAGGAATTATGACATTGCTAAAAAACAGATGATTGATTTTAACGGTAATTTTGCCCCTGGTAGCATGATCTACTTTGTACTCCAAGGTAATTCCCCCTCTGAGAGTAAAGAAAATGGAAGTAAATTCATGGACTATATTGCCGACCATGCTTATACTATGACACTTGCAGTGAGCCTTGGACATACAAGAACATTAATTGAACATCCCGCCTCAATGACTCATTCAGTTGTTCCGCCGGAGAAACTAGCTGAGCGTGCTATTGATCCCGGAGGTATTCGTCTTGCGATCGGATTAGAAAGCCCTGAGGATATCTTGTTTGATCTGGATGAATGTTTAAAGGTTATCTGAGAAAAAGAATTTAACTAAAATTAGAAATACTAATTAATGAATCTAATTAAAATTCTTAATCATTTTTTATTGTATTAATATGTGACCTAATTTACTTATGCTTATTGAAATATTATTTACTAATTTTAAGATATTCAAATAAATCATTATATAAGAAAAATTTAATAAAATGCTAAATGTAATTAGGATAAAAAATGCATCATTCTATGCTTATCACGGTGCATTACAGGAAGAACAGAATATTGGCGGGAAATTTGAAGCCGATGTTGATATTTATACCGATTTTACTGAAGCAGCAAAAAAAGATACTCTGAAACAAACTATAAATTATGATGAGATTTACAGATATATTAATATTCTTGTTCATGAAAAGAAGTATTACCTGATAGAGACCCTTGCTACAGTTATCGCTGATCAATTATTAAAAAGGTTTCCACAAATTATAAAACTATGCGTACGTGTCCGTAAACATCATGTGCCGGTTGGCGGAGTTATTGATTATGTTGAAGCTGAAGTGATAAAAGAAAATGGTGAATGATGTTTATCTCGGTCTTGGCTCCAATCTTGGAGACAGATTAATATATCTGGTTTATGCCGTTGAATTCATCGATAGCAGCCCTAATTGTACTTTAATTAAAGCATCGTCAATTTATGAAACTACTCCATATGGGCAGGTAGAAGGAGGAAATTACTTTAATGCTGTTATATATATAAAAACGTCGCTTGAACCTGATCAATTACTTGATTTAATAAAACAATTTGAATTAAAAGCAGGAAGAAAATCAGATAAAAAAAAATGGGGTTCAAGAGAAATTGATATTGATATTCTTTTTTATAATAATTTAATTTATAATAACGAAAAGTTGAATATACCGCATACGGAAATATTATTAAGGGATTTTGTGTTAATCCCATTGCAGGAAATTGCTCCTGATCTTGTTCACCCTTTGACAAACCAAAAAATAAGGGATATTAATCAAACAGAACTTGAAAAGCATATTATTCAAAAACTTAATTTTACATTAATATAAAGTGATCGAATTAAGATATATCGCCATAGAAGGAGTAATTGGAGCCGGTAAATCATCGCTTGCTCAAAAGCTTTCAACTAAACTCGGTTCCAGACTGATACTTGAACAATTTGAGGAAAATCCGTTTCTTGAAAAATTCTATGATGACAGAAGTCGTTTCGCATTTCAAACGCAAATGTTTTTTCTGATCAACAGATATAAACAGCAGCAACAGCTAAATCAGCAAGAACTTTTTTCTAAATATGTTGTCTCTGATTATATTTTTGAAAAAGATAAGATTTTTGCCTATTTAAATCTTTCGGGTGAAGAATTGAAATTGTATGAAAGCATATTCCCTTTATTGGAACGTGATATTCCCAAACCGGATGTGGTAATTTTTCTTCAGTCCAGCACCGATAAACTTATGAACAATATCAAGCTGCGTGGAAGAAAATTTGAGCGAAATTTAACTAAAGCTTATTTAACCGAGCTTTCCGAAGCCTATAATAACTTCTTTTTTAAATATAACAATACACCTCTATTGATAGTAAATACTTCAGATATTGATTTTGTAAATAGGGATGAAGATTTTAATGAACTTTACGAACAGATATTCCGGGAAGATCGTGGGTTCATTGAATATTTCAATCCGGAACCGAAAGGATAAAACGACTATTATGTTTGAAATGATTTTATGGGCGTTTTTATTTTATGTCGTTATTAAAACCTTGAAAAATTTATCCGTTGCATTGCGTCCTTCTCCAAAAACTCGGGATGGTATCGTAGATCAGAAGAAAAGTCAAAATAAATATAGAATCGAAAAAGAAGATGTTATCGATGCTTATTTTGAAGATATCGATACTAAAACCAAAGACAAGCCAAAGCAAAAATCTTAATGCCCTCTTACAATTTAATTAAACGGTCAGTTTCTAAGATACTAGAAAAATATTTATCCTCTGAAATATTTACTCCAAAATCCTTTAATAAATTAGGAAATATATTGATTATTCGGCAGCATAATCAATTTGGAGATTTACTTGCAAGTGCATCCTTATTCCGAGCAATAAAAGAAAATTATCCATGTTGTCGAATCACATTGATTGCTAGTCCGGAGAATTATTATGCTGTAACTCAAAATAAATTTATAGATGAACTTTTTATATTTGATAAGCATAAAATATTGCTGGTTCATTTCTTATCTGGTTTGAAGAAAGTACTGAAAAAAAAATATGATTTGACGATTGTCCCTGCGACGGTATCGATATCATCCACTAGTTGTATACTTGCAGCATTATCGAATTCCCAAATAAAAATAGGACCAAATTCGTTAAATGGGAATAAAAACAATTACGCATATATGTTTAATTGCAGAATTGACTTGGATTGGCGTAAATATCCGGATGCGCATGTTTCTGACTTTATCCTTGAAATAATACGTCCATTTGGAATCAAAACAAAAAATTATAATTCAAGCATCTCTTTTAATAATGCAGATGGAAAAAGTGCTCATGATTTTCTAAATAGTTTTGGACCTCTTAAACCTAAACTTACAATAGGCTTTCATGTTGGTGCAGGTAAACTACCAAATAAGTGGCCAATTTTTAAATTTATAGAATTAATTGAAAGAATTAGATCGGAATATTCCTTGAAATTCTATTTTACTGGAAGTTCTGCGGATAAAATTGAAATTAATATTATAAGAAAACAATTTGGTGATGAATCCGGATATTTTTTAAATAGAACTATACCGGAAGTTGCGGCCATTATTTCTAATTCTGACCTATTTATTACAAATGATACCGGAGTAATGCATGTTGCAGGATCTGTAGAAACTCCACAAATATCACTTTTTGGTCCAACTAATCCATTTAACTGGGCGCCGGTAGGGCCTACAAAATATTTTCTTCGAAAATCTGATTTTATTGATGATATTTCCGTTGAAGATGTTTTTTCATTATTCAATTATATTATTGAAAACCATATTAAACCAAATGACTAACTCTAATAAAAAACTAGCCGCGATTGATATCGGAACAAATTCTTTTCATCTCATTATCGTTAGTTTAAAAGATGATGGGGATTTTGAAATAATTGACCGGGAAAAAGAAGTAATTAGATTAGGAGAAGGAAGCGGCGGTGATATTAAAATGATTAAAGAGGATGCTCAGTTACGGGCAATCCAGACATTAAAGAGATTTAAAGGATTAGCAGATTCTCACCAGTCTGAAATCAGAGCAGTTGCGACCAGTGCCGTAAGAGAATCCTTGAACAAAATTGAATTTATTAAAAGAGTTTTTGAACAGACCGGAATAGAAATTGAAACTATTAGCGGAAATGAAGAAGCCAGGTTGATTTATTTAGGTGTATTACGGGCAGTACCAATATTCGAAAAAAAAATCTTAGTAATTGATATTGGAGGTGGAAGTACAGAATTATTAGTTGGAGAAAAAGGTAATACCTTATATTCTACCAGCCTCAAATTAGGTGCAGTTCGTCTGACTCAAAGATTTTTCCCAAATTATGAAATCGATGCAGATTCGATTAATGCTTGTAGGAAAATGGTAGAGTTGGAGCTGATAAATGTTGCTGAATCAATTAAAGTTATCGGATTCGATCTCTGTATTGGTTCTTCAGGTACAATTATGTCAACTGGATTAATGATTGAAGCATTAAAAAAGGGGAAACTACTTGATGGCACAATTCTTAACAATTATGAATTTATTAGGAAAGATTTTATAGTTGTTAGAGATGAAGTATTAAACAGAAAAACTACAGCCAGAAGGAAGAAAATTTCCGGTCTTGATCTAAAAAGAGCCGATATTATCCCTGCCGGAATTATTATAGTAGACGAGATAATGAATCTCTTTGATTTAAAACGAATCACAATTTCAGGTTATGCTCTAAGAGAGGGTATTGTCATTGATACTTTAAATAAAGTAATAGATGACAGACCTAAACTGAAATTAAATGATATTAGAAAAAATAGTGTAATGAATCTTGCTAAGTCATGCCATTATAATCTTGACCATTGTCAGCATGTAGCTACCTTAGCACTAAGTTTGTTTGATCAACTCCAGGGAATTCATAATCTTGATTCTGTTTGCAGAGAATATTTAGAATATGCTTCAATTCTGCATGACATCGGTTATCATATATCCGCAAGCAACCATCATTATCATAGTTTGTATATAATAAAAAATAGTGAATTGCTTGGTTTTAATGAAAATGAAATAAATATTATTGCTCATACAGCTAGATATCACCGTAAAAGTCATCCTAAAATGAGTCATGAAGATTTTAGTTCATTACCTGAAAAAACGCAAATAATTATAAAAAAGCTCGCTTCAATTTTAAGGGTTACGGACGCTTTAGATCGAATCCATAAAAAAGTAGTGAAGTCATTCACTGTGATAGTTAATGATGACTCGATTCTTATAAAACTTAATAAAGAAGATAATACCAGTTTGGAAATTGAGTTATGGAATTTGGAAAGAAGAAAATTATTATTCGAAGAAGTATTCAAAAGAAAAATATTTATAGAAATTAACTCAAATTAAATTATAACCGCAGGATAATGAATTTTAATTTAATCTTTAGGAATTGTTAAATATACTGATGTTCCGGAATCCAAAGTACTTTTGATTATGATTTTGCCATTCATTTTCTCGGTCATTTCTTTACTTAATATAAGTCCAAGACCTGTTCCTTCTTCACCCGAAGTTCCTTTTGAAGAGTGGTTAATATCTATCCTGAATAATTTATTTAGAATGCTTTCATTCATTCCTATACCGTTATCACGAATACAAATTGTTACTTCTGGATATTCTTTGTCAATCAACAAAGTTATTATTCCGCCGATCCCGGTAAATTTAATAGCATTGGATAACAGATTCTCTATTATAATATTTAACATCATTTCATCTGCTGTTACATAAGTATTAATTCCGACTTCATTATTTATTTTAATATCTTTTACATTTGCATTTGAATTCAAAAGTCCAATAGCATTTATAATAATATCATGTAAATCGGTTTTCTTTGGATTAAATTCCATTCTTCCGGTTTGTAATCTTGACCAGGTCAGCAATTGAGTAGTAAGATTATAAAGATTCTTAGTCGATGAAGTAATATGAGAAATAAACCTTTTGATTTCTTCAAGATTTAGCTCATCAAAACTTTCTTCCAAGATGCTTGAATATCCTAGCAAGCCATGAAATGGACTTTTGAGATCATGAGCAACTATAGAGAAAAATTTATCCTTAGCGGCGTTAAGATCTTTTAATTCATTCCGTGATTTTTTTAATTCATCCTGAACGTCCTTTAACTCAGTTATTTCCGTAAAAGTTGAAAAAACTCTAAATGGAGTCATTTCGTTTAATCTAAATTCAGGGACTGAATTAATGACAATCCATTTCCTAAGATTCTCAATCGGATTACAGATACCTATCAAGATATTCTCAACCGGGTTCCCAGTTTTAAGCGCTAAAATTGCCGGATGTTCGTTTGATGGGAATTCAGATCCGTCTTCATGGATTGCTTCATTAAATGAATAAAAAGAGGTGAAATTATTCATTTCCTCCCTTGAAACGCCTAATATTTTTACAGCAGCTGGATTCGCAAATATTATTTTCCCTTGATTGTCTTGATAAATCACACCTTGAGCCATTGATTCATACAGATTTCTTAATCTTGCTTCAGATTCTTTTAATGCTTGAACGGAATTTTTTCTTTGAAGTGCATTAACAAAAATTTCCCCGGCAGTTCTAAGAAAATAAGTATCTTCTTCTTTCCAAAACGATTTTTTATTTGAAGAACTGATTCCGAAAATCCCATATAGCTTGTTGTCCGCAAAGAGGGGGACTATTATTAATGAATCAATTTTAGTACTTATATAAAAAGATAATTCTTTAGCTGCATTCAACGGCAAACTTGTAGCAGAATCGGCATAAATAGATTCGTTATTATTTAGCTTTCTTAAAGCCCAATTGAAAGATGAAATTTGTATTATATTTAATGATTCAGAATCCTGCAACCCGTTTTCTGATGCCCAAAAGAATAATTTATTCATTTCGGATTGATCAGTAGAAATTGAATAAATAAAACAATTATCAGCATCGATTAATTGTCCTATTGAAGCAATTGATAATGATATTTCTTCATCAGTATTATCTACCGGAATATTTATAAAATTATTTGAAATTGAAGATATCAGTTTTTCCAGGTTCAATCTGTATGTTAAAACCTCTTCGGCTGATTTTTTATCGGATATATCTCTAAATGTTAAAATAACTCCTATTAATTTTTTCTTTTCATTCTTAATACAAGTAGTATTAGTTTCAATTGCAATGAAATTTCCATCTTTAGTTCGCAAACGAAGTACTAACGGAGATTCATCCTCATCTTCGAATTTTAATCTTCGCGTTACCGGATCTTGAATTGGTTCTTTAGTATCATAGTCAATAAAATATAGAACATCATTTATTGGCTGACTTATTACAACTTCACTTCTTAAACTAATAATTGTTTCTGCAGCTTTATTAATTAGTTTGATAATGCCGAATTCATCCGTGCAAATTATTCCATCACTTATACTTTTTAACGTAGAAGTTAGCCACATTTCATTGTTTTTTAATTGTAACTCCGTCCTATGCTTGAAAAGAGCGATTTCAATTGTTGTTACAAGATCTTTTTGATCAAATGGTTTTATCATATAACCATATGGTTCTGTTTCTTTAGCGCGATTTACTGTTTTTTCATCTGCAAAGGCAGTTATATAAACAACTGGAATGTCATGTGATTTTCTGATTTCTTCAGCTGCATGGATACCATCAATTTTTCCTTCTAATAAGATATCCATAAGGATCAGATCAGGTTTAACTGATAAAGCCTGAGAAATCGCTTCCTCGCCGCTAGCAACTGATCCGACAATTTGATACCCGCCCTTGATTAATCTATGTTTTAATTCTTTTGAAATAATTGTCTCATCTTCAACTATAAGAATTTTTTCTTTACTCATTATTTTCTCTTTATACTGCTTTTAGATATCTTAATAAAATTATTAATGAAACTAAATAACAATTTGCTTTAGAATATGAGAAGTAATAAATCGATTAAAGCAGAGACTTTATTGAAGCTTTTTTCCCGATGTATCAATATTAAAATGAAACTTATGTGACTAATCGATCAGCACAGTTTCTTATTTTTATTATTACATGCTAACTTTTAATTTTAATTTATAGTTCAGTATTTGTTAAATTATTTTTATCTCATCATTTATTTAAATATTCATTCATAAGAGATAATTATTGGATTTATTCATATAAAATAAAAATCGGTAATTAAATCGTTAGTCAGTATCAAAGTTTTAATTAATCATTCTCCGTATATTAAATTAAACGGGTAGAACTATTATAACTAAGTAAATTTATTGTATTTAAATATTAAGTCAAAATAAATATTAAATAATTTAAAAGTATTTGGAATATTAAGTATCTATTATAAGTTTAGTCAAAAATATATGCGATTCTATATCGGAATAATTGCAATTGTAACAATCCATTATTTATATTTAGTTACTTATTTCGAGAAAATAGAATGCGACCAAAAGTTTACATTTCTGATTTAGCACTACATCTAGGCAAAGAAGTTACTCTGTATGGCTGGTTGTATAATAAAAGATCGAGCGGGAAAATCAAATTTTTGATATTACGTGACGGTTCCGGTTATGTCCAATGTGTCGTTTTCAAAGGTAATGTGCCGGAAAAAGTATTTGAAGATGCTGAAAAATTAACACAGGAATCATCATTTTCTGTTACCGGAATAGTCAAAGCTGAACCTCGATCGGTGGGCGGGTATGAAATCGATGCTACAAATGTAGATATCATATCATTAGCTAATGAATATCCTATTACTCCTAAAGAACATGGTATTGAGTTTTTGATCGACAATAGACATTTATGGGTTAGATCAAAAAGACAAGTAGCAATACTAAAAATTAGGGCTAGAGTGGTAAAAGCTATTAGAGATTTTTTCGATTCGAGAGGATTTGTATTATTTGACCCGCCAATAATTACACCAAATGCATGCGAAGGAACTTCTACACTTTTTGAAATGGAATATTTTGAGCTTGGCAAAGCATATTTGACTCAATCCGGCCAGCTTTATGAGGAAAGTGGTGCAATGGCCCTTGGTAAAGTTTATTCCTTTGGTCCGACTTTCAGGGCTGAAAAATCTAAAACCAGAAGACATTTGACGGAATTCTGGATGGTTGAACCGGAGATGGCTTTTTATGATTTAAATGATGATATGGACTTAGCGGAAGAATTTTTAGAATATATAGTTCAGTCTGTTATCACAGATAAAAAAGAAGAGTTAAAAGAACTTGAACGTGATATTATGAAACTAGAGAATATTAAAAGACCATTTCCAAGAATTTCTTATACGGAAGCAGTAAACATATTGATTAAAAAAGGGGTTGAATTCCAATGGGGTAATGATCTTGGAGGAGCTGATGAAACATTAATCGGAGAAGAATTTGACCGTCCTGTAATGATTCACCGTTACCCATCCGAAGTTAAAGCCTTTTATATGAAACGTGATCCTGAAAATCCCAAAGTTGCACTCGCCGTTGATGTTATTGCTCCTGAAGGATACGGAGAAATAATCGGTGGCAGCCAACGTGAAGATAATCTCGATCTGCTTCTTGAACGCATTAAAGAACATAATCTGCCGCAGTCATTCTTTGAATGGTATTTGGATCTAAGAAGATACGGTTCGGTACCTCATTCAGGTTTTGGTCTTGGCCTCGAACGAACAGTAAGCTGGATCTGCGGTCTTGAACATTTAAGGGAAGCAATTCCATTCCCAAGAATGATATATAGGAATACTCCATAAATGACTCTGGAATTAATACTTTTTATAATTCTTGCATCTGTAGCGGCGATAACTTCAGTAATAATGATTACTCGTCCAAATGCCGTTATAGCAGCAGTTTTTTTAGTATTAAACTTTTTTGCCCTGTCAGGATTATATTTATTGTTAAATGCTCAATTTATTGCCGTTGTTCAAGTCATTGTCTATGCTGGGGCTATTATGGTATTGTTTCTGTTTGTCCTTATGCTTTTAAATACAGATTCCGAACATAAATTATTCAGCGATAAACAGGGTATTAAATATTTTGCAATACTTATTTCTTTATTTGTATTTATTCAAATAGCCTTTCTGATTTTTAAAAGTAAACTTTCTCGATCATTAAATCCGGTAATATCTGCAAGCGTAAATTCAGGAACAATTCAGACTATTGGTCATCAACTATATCTTAATTATATTATACCATTTGAAGTTGCTGGATTTTTACTGCTTGCTGCTACAATTGGAGCGTTAGTTCTAGCTAAAAAGAAATTTGATTAACCAATTTATAGTATTTGACTTTTTTGTAATAATAAATATTAAAGTTTATTCGGTAAACTGAGGAATTATGGCTTCAATCCCTATGGAATATTATTTGATATTAAGTGCATTCATGTTTTGTGTGGGTGTTACCGGTGTGCTTATAAGAAGAAATGCGATCGTAGTATTTATGTGTATAGAATTGATGTTAAATTCTGCAAACCTAAGTCTTGTTACATTTTCATCATATTTAGGAAATCCAATCGGTCAAGTATTTGTATTTTTTGTTATGACCGTTGCCGCTGCAGAAGCTGCTGTTGGTCTTGCAATTATTATAGCGATTTTTAGAAATAAAAAAACAGTAAAAATTGACGAGATAAATATATTTAAATGGTGATAATTAATTTAATATACCTGACAGTTCTTTTACCGTTACTCGGTTTTCTTTTTAATGGAATATTTGGAAGGAAAATTAAGAACGAAAAAATAATCGGTATTGCCGGCAGTGCAGCTGTAGGACTTGCATTTATTGTTGCCTTGGGCGCTTTTATTCAAACTATTAATCTCCCTATTGAAAACAGATCTAATACAGTTAGTTTATTCTCATGGCTCAATGTTGGCGGTCTAAATATTAAGTTTTCATATCTCGTAGATCAGCTTTCATTGACTATGGCATTAATTGTAACAGGTGTTGGGTTCTTAATTCATGTTTATTCTATTGGTTATATGCATGGAGATAAGAGTTTTTGGAGATTCTTTGCTTACATGAATCTTTTCATCTTTTCAATGATGAATCTGATTCTGGGTGATAATTTTCTTGTTTTATTCCTTGGATGGGAAGGTGTTGGTTTATGTTCATATCTTCTTATCGGTTTTTGGTATGATCGAAATTTTGAAAAGGGAACAACTTCTCAGGCTGCTAAAAAAGCTTTTGTAGTCAATAGAATTGGTGACTTTGGATTCCTTCTTGGAATGTTTCTTATTTACATGACTTTTGATTCTCTGAATTTCAAAGAAGTATTTACTAGGGCAGCAGCTTACCCTATTTCGGAATCTACATTTACTTTTATAGCATTGTTCTTGTTTATCGGCGCAGCAGGTAAATCAGCACAAATTCCGCTCTATGTTTGGCTGCCGGATGCAATGGCAGGTCCTACTCCGGTTTCGGCTCTTATCCATGCAGCGACAATGGTTACTGCCGGCGTCTATATGATGTCTCGTGCATCAATAATTTTTGTTTCTGCCCCTGCAATAATGATGCTTATTACAATAATTGGATTAGCAACCGCCTTTTTAGCCGCAACTATAGGACTAGTCCAGACTGATATTAAAAAAGTTCTTGCATATTCAACCGTTAGTCAGCTTGGTTATATGTTTGCCGCAGCAGGAGTAGGCGCGTTTTCTTCTTCAATTTTTCATTTGATGACTCATGCCTTTTTCAAAGCGCTTTTGTTTCTTGGAGCAGGTTCAGTTATACATAGTATGCACGATGAACAGAATATCTTGAAATATGGCGGACTTAAAAAGTATATGCCGAAAACATATGTTACATTTCTTATTGCAGCTCTTGCTATTTCCGGAATTCCCGGATTTTCAGGTTTCTTCAGTAAGGATGAAATATTATGGAATACATACGCAAATGCAGGATTTGCTTTTTGGCTGGTTGGAGTTCTTACCGCGATGTTAACTGCTTTTTATATGTTCAGACTTGTAACTCTTACTTTTTATGGAACTGAAAAATTTGATAAAAGAAATATCCATCCGCATGAATCTCCTCTGGTAATGACAATCCCTTTAATGATACTTGCATTTTTATCAATTGTAGGCGGGTATATCGGTTTGCCTAAAATATTCTCCGGCGAGAATGGCAACCTTTTCGAGAATTGGCTCGAACCCATTTATAAACCGGCTATGTCGAAAATTTCTTTAATTGGATCTCATTCCCATATCGAAGAATTTTTATTAATGACCATATCTACAATTCTTGTTCTCGGATCTGTATATATAGCTCTTCGGATTTATCTGAAAAAACCGCAAATAGCTGAAAAAACATCTAATAAATTTAAATTACTTTATAATCTTTTGCTTAATAAATATTTTATTGATGAAATTTATGAAGCAACAGTTGTTCAGCCAATTCAAAAAGGATCGGAAAAACTGCTTTGGAAATTTTTTGATATATCAATTATTGATAATATTGTAAATGGCCTGGCAAATATAGTAGGGAAATTATCAGGCATTGTTAAGAAAATTCAAACAGGATTTGTTCAATCATATGCTTTGATAATGATAGCTGGGATTGCTTTACTATTATTATGGCTTGTTTTAACTATATAATTAGTTTTTTTACAAGTTAATATTTCCATTTGATACAGTTAATCAGTTAAAGAATTATTAGTATTAATAGAATATAGATAATAAATGGATCAAAATTTACTTCTAACATATTTACTTCTTACTCCTCTGGTTGGAGGAATATTAGTGCTTTTTCTTCATCCGGAAAAAAAGACAGTAATTCGCTGGGTTGGATTTGGTGTCTCAATTGCAGCGTTTATCATTGCTGTAATCTTATATGCTAAGTTTAATCCCAAGTCTGCGCAATTTCAGTTTGTTAACAAAGTCCTGTGGATAAAAAGTTTGAATATTAGTTACCATGTTGGAATAGATGGAATTTCACTGTTACTTGTGCTGCTTACTACTTTTTTAACACCTCTGACTTTACTTTCTACATGGAAGGCAATAAATAAAAATCTGAGAATGTTTACTTTCTCAATTCTCTTATTAGAAGCCGGAATGATTGGCGTTTTTATTTCTCTTGATCTATTTCTTTTTTACATTTTCTGGGAAGCAATGCTTATTCCAATGTATTTCATAATTGGAATTTGGGGCGGGGAAAGAAGAATTTATGCTTCTGTAAAATTCTTTCTTTTTACGATGGCAGGAAGTTTATTAATGCTTATTGCGATCATCTGGCTGACTGTTTATGCAAAAAGCGTACTAGGATATTTTACTTCAGATATTCCTGAACTTTACAAAATTGGAAATACAATTCCACATGAGATTCAGAGGTGGATGTTTGGAGCATTCTTTTTAAGTTTCGCAATTAAAGTCCCGTTATTTCCTTTACACACATGGCTGCCTGACGCGCATGTTGAAGCTCCAACTGCAGGTTCAATTCTACTAGCCGGTGTATTACTTAAAATGGGGACTTATGGTTTAATCCGGTTTTGCCTGCCTCTTTTTCCACAATCGGCAATTTTATATGCTCCTTATATCTCGGTTCTGGCAATAATCGGAATTATTTATGGGGCTCTAGTTGCAATGGTTCAGACTGATATGAAAAAACTTGTTGCTTATACTTCAGTATCTCACCTTGGATTTATTGTACTTGGAATTTTCGCGATGACTGTTGAATCGATGCAGGGAGCTGTGATACAAATGATCAATCATGGTTTATCTACAGGCGCATTATTCTTCCTGGTCGGAATTCTTTATGAAAGGACACATAAACGTGATATTTCATATTATGGTGGAATTGCAAAACTTGTTCCGTTATACTCAACGGTGCTGATGATAGTAATGCTTTCATCAATTGGTGTCCCCGGATTGAATGGTTTTATTGGTGAGTTTTTAATTCTTTTAGGTGCATTCAAATCTTCTGTATTAAATAGCTGGCTTTATACCGTGTTTGCCGCTACAGGAGTGATCTTTTCAGCAGTTTATTTATTATGGATGTATCAACGAGTTGTATTTGGTAAAGTCTCAAATGGAGAATTACAGCATAAACTGACAGATATGAATACTCGCGAGATTATTGTGACCATTCCATTTATCTTTTTTATAATTTGGATTGGTATTTACCCGGATACTTTTTTAAGGCTTACCGATGCGTCGGTAAAACTAATTCTTAGTCAGGTTGGTACCCAAACGATTAATTTATTAAAGTAAATACAGACCTATACTATGCCATCAAATAATCATGAATATTTTTTACTTTTACCATACATCGTGATCGGGATCGGAATCGTTCTATCTACCTTGATTGAATTATTCATAAAAAAGAGTGAGCATATTCTTCCTTGGTTTACAATCGTGTTGTTTAGTTTTACCGGATTGTATTCGATATACTCAATGAATGAAAATATTGTCATTTTTGGCGGAATGATGGAAGCAGGCGGCAGACCAGCGATATTCAATTTCATCTTTAATATCGGCGCTGCTTTGAC
>Ga0182027_10007105_pt1 | contig 16601 bp, 15 predicted proteins | sample 712E1DmetaG_FD_121300 | JGI IMG/M metagenome (GOLD analysis project Ga0182027, IMG submission 121300) | Permafrost microbial communities from Stordalen Mire, Sweden - 712E1D metaG (Illumina Assembly) | ecosystem: Environmental > Terrestrial > Soil > Wetlands > Permafrost | place: Sweden... | reverse complement strand
GTCAATCGTGCACTCCATGGTGGAATTCCACGACGGTGCGATAATCGCCCAGATGGGCGTTCCCGACATGGAACTGCCGATCCAATTCGCCTTGTCGTACCCGCAGCGGCTGCCGCTTAGGACAAAGCGGCTCAACCTTGCACAGCTGGGGGAACTCACGTTTTTCGAACCTGATTTCTCCCGGTTCCCCTGTCTCCGGCTGTGTCTTGACGCGGGGAGAAGCGGCGGCACCATGCCGGCAGTGCTCAACGCGGCCAACGAGGTTGCGGTCGCCGCGTTCCTCGACGGGCGTCTCGGGTTCAACGGGATCGCCGACGTACTGCGGCTTGCGCTCGACAATCACTCGCCTGTGCCGGTGAGCGGGATCGAGGTTGTGGAAGAAGCCGACCGCAAGACTCGCGAACTAGCAGGGAAATTCATTGCGGGCATGAAGAAATAGAAAGGCGCGCGCAGGCGCGAACAGGCTGTAGACTACTATGATGCATTTCCTTCACTCCTCAGGGCTTGTTGTGCTGTTTCTCGCGGTCGGCCTGGTGGTACTGGGTATTCTGGTGCTTGTTCACGAATTGGGACATTTTCTGGTGGCAAAGGGCTTCGGCATCCGGGTGCTGACGTTTTCCATCGGGTTCGGCAAGCCGTTGTGGAAGAAGACGGTGGGCGGCACGGAGTACCGGATAAGCGTTGTTCCCTTCGGCGGATTCGTCGCCATGTCCGGCGAGCACCCGGAAGACAAGCCCACCGTGGAGCCGGGAGATTTTACCTCCAAACCGAAATGGCAGCGCGCCGGAGTCGCGGTCGCCGGTCCCGCCGCTAATTATCTTTTTGCAATGATCTGCCTGTATGTGGCATTTGTCGCGGGCGTCAACGAGCCGGTGTATCTCAAACGGCCCGTGATAGGCGCGGTCGCCGACAGCTCCAGTGCGCAAAAGGCCGGTTTGCTGCCGGGCGACAGCATTGTCTCTATGAACGGCAAAGCCGTGCGAACCTGGGAAGACGTGGATCGAGAGCTTTCCCTGAGGGAATCTCCCTACTCAATAGCATATGTGCGCAACGGCGCCGCAGGAACTGCGATATTCACCCTGCCGCAATGGCGGGGCGGCGGGCTTCCAAAGGACCCGACCGGCGGGCTGTATCCCTTGTTTTCGCCGACAATCGGGTTTGTCAAGCAGGGAGCCCCGGCGGACGGGGCCGGATTCAAGGCGGGCGACACGGTTGTTTCGATCGACGGCTGCTCCGTTGTCTCGTGGGGCCAGCTCACCGACAAGGTGACGCATTTCGAGGGCGCAAAAGGTCCTATGCATTTTGCGGTGAAGCGCGGCGCCGACACCGTGGCGCTCACGGTGGTGCCCGCATTCCAGAAGGATGCGGGGTGCTTTCAAATCGGTGTGGGGCGCGGAAATCCCGCCTCGGTGAAAGTTCGTTACGGCCCCCTGGGCTCGGCCCGGAAAATGCTTGCCGCGACCTGGGAAAACACCACTTTGGTGTTCAACATCGTCGGCATGCTTTCCACCCGGAAGGTATCCGCCAAGGAGCTTACGGGCCCGGTGGGCATCATTCAATGGATCGGGATCGTGGCGCTGGCCGGGCCGGTTGAGATTCTCAAGTTCATGGCGCTTATCGGCATCAACCTGGCCATCCTCAACCTTTTCCCGCTTGTCATCACCGACGGAGGACTGCTCCTGTTCCTGCTGCTCGAGGCAATCCGCCGCAAGCCGCTTTCGATACGCGCGCAGTCGATTATCAACCGAGGAGCCATCGCGTTCTTCTTTGTGCTGTTTATGTACGTTACGTACAACGACCTGGGCAGGCTGCCGGATCTTCTCAAAATAATGACGGGGCGATAATCATGGCTATTCGCAACTTGTCAATCCCACAGCGAACGGATTCCCCGAAGGTTCGCTGTCGCGGCTACTCCTGTAGTGTTGTATGCAGTCGTAGTCGTGGTGCTTCGGGGTTAGCGAGCGAACGCAAATATTCTTTCTTCCATAGGCATGGAAGGATTGCAGGCTGCTCACTGGGGCGTACATCCGGTCGTAATCGCGGTCCCCGCAGCTTGCTGCGGGGTCCTTCAATAATTGTCGCGGGGGTATGCGCTGTGACGCTGTGGCTCCCCGCACACGCGTACGAACAGAAAACGCCTGTTCCCGATACGCTTTCTTCAGAGCAAATCCATCTTCTCGATTCAATCGAAAACGAAATTGCGGTGCCGCAATGCTGCAACGGTCCGCTCGCGACCTGCCTCGGCAGGAAGGTCCACTGCGCGCTTGCCGGCAGGCTTCATCAGTTTGTAAAGTGGCTTGTGGCGCGCGGCACCTCGCCGGCCACCATCGTGCTGGAGACGCAAAAAAGGTACGAAAGTCTCGTCTCGACCCGTACAAACGTGGTGGATACCACCGTGTTCGCAATCGCGGGTGACAAGCACGCCCCGGTGCTCATCACCGGCTATGTGAGCGCCACCTGCCCCATCTGTCATTTTGTGACTCACGAGTTGTACGACGCCGTTACCGTCGGGGAACTCAAAGGCAAGGCGCGGCTGATGGTAAAGCCCCTCGGCTACGGGTTTGCCAACCGCTCGCTCGCCGCTGCAAACGAAATGGGCCGGTTCTGGGATTTCTTCATCGGTATTGCCAAGACCAGGGGCCGGTTGACCGACGAACTCATCTACCATGTCGCCGACAGCCTCAGGATGTCCCTTGGAGAATTCAAGAGGCGCGTCAGCGCTCCGGAAGCAGACTCCTGCGTAAAGGCCTCCACCGCCGAGGCCAACGCCTGCGGCATCACCCTGGCCCCGTCCTATTTCATAAGCCGCGTGCGGTATCAAAGCTACAAAGACCCCATGTGGCTTATTGACGCGGTGGAATGCCGCTATGAGGCGCTGCAGAACGGGAAGTAGCGTGATTGGACCCCCACGCTCGGCACGGCAAAACAGGTTTCCAAAAGGGCACGGCATGAAACTGAGCGTTGCCTACACATTTGAGCCCGGCATCATTCCCTTGCTTGCCGCATTTCCAGAAGTCAAAGAACTGTACGGCAAGCTGTCGCGCGATATCATCGGCGGAGGGCGATCTACCATAACCCTTCGTCCCACGACACATCGGGCCCTTGCCTCCTCCGTTGCCCAGGCGCATCGTCATGGGCTTTCCTTTAATTATCTCATTAACGGCGCCTCCCTCTACGGAATGGAGCAAACCAGGCGGGGCCAGGCCGCAATCCGCCGCCAGCTCGACATGCTTGCCGGTATCGGCGTGGACGCGGTGACGGTCGCTTCGCCTTACCTGTTGCGTCTTGTCAAGAAGCAGTACCCCTCGTTCAAGGTGCGGGTGGGCGTTTTTGCGCTTGTGGATACGCCGCTCAAAGTTCGCCAGTGGGAAGCCATGGGCGCGGATACCATTTGCGTGAGCGCCATCGCATGCAACCGCGACTTTGAGAAGCTCGACAACCTCAAACGGGCATCGAAAGGTGAATTGCAGCTTATCGTGAATGCGAGCTGCCTGCTGGGATGCTGCTATGAACCCACGCACATGCACCTGCTTACGCAGAGTTCCATGCGCAGGGGAGGGAGGCGCGGGTTTTGTCTCGACTATTGCTTTCTCAATTGCTCGTCCGCCAAGCTGAAAGACCCTACCCTTTTCCTCCGCGCAACGTGGATACGTCCCGAAGATCTTCACCTGTACGAAGAGATCGGATTTCACTCCTTCAAGATTGTGGAGCGATCGTGCCCCGGAGATTTGCTCCTCAAGCGCGTCGCCGCGTATGCACGCCGGTCGTTTAGCGGGAATCTCCTCGAAATTGCCGGACCTGTTGCGCAAATCAAGCGTGAGCAGGGAACTCCGATGAGTCAAAGGATGCGGATGATTGGGACGATGCTGCGGCCCTGGTACGTAAAGATTTCCACGCTTCTGGAAATGAAGCGGTACGCCGAAGCCGCCATCCCGCACGAGTACGATAAGGGAAAGGCGCCGGTGTATATCGAGAACGCCGCGCTTGAGGGATTCGTGGAAGGGATGCGCAATCGGAAATGTTCGGGGCTGGACTGCACGCTCTGCGGCTATTGTGAATCGAAGGCGAAAGAGGCGGTGAGCATTGATGAATCGTACCGGGCCGGCACCCTCGCGCGAGCGGAAAAGTTGGACAGGGGGCTTGTCACCAGCTCGCACTGGCTTTCCGGGAGACGGCCCCGATCCTGATCTCGTGCGGCGGCCTCCTATTCGTATTCCTCCAGCACCAGCCCCGCATTGTGCCCTCCGAACGCAAACGACTGCGACACCGCTTTCTTAATCGGAAATGTTTCGACGTGCCGAACGAAGTTGAGGTCGGCGATGGGCTCGTCGAGGTTCTTGCAGGCATGGGTCGTCTTGTTCTTGATGCTGAGCGCCGTTACCGCCGCTTCTATGGCGCCGCCCGCGCCTATGGTATGACCGATCAGCGATTTGGTGGAATTGACAAGGGGCTTTTTACCGAAGCAGTCGAGAATGACCCGCGCTTCAATTTCGTCGTTTGCCGTGGTGCCGGTCCCATGGCTGTTTACATAGTCGATGTCCGATAAATCAAGCCCCGCGTTCTTCAAGAGCGTCCCGAGCATCCTGCGAATGTGCACGGCCGACGGGTCCATCATCATGATGTTGTGGCCGTCAAACGATTCGGCGAAGGCCGTAATCTCGGCGACAATGGGCGCCCCGCGGTTGCGCGCGTGGGACAGCTCTTCAACAACAAGAATCGCCGCCCCGCCTTCGGCAAAAAGAAATCCGGACCGCCGTTTGTCGAACGGCCTGTTCGCGCAATCCGGGTCGTTCCCCGGATTTACCAGCGTGTGCGCGATGTCGAATCCGCGGAAAATCCCGCCGAAGTCGTCGCCGAGGAATTCGGCGCCGCCGCACAGCGCGCAGTCGGCCAGTCCCGCGCGCACCGCGGTAAACGCGTTGCCGATGGCCACGGTGCCTGCCGAGCACGCGCAGCAAACCGTGGTATTGGGTCCGAACAGCGAATACTTGATGCCGACATTTGCCGATATGGCGTTGGGCATCGTCATGGATACGATAAACGGGTTGAACCTCGGCGGCATGCGTATTGATTCTTCGGCGTCGGCCAGGACGGTTCGCGCCGGGGCGTGCGTGCCGTCTAAAGCGAGTTGCTGCTGCACAAGAGAGAATGCCTTTGCAAGCGGTGAAACGACGTGGTTGGCCTGCGCGGCAATAAGCGACGTGAGTCCGCCAATGCCGCTGCCGCAGTACACCGCGGTGCGCTCCGGGTTGATGCCCTCAAGAGCAAAGGTGTTCTTCTTTTCGTTTTTGACCGCACGGCCGATCCGCGCACTGTCGAGAGCTTGCTGCGCGGCGCACAGCGCAAGCATGGACGACGCATCGAGCTGCATCAGTTCCACACGGCTGAGGCCAAGCGCCGGATAATCGAGAACCGGCAACGGGGCCCATATCGTTGACGTAAACTCGGCGTAGTGTCGCCAGTGCGGCGGAATGGGAGAGACCGCGGCGCGGCCGGCCAGGCAGTTGTCCCAGAACGCCGCGGTGTCTTTGGCGCCGGGGGCAATGATGCCGATACCGGTGATGACGACGCGGCGGGTCATGATGCTTTCTGTGCGGCCTTAACCTTCACATAATCGAATGCGGCGCCGACCGTCGTGAATCGGGCCGCCTCCTCATCGGAAATCTGGGTATGGAATTCCTCTTCGAGGGCCATAAGCAGGGAGACGACGTCCAGGGAATCTGCGCCGAGATCCTCTTTGAAGCGTTTGTCAAGAGTTATCGGCTGGCTGCCCGGCTTGAGAACGTCGCTGATCACTTTTGTCATGCGCTCCATTATGAGCGCGTCGGTACCGGCGATTTCCATGGCGGGATCCCTTCTGTTGGAATCGGAGAAAGAGCTCTCGTGGAATGGGTGCGACCATCCCGTGGTAATAGCTATATTATTCCTTGTTGTATGCCGCGGCCGCACAAATGCTGGCCGTCCCAACACTCAAACTAAAATAGATATTCCACCTGTTTCGACAAGGATTATTCGAGGCGAGATGAAAACCCGTACAGCTTCAACCGAGGACAACTTGCTTCCCCGCATTGCCGGAGTCGGCACGGCCGTGCCGCCGTTTGTGGTGCGGCAGGAGAGAGCCGACGCGCTCATGGCCCGCTACTACAGCGGAATCCTCAAGCCGCGCACCATGGATGTGATGCACCAGGTGCTGTCGCACCCAAGCATCAAGACAAGGCACGTCGCTGTTGACAACGAAGAACAGCTTGTCGGGCTCAAGGGCGAGAACCCGGATGCGCGCATGGATCGTTTCACCCGCTGGGCCGTTGACCTCTCGGCACAGGCCTTGACTCGCTCTCTCGCCGCGGCCGGGCTCACCGCAGGCGACATTTGCGCGATTGCGGTGAACACCTGCACCGGGTACCTGTGTCCGGGCATTTCAACGTACCTCATTGAGCGGCTCGGGCTTTCGCCGGGCGTACGCGCATTCGACTTCGTGGGAAGCGGATGCGGCGGCGCAATTCCGTGCCTGCAGGCAGGTGCCCGGCTGCTCGACGGTCCGGATGACGGCGTCGTGGCCTGCGTTTCGGTGGAGATCTGCAGCGCCACCTACCAGATGGGCGACGACATCTCCCTTGTTATTTCCAACGCGATTTTCGGAGACGGCGCGGCCGCAACCGTGCTGTCACGCAAGGGTAACGGAGTTTCGCTTGTGTCAAGTATCGGCAGGTACGATCCCGCGCTGCGCGACGACGTTCGCTACGTTTACAAGAACGGCCAGCTCCACAACAGGCTTTCCCCGCAGCTCGCAAAGGTAGTGGGCGAGGCCGTGCCGCCCATGGTCCTGGAACTCCTGTCGCGCCACGGCCTTTCCGTTGCCGCCGTCAGGCACTGGGCGGTTCATCCGGGGGGAGACAGAATACTTGAGGCGCTCAAGAGCGGGCTGGGACTTTCCGAGGAACAACTTGGGGTTTCGCGGCAGGTGCTCCTGGAATTCGGCAACATGTCGTCGCCGACGGTGGTGTTCGAACTGGAACGGATCCTCTCGTCAGGAATTGCCAAAGGAGAATGGTGCGTAATGGTGGCGTTCGGCGCGGGGTTTTCGGCGCACGCCTACCTGTTGCGGGGATGACTGCCGCGCGTTTCGGACAGCGGTTCTGCCGCCGTGCACACGATCGCCTCCATCACACCGAAAAAGAACAGTTTAGACTGTGTTACCGGAAGCCCGTGACTCGCCATGAGCGCGTGCAGCGAGGGCCGGTCCGGAAAAACGCGGAGACTTTCGGCAATGTAGGCGTAGATTTCGGGCCTGCCATGGAGCAGGAAGCCCCATAGCCCGCCCCAGAATTTCAACAGCGTGTATTCTGCAAACGCTGCAAAAGCGTCGGAGGGCTTCGAGAAGTCAAGAAATGCAGCAGTCCCTCCGGCCTTAAGGACACGCCTCACTTCGCGGAGCGTTTTGTCGAGATCGGGCGCATTCCTAAGAGCGTAGCCGCCGGTGACGACATCAGCCTCGTTCGCCCTGAGCGCGAGGTGTTGCATGTCCTGCAGTGAGAAGGCAACGCAGACTGGCCCGTGTCTGCCGCGTCCGAGGGCGATCATGGCCGGCGTGAGGTCGGTGCCGGCGACAAGCGCATGGGGAAATTTTTTCGCTAGTGCAAAAGCAAGATCGCCGTTGCCCGAAGCAATGTCGATCACGCGTGGCGAATCACAAACAGGAATCCGGGATACGAGCCATTTCTTCCATGATGAGTCCCTGCCGAATGAAAGTACGTATGTCACGATGTTGTAGCGCTTTGCGACAATACCGAATAGCCAGCGGTTATACGATCTCTTGGCGACCGAATCCTGCAGATAATTGGCTGTTTTTTCACTGCGCATGGCGTGATTTTTGCAAAGAAATGGATAGTGCCTGAATCCCACAGCGAGCGACTATAAGTACGTTTTAGGTCTTTGCTTCCACTGGTATCGCAGGCTTCAGGGTACCCAAACAAATTACTATCGGGTCGGCATGTTTCAAATTCCTGATATGTCCAACCGCTTCTTTGCGTCCGAGCTCATGGACGACATTCACGGGTCGCAGGAAGATCTCTTTCGGACGCTGTCGCAATTTCGGGCCATTAACGCCCTGTTTTCACGATCACGAACACTTGTCAAGCGATATCTGTTTCCTCACATGCTGCGACAGGGAGACAGGCACATCGTGTGCGCAGACCTCGGCGCCGGCGGAGCCGACTTTGCCTTGTGGTTCACGCGGTGGTGCCGGGGCAAAGGACTGCGGGTTAAAATGCTGTGCGTTGACCACGACCCGCGCGTTGTTCGATTCGCACAGGAGGCATGCTCCGGGCACGATGACATTGCCGTGGTGGAGGCCTCGGCAGAATCGATCGGCGTGATCAATGGTCCCATCGACTACATTTTTTGCAACCATTTCCTGCATCACATCGAATCCGGAAAAATCCCCGGTCTCCTCAAAACAATCCACGACACCGCCCGGTGCGGCTTTCTTCTGAACGATTTGGCCAGAAGCAAAGCGGCCTATGCGGGCTTCGGCTCGTTTTGCCGCGTCTTCTTCCGGTCCACAATGTCCTGCCGTGACGGTCTGCTCTCCATCCGGAAAGGCTTTACTAAAAGAGAAATCGCCGGTCTTGCCGCTCAGGCGGCTTTTTCGACCCCCTTTGTTGCCGGAACACTGCATCCTGCACGGGTGTTCTTGTACTGCCTTAAAGAGACGACGGAGAAGCGGAAAGTGCCGTCCGTCAACGCGGTCGCCGGGACGGGGGCATGATTGCGTCGACGCGGCGCGTTTTCCTCTGCGCCTGCGCATGCGCATTGCTGCATTCCTGGCCCGTGCGCGGGGAACCGCCGTGCAAGAGCCTGCTTGATTCCGGGGACTCGGCCTATGCGCGTTTCGACAATGCAACGGCACTCGACCGGTTCTCCCGCGCCGCGAAAGAATGCCCGGACAGGTACGAGTCGATCATGAAGGCCGCCCGCGCGTTCATCGATGCGGGTGAGGATCTGTACTCAAAAAGAGCCGAGACCCTGTATGTTCGGGGGCTCTCCTATGCCGACACCTTGCGAAGACGGTACCCCGATTCCGGACAATCATATTTCCTCACTGCTGTTGCCGCGTCAAATATCGCACAAATCAAGACCGGCGTGCAGAGGTTGCCCTTGGCAAAGATCATCGATTCCAATATCAGAAGGTCGATTGAGAAAGATCCGCAATTCGCCCCGGCATATGTTGTGTTGGGTGCCTATTACAGGGAAGTCGCGGAATCGAACCCGATCCTTCGCGCTGTGGGCGCGATATTGTACGGATGGGTTCCCCGCGGAACACTTGCGGAATCCGAGGGCTCGCTTCTCAAGGCAACCGATCTTGCACCCCAGAGCGTCTATGCCTCTTTGGAACTTGCCCGTACCTACGTCGCCATGGGGCGTCGGAAAGAAGCAATTGAAATTCTGGAACGCATGCGAACTTTCCCGCGCGCCTGGCATCAGGATGATACCCTTAAAGCAGAGGGCCGGCGGCTGATGGCCATCCTGAAGAAGTAACCCTTTCAACGATGGACACTTTTTCCGAAACAGGGTATAATAAGGAATACTCGTTTCTGCGGTTTCCGGGCGCTTTTGTTCGCTGTGTGATAGCTGGAACCTATGAACATCGCCAACATCCTGCTTGTCAACATCAATGTTCCGGACTTGAGCGACCAACTCCTGTCCCACGGGTATAACCCTGTCTTTGTGCCCGACATTCCATCCATCCTTGATGTCGATGTGCCGTTCGCCGTCGTACTTATCAACCAGGAAGCCATCGGCGATGCGATGGCGGAGGACATGGAGCGCCTGTATTTCGCGAGCAGCGGCGCGCCCATCGCGGTGTATATCGACGATTCGGCAGCCATTTTGCCCGGTCTCAAGCGTGCGCTTGACGAAGGAACACTCGAACGCGTGTACCGGCACGAGGTGACAAACGGCCTGGCAACGAGCAGGATAGACCGGATATACCTCGGCGCCGGTCTCGACATCATTGTGCGCGCGTATCAGCAGCAGGCCGACGAAAAAGACCTCCTGCACAAAGAGATAAATCTCCGCAACCGCATCCTCGAACACGAACGCGAGCTCAACGCGAACATTACCGGCTCGATTACCTCCGGTCTCGCGATCGTCGATACGGCGGGCAACATCTTCATTATCAACGAATACGCCCGCAGGCTCCTCAAGCTCACCCACAACGACTTTCTCGGCGCGGCCTACCGCCAGGTATTTCCGGAAAAAATATCGCGGTTCGTGGAGAACGCGCTCAAGAAGATCACGGGCCCGTGGAAGCGGCACGAGATGAAGAAGATAACCGTGGATGACGCCGTGCTCGAAATCGCCACCTACCGCATGAACGACTACGCGCACGAGCCTATAGGCCTGCTCATGATAATCAACGATATCACCGACCAGGAAAACACCACGGCCCAGCTCTACAGATCGGAGAAGCTCGCCACCGTCGGCACCATGCTGTCGGGCATCGCCCACGAGCTGAGAAACCCGCTGTCCATCATCAGCGCGCGCTCGCAGATGGCGCTCAAGAAGGTCGAGTGGGACAGGGAATGGGCGATCAAGAACTTTGAATCCATAGACGGCCAGGTCAACCGCTGCGCTACCATTATCAACAGCCTGCTCGATTACACACGCTACAGGGCCACCCAGCCGACTCTTCACAAAGTGGACGAGGTGCTCGACGAAACCCTCACCTACGTGGAATACCAGAACATTTTCGACGCAATCACGGTCGAAAAGGACTATCAGGGCGGGCTCGTTGTCTTCGGCGACCGTTCGCGTTTTGTGCAGATATTTCTCAACATCGTCCTGAATGCAGCTGATGCGATGTCGGGAAGGGGCGTGCTCCGGCTTACCACCAAGGCCGAAGGCCAGGCTTCGGTGCTCGTGGAGATCCACGACACCGGAAGCGGCATCAATGCGGCCGCAAAAGACAGGATATTCGACCCGTTCTTTACAACAAAGGAACCGGGAAAGGGAACCGGCCTCGGCCTGGCCGTGGCCTATAAAATCATCCAGGATTCCGGCGGAGAAATCTGGTTTACCTCCGAACCGCACAACACGTCGTTTTTCGTGCGGCTCCCGTCCGGGAAGAGAAAGGCGTATGAACGAAAAACTGCTGCTCGTTGACGACGAGGTCGATTTTCTCGACGTTCTGTCCGAATTCCTGATGGACGAGGGTTACAAGGTGAGCACCGCGCGCGACGCGAAAGAGGCGCTTGCGTTGCTGGGCAAGGAAACATTCGGCCTTCTCCTCTCGGATATCAATATGCCCGGCATGAAAGGGTTCGAGCTTATCAAGGAGGCGGGCCGCCTGTACCCGTCGCTCAAGAGCGCGCTTATCACCGCCTACGATGTTCGCGACTACCTGTACATGGCCAAGCACTACAATATCGGCAACATCATCACCAAGACCACGCCCTTTAATTTCGAGGAAGTACGGCTGCTTGTCAAGAACATACTGTCCGAGGACGTGTTCGGCCTCGACCATTACATGCACGGACCGACGAAACAGACGATGGTGCGCAGCACCAACGAAATCGAGGGCGTCATTCAGAAAATCGTGGCCGACATGCCGGACGTGCGGCACAAGCGGAAGTTCCGCCAGGTGCTCAACGAAATCATCATCAACGCGGTGTACTACGGCGCAAAAAGCGAACGCGGCGACCAGAAAGAGCTGTGGCCGCTCGTGGTGAATCTCGCTTCGGACGAGGAAATTCTCATCGAGTGGGGCGCGGACGAGGAAAAGGCCGGCGTGGCGGTTTGCGACCAGAAAGGCGTGCTCAAGAAGGAAGAAGTGCTGTATTGGTTCGAGCGCAACGCCACAAAGGGAGACGACGGCATGTCCATCGGGCTCCTCGACGAGCACGGCAAGGGGTTGTTCATCTCCCGCGAAACCATAGACCGGTTCATCGTGAATATCAAGCGAGGCCGAAAGACGGAGATCGTGATGCTCAACTATGGAGAGGGCTTGTACGACGGGTACAGGCCGCTGTGGATTCAAGAGATGTGAGTACCGGGTCTTTCCAGAGTTCAGAACAGGAGGTGGGTCGGGCGTTCCCCTCTTGCTGGCGCGGCTGTTCGCTTCGGTGCCGGTCCGCCCTATGCCTGCGGCCGCCGCGACGTCTTCTGGACGATTTCGAATATCAAGGCGCTGTCGATGACTCGAAAGGTAAAAGAATGCTTTGAAGAACAGAAAATGCCCGCGCACCGCGTGAGGCTGGAGCTCGAACCCTTTGCGACGCAAGGCGGAGCGGGAATGAGGAGCTCGCTTCTGTTCTGAGGAAGTCTTTAACCAGAGTCTCTTGCTGTTTCTTTCTTAGTGCGATCTGCAATTCTTCTTATCCCCCCAGATACGCCTCGATCACCTTTGGGTTGTCCCGAATCTCGGCTGCGCTCCCGGAGAGCACAATCTTTCCCGATTCGATCACATACGCCGTATTCGCAATGGACAAGGCCTTGTGCGCGTTCTGTTCCACGAGCAGGATGGTGGCGCCTTCCTTGTTGATCCGCCGGATGGTTGCAAACATGTCCGATACCAGTGCCGGCGAGAGTCCCATAGACGGTTCGTCAAGCAGCAGCAGGTCTGCGCCCGCAACAAGCGCGCGGCCTACGGCGAGCATCTGCTGTTCCCCTCCGGAAAGTGTGCCCGCTGTCTGTTGGCGCCGCTGGCCGAGCCTGGGGAACAGCTCAAACACATGGCCGAGGGCCCTGGCGAAACCCGCCCTGGATTGCCCCGCCGACGTCGCGACCTCCAGGTTCTCCATGACCGTGAGCGGGGCGAAAATGCCCCGGCCCTCGGGAACGTGCGCGATGCCTTTCCTGGCGATCCGGTGTGCGGCAAGCCCGCATAGATTGTCGCCTTTGTAAATAATGGACCCTGCCGACGGCTTGCGCAGGCCGGAGATCACGCGCAGGATGGTCGATTTCCCGGCTCCGTTGGCGCCCACAATCGCCACGATATGACCCTGCGCCACCGCAAAAGAAACGCCGTCGAGCGCGATGCTTTCGCCGTACCTGGCGCAGAGGTCCACCGCCTCAAGCAGCATGGGTGTCCTCCTTTCCCAGATACGCCTCGATCACCCGGGGGTCACTTCTAATGAGCGCGGGCGAGCCCTGCGCGATTGTTTCGCCAAAATCAAGTACGAGGATGCGCTGCGAGACCTTCATGATCACGCGCATGTTGTGTTCGATAATAAGGATGGTGAGATCGAAGCGCTCCTTAACCCACAGAATCGTGTCGATGAGCTCCTTTGCCTCGCTAAGATTCATGCCTGCTGCCGGCTCGTCGAGTAACAGCATCGACGGTTGCGTGGCAACGGCGCGCGTGATTTCCAGGCGTCGCTGCTGGCCGTAGGCCAGCGACGAGCTGCGGAGACCGGCCTTTGCATCGAGGCCGAAAATGGCAAGCAGGTCGCGGCACCAGGCGTCGAGTTCATGTTCTTTTGTCCAGAACCTTGGCGGATGAAACAGCGATGAGGCCAGGCCGTAGCCCGTCCGGCTACGCGCCGCCACCTTGATATTGTCGATAATCGACATGTCGTGAAACAGGCGGATGTTCTGAAACGTTCTGGCAATGCCCCTGCGGTTTACCGCGTGCGGAGCGAGTCCCGCAATGTGCTCGTCCCGGAAAACGATATCGCCCTGGCTCGGTGTGTAAATTCCCGAGATCAGATTGAATACCGTGGTCTTGCCCGCGCCGTTGGGACCGATGAGGCCGACCAGCTCGCCGTGCTCCATTGAAAGATTGAAATTCGACACCGCGCACAGGCCGCCAAAATGGTGGGTGAGACCGCTTATCTTAAGAAGAGGCATGGTGCTTCCGTCGAAAAAGGGGTTCACCGCAAAGGCGCACAGGCCGCAAAGAACACTTGAGTGTTGCGGGCCTTGCTCTTAATTGTCAACTGTCAACTTTGAACTTTCAACTCTTTTTTGCACCATCTCCTTGAATTTCCACGGCACCAGAAACGAGAATTCACGTTCGCCCATGATGCCGTCTTTGAGAAACCGCATTACCAGAATGAGAATGAGCGGATACACAACCATCCGCCAACCTTCAAGATTTGCAAGGCGGAGACCTTCGGGCACCAGCGTGAAAATGCCCGCGCCAACGATGCTGCCGGCAATGGTATGCGGTCCGCCGATGTACAGGAAAATGAGGATGTCCAGGGTTTTAAGAAATCCGAAATTGTCGGGATTGATGTAACGGCTCATATGGGCGAACAGTCCTCCCGCGACGCCGGCAAAGCTTGCGCCAAGCGCAAACGCCCACACCTTCTGGAAGGTTGTGTTGATTCCCATGCACGATGCGGCGATTTCGTTGTCGCGCACGGCAATGCAGGCCCGGCCGTAATGCGAATAGACAAGGTTGCGCATCATCCAGAGCGAGAGGAGGAAAAATCCGCCGACGTAGAATGCGCTGGAGAAGGCAGGGATTCCCGGAATGCCGCGCGGTCCGCCCAGGAAATCGGCAAAACGAAGGCCGGCCCGGATCACTTCGCCCGCGGCGAGCGTCACGATGGCAAGGTAGTCTCCGCGTAGCCGCAGCGACGGAAACCCGATGACAAACCCGAACAGGCCGGCCATGGCGCCGCCCGCAAAAACCGACAGGACAAACACCAGATGGCCCACCACGGACGACGTAACGAGCGGACTGCCAAAAAGCAATTTCGGCAGCAGCGTGGTTATGCCGGCCGACGTGTACGCGCCGATCGCCATGAATCCCGCGTGGCCAAGGGAAAACTGCCCCGCGTAGCCGTTGATAAGCGCGAGAGATGCGGTGAGAATAATGTTGATTTCGATGAGAAAGAAGATGCGCGAATAATATTGGAACTGGCGCTGGCCGGAAAGGATGCCGATAAGCGTCTGGAGGATGACAAATCCGCCCAGGATGAGAATGAGTTGGGTGATATGGCTGCGTCTTGTTTGGGGCATAGTGAAAGGTTGCAAAGTAACAGATTTGCTGCTGTGGATTGTTGCTGCGTTACATTTTTCGACCTCACCCCCCGGCCCCTCTCCCACAGGGACAGGGGAAGCAGCGCTAAATTGACGATTGCAGGTTTTTGATTGGGTTGAATTTTACTCTAAATCCGCAATCTGCAATGTTTAAACTTTCTCCTGCTCGCTCTTCCCTAGTATTCCGTTCGGCTTCACAAGCAGTATAATCATAAGAATGATAAACGCTGCCGCAAAGCCTAAATTTGAATCGATCGAATTTGCAAACACCTCGGATATCCCCATAATGAGCGCGCCGACAACCGCGCCTGGCAGACTGCCGATGCCGCCGAGGACCGCGGCTATAAACGCCTTCATGCCCGGAGAAAAGCCCAAAAACGGCGATTGGAGAACGCCGTAGTTCATGGCATACAAAATGCCGGACGCGCCCGCCAGCGCAGGGCCTATTACAAAGGTGAGGGAGATAATTCCATTGACGTCAATTCCCATAAGCGCGGCAGCGTCGCGGTCGAAGGCAACCGCACGCATCTGTTTGCCCACCAGCGTCTTCTCCACCAGGAACCACAGAAGAAACAGCAGTATGCCGCATACCGCACAATTGATGACGAACATGTTGGAGATCGACACGTCGAGCCCGGGAATTCGCAAGATGTCGGAGCGCTTCATCAGGTCGGGGAACGCCCGGTACTTGCTTTCGAATACCATGGGCAGAGAACAGAAATTCTCCAGAAAATACGAAACGCCGAGCGCGGTAATGAGTACAGAAAGCCTCTGTCTTCTGCGTAGCGGCCGATAGGCGATGCGTTCCATGGTGATTCCCAGAAGTGCGCATATTGCCATTACGTAAAGAACCAGTACGGGAAAGAAGAACGGACCCATGGACGCGGAGAACAGCGTGCGCGACAGAGCGAGCATGGCAGGCGCCAACGCGCAGGTAAGGCCGGCCATAACGATCAGTTTGGCCGCGTTTTCGGCTATGGCGCGCGTCACCGCACCGCGCCCAAGGCCCAGACGGGCGATACGGCTGCCCACCTGAAGCCTTTCGAAGATCTCTGCCGTTATCAGGTACGAGGCCGCCAGCGCAACCAGCAGGCAGAGCTGCGGAGGAAACGCGGCCGAGCCCGCGCAAAAAGAAACAACGAAAAAGGCGACGTAAGCGCCAACCATGAATATGTCGGCGTGCGCGAAATTGATAAGCTTGATCACGCCGTAGACAAGCGTGTAACCAAGTGCAATAAGCGCGTAGATGGAGCCGAGCTGTATGCCGTTGATGAGCTGCTGAAGGAGGTAGGAGGACATGATGCCTGAATATCCTGCGGTGGTTTCTCGTCACATTGACTGTCAACTGCAAACTGTCAACTTTTGCCCCTGTATCTTCTTTGCGGGGAATCCTTTCTTGTCTTCTCAACATTTCAACAATTCAACTTTTCAACTTCTTCTAAGGCCCCACGCGTTCCACAAATTCCTGTTTCCCGTTGTTGATCCTCAGAATCACCGCCGACTTGATCGGATTTCTCTTTTCGTCAAAGGTGATGTTGCCCGACACTCCGGCCACGGTGCTCGTGCGGATCGCCTCTTTCACCGCGTCCGGGTCCGTGCTGTGGGCGGTTCTC
>Ga0182027_10007104_pt1 | contig 16601 bp, 16 predicted proteins | sample 712E1DmetaG_FD_121300 | JGI IMG/M metagenome (GOLD analysis project Ga0182027, IMG submission 121300) | Permafrost microbial communities from Stordalen Mire, Sweden - 712E1D metaG (Illumina Assembly) | ecosystem: Environmental > Terrestrial > Soil > Wetlands > Permafrost | place: Sweden... | reverse complement strand
CTCCGGCTTTATGCAGTTTGTTACCATTCCGCACACGGAGTTTAGTACTGAACTGGTGGTTAGCCTTTATTCAGGCTGGATTATCCAGCTTGTTAATGCCAGCTTCCCTGGCGCACTCATTTTTTACCTCTTTCATATACTGGTTTTTCTCGCCTTTTCGCATTGCCCTGATTGTAATAATAGACTGAGTTGTTCGATCAACAGGAATCATTATAAACTTTTCACCAATTTTACCAAAGTACAGATCTACTGTATTCTCTTTTGGGCTTGGATAAATAATCGAAGGAACTTCTCCGTCTAAAACCATGAGGACTTCTTCTTGGGAATAACCTCTTTCAAGCATTCTTTCCTGAGCATGTTTGGTAAAGTGCCACATACATATAATATATGTATTTAAGATGTTTAAGTCAAGTCGTTCAAAATATTTTATCACGCGCTTAGGATAAGCGCCCATTTGTACCGGTGGCCTATTTATTTGCACAAGCGATCCAGGAGGCAGGAGTCAACTTTTTGTAAGGCGCGACGCATGAGTTAGATTTATGGCAAACGTCGCTCGGGCGGTTTTAGAGGATTGAGCGCCTTGATCGGGATAACCCGAAGATATCACACTTTACCATTCGGAGGCTGCCATGAAGTTTTGCTGGACAACCATTACCGTGAAGGACATGGAAAAATCGCTTCGGTTTTATCAGGATGTTGTCGGGCTTCCGGTCACCAAGAAAATGAAACCTAATCCGGACATGGAAATAGTGTTTTTAGGTGATGGCGACACGCAGGTGGAGCTGATATATAATGCAAAAATCAGCGATATCGGTTTTGGAAAGGACATTTCGCTGGGCTTTACCGTGCAATCCATCGAGCAGGTCACGGAATTGCTCAAAACGAAAAATATACCGGTACACTCAGGCCCGTTCCAACCGAACCCTTACATAAAATTCATCTACGTTTTAGACCCCAACGGCGTAAAGATTCAATTCGTGGAAAATATCAAATGAAATCGTGAAAGAATGGTGGCAGTTGCACTCCCCTAAAATAATAAATTAGTTTTTTACAATCGTCTTGGTCGAAAGGGCTCCATTGTATTTAATCGAACAAATGTACGTTCCCGCACTTTCCCGGTCAAAATCCATCACGTTAATCGCGTCGCCCGCTACAATCGTTCTGTGAGCAATATTGACGATTTTTTGACCGCCAACGGTATACACCGCGATATCGGCATAACCCGAGGACGGGAATCTTACTTTCAGCGAATTTGCGTCGTAAGAAATTTTCCAGGGATAGGCTGATGCAATGCTTCCAGAATTAACCGGACTCGCAGTGTAACTGGATTCGAAGCAACCCAAATCAGGGGCCTTTCCCTGATACGGCGCAAGTGTGCCGCTTATGCCGGGTACTAAAACACCAGCGTCAACCATTTTGCTTCCGCTTGCCAGATGCAGGCATTTCACGTCAGGCAGACTGCCATCCGATTTTCGAGCGCCTTTGAGACCCGTGGTATCGACGCTTGCAAAATCCGTTGCGGCGGCCGGTCCGAATCCGCTAAGCCAGCTATTGTTGGACTGCACGACTTGGGAACAGAGCGTATCAATGAGCGGGGAAAGCGGAGTTATCGCACTGGTTCTGAGTGTAATGCAATTTTTAATGGTATACGTATGTCCGGACGCAGGCGCTTCATAATCACAGAAATTCCATTTATAATTATTAAACGACGTGCAATTGATTATTATTATTGTTGCAAGAGAGTGGTTTTGATCAAAACCTTTTTGCTGGTTATAGGCGGCAAGGCAGTTGATTTCCACCCAATTATGATAACCGGTCGCGCTTCCGGGCTTGAAACCATTACCGTTCCCACCGGCAGAGGCCGTTGAATTTCCTTGCATATCATAACCGTTGGAGACAGACCAGCAATTGACAAGCGTGTCGGTAATATTCTTGCTGTCATCCTTCAGATAACCGTCCCAACCGTCATCGCCATTGTTCCATGACCGGCATCCGACGAATTTGTTCCCTCCTAAATCTTCAAGCTGCGGAGCGAAACCATCGCCATCCGCCGCATCGGTTTTCCCGTTTCCGTAGGCGTCACAGTTAATAAACTGGTTGTGTCCTCCAAGAACTTGACAGCCTTTGTTCCCATTGTTACGGAAAATACACTGGGTATACACACTGTTGCTTCCCGAAACAATACACCCATGTTGTGAGGCATTCTCGTAGATGACGTTGTTGAATGCCAGTGCGCTTGCGGTTACGGTCACAGCCGCGGCTTTATCGAGTGGCGCGGCGCTGAAATCCAGCACGGCGGTATCGCCGGGGTATGATGCAAAAATGATCGGTTTATCCGGAGTGCCGTTGACGGTAATATTTATTGACTGTGTGTAACTGTGCACGCCCCCCGCTAGCAAAACCGAATCCCCAGGTTGGACCGACTTCAATGCCGGAAAGATATTCGGCAAGGGCATATTTTTTACTTTGCCGTACTTTGCAGCGTCAATTTTAGCAAGACTGCTTGCTCTAAAATTGGGGTCAATATAAAAAGTCGTGGCTAAAATGGACATTGGGGAAATACAGAGAACGGCAAGAACGGTTCGCTTAATTTGTAAATTCACATTCTCCTCCTAGCTTTTTTAATTAATTCCATTTCTTTACGTTTAATATAATGAATCTTGACGCTAATGCCCTGAAATCCTTTGTTCCGGCCCTTGATTATGTTCACTGTGGTGAACAAGATCGGGATTATGTTGGCAGGCGTGTGTGAGGGATTACTTCGTTCAATGCCGTCCATGGCGCCGGAAGATTTTTGCCCGCGATAAATCGGCATTGCCGATAAATTTGGGCAGGCCCAAAGGCCTGCCCATACTAAATGTGTAGAGGGCCTAAACGAAAAAATTGATGAACGATTCGATCGCCTTTTCATTCTGTACGCTTTCCGTGGCGATCACCCGCAAATGTTCGGGTTGCAGTTTGATCGTATCCGCCGCACCATTATTAAGACTTGGAGATATTTCGGCCGGAAATGTCGTGAAACCCATCATATGCAGTGTAATGGTGGAAACATGGACGATCGCGACGAGCTGTTTATTCGCATCGCTTGCATCGGGAAGATGATGGTGCACCATAACGTCGGATAAATCTGCGGGAAATTTCCAATGCTGCGCAAGGAGACCTCCCGCGCGCATATGCGAGGTCTCATCATTTTCACCAAGATAAAATGGGACTTTGTCTTCGCGGCTCCTCTTTTCCGCCGCTACAAGAAGTTCTTCCTGATAGCATCCAAGAACCAGCTTGCCGATATCGTGCAAAAGCCCGGCCGAAAACGCCTCATCGCTGTCGATGGCGGTATATCTTCGCAAATACTTGGAAATGGATTCCGCGACCAGACCGGTGGTAATCGAGTGCCGCCAGAAATGTTCAAGCATAAAAGGCAGGCTCTTTCGCGCCTTGAATGCCGAAAGAATACTTGTCGTCAAGGCCAGCGAATGCACACGCTTCTGCCCGAGAAGAACAACCGCGTTTTTCAAAGAAGAAATCGTATTCGGAATGCCGACATACGCTGAATTAGCCAATCGAAGGATTTTCCCCGAGAGCGCCGGATCAAGCTTAAGTATCTTGACAATGTCATTCGCATCGGTTGTCGGCTCCATAATGGCTGCGGAAAGCTTACCCAGTACTGGAGCTAATGTCGGCAAATCGTTGATTTTGTTGGATAATAAAACTGTCGGTTCAGTTGAGTTCATCCTATGTTACCCGGAAATAATCGCAAAAAAATCCTGGGATTTATCAATTTCATCCTTCAAAGAACTTACAATACGCTCATAGCGTGAATCATCAATTGAAAGCACCTCTCTGGCTTGTTCCCATTCTTGTGGCGTCGTTTCATGGTCCCACAAACCGCAATCAAACCTGTGCGTTATTATGTCGGCAAGATGGACCACCGCGACAAGCTCGGTTATTTTTTGCGCGGCCTTTGGATCGTGATGATATACCATTGTTTGTTCCAGATCGAGCGGAAGCCCCCATTTGTCGGAAAGGATGCGTCCGACATCGGCATGGTTAATTCCCATGGCCGCCGATTCAACGCGAAAAAGGGGTGCGTTCTTTTCCCTGGAAACTTTGCACATAATCGCATATTCTTTTGGCGCAAAGAGTTCGAAGATGAGTTTGCCTATGTCATGCATGATGCCCGCGCAAAATGCGCTCTGCGGGTCAATAAAAGCGACGTTCAGAATGCTCTGGGCGATTGTTTTCGCCACCAGGGCGCATATGATGGAATGTTTCCAGAACTTGACCCTGTCCAAAACATTCAGCGGACCATTTTGAGGGAACATTTTCATGACCGAGGCGCTCAGCACCAGTGACTTTATCGTATTGAACCCCAGAATCACCACCGCGCTTTGCACCGAGGAAACGCTCCGCGGTATCCCGTAAAATGCGCTGTTGGCCAGACGAAGCACCCGGGTGGTGAGCGCCGGGTCTTTTCCGATGATTTCCGCCGCGTCCTCGGCCGACGTTTCGGGCGAGTTTACCACCTTGATAAGGTGCGCGACGACCGCGGGCAACGACGGGAGCTGGGCAAGGTCCTCTATGAACCGCCGGTAGCGCTCACCATAAGAAACCTTGTTCATCCTAAACGCACTTTCCAGACGCCGCAACGCACCGGTTGTTTTTAGGATCAACTCGGGTTATGGTCGCCGTCAGCCATGAATTCCTCTTTGCCACGGCTCCCCCGCTCTCGCCTTGGCTCTGCACCTCCATTCGAACGTAATTCGACGAAACTCCGGTTACGGGTGCTTCGCTTTCAACAATTATCCTGTGGGACGTTCCAATGAGCTTGTTGACGAATTCCTTATTACATTTGTCAAGCACCGCGCGCATGATTTCTCCCCGCGTGTTTTTTTCTTTTTCTCCTATCTGGCCATCAAACATGGCGGCGGCGGTTGAAGGGCGTTTGGAATACCGGAACACATGCCCGTATGAGAATCCTATTTTTTCGATATTCGCCAGTGTTTCTTCGAACATTTCATTGGATTCACCGGGAAAGCCGACTATAAAATCCCCCCCGATCCCGGCATCGGGGAAAGCTTTCCGTACATCGCCGAGCTTCTCCACCAGAGTGTCGAAATACGTTCCGCTCCGGCCCATGCGGGCAAGGACCTTGTGCGAAAGGCTCTGCACGCTCATGTGAAGATGACGGCAAACTTTGGGATGACCTTCAATCATTTCAAGGATGGGGCCGGAAAGGTCTCGTGGATCAAGCGAACTCAAGCGTATGCGAAAGTCGCCCGGTATCGTTACAAGGTTTTCAAGAAGCGTGACTATGGTTACACCGGGTCCGTTGCCGTAGTGCCCGATGTGCGTTCCGGTAAGGACGATTTCCTTGAATCCCGCGTCCACAGCACTGCCGCACGCACGTCTGACATCGGAAAGCCGCACGCTCCGGGACTTTCCCCGCAGAGAGGGCACGATGCAATAAGCGCAACGATAATCGCACCCTTCCTGGATTTTCATTGAAAACCGCACGCGCCGGTTAAAATCAAAATAATCCGGCATTTGTTCGACAGGCAAAAAAGCGGCGGACGCCCGCGTGCAAGGGTCCCAGAAAACGCCCCCTTTTTCATCCTGGACGATGGAAGGGATGTCGTTTTTGCGGGTGTTTCCCACAACCCAGCAGGCGCCGTAAAGGCCTTTAAGTTCATCAGCCTTCTGCTGGGCCAGGCAACCAGTGACGCACACCCTGCAATGGGGCGCGCCGCGCGTCAGGTTATGCAAAAACCTTCTTGTTTTTGCTTCCGTGTGCGAGGTGACGCTGCAGGTATTGACGATGACGATTTCTGCTTCGTCAATGTTGTCGACGATACGGTGCCCCCGCTGCGCGAGACGGAAGGACAATACCGCGGTCTCTTCCTGGTTTGTCCGGCACCCGATTGATTTCAATGCGATTGTCTTTGCCACGTGTGACATTCAGTCCCAGTTTGTCAAGGCCGTATCCTGGTCCTTGAAGAAAGGTATTATTTGATGGATGTCCAGCGTATTGAACAAATCGTCGACGATGTCGTTGGAGCCGCAAATGCGCAAGCCGCCCCCCGTTTCCTTGATCAATTTGTTCAAATTGAGCACCACGCTTATGCTCAAGCTGTCGAAATAGGTAAGGTCTTTAAAATCGAGAATTATTTTTTTATTGTGCGCCATCGCCAGCAATAGTTCCTGTTTGAAATATCGTGAGCCTAAAGGATTGTTCATAATGCCGCTTAAATGAAATACGCACACGGTCCCGACGACTTCTTTTTCGATATACAGGCGGACATCGACGGAATTTTCGAAAATGTCCCCATCGGCGAATTGGACGCCTTCATCGGACTCGATATTGAAAATTTTGTCGAAACCGGTGTCTGTAAAGAGATCATGTATCGACTCATTAATTTTTCGCAAAGTGATCCTGACGCCTTTCTCTTTATAGTCCTTTGCCGTGAAAACAAGGGCGCCAATCGTCGCACTGTCGATCAGCTCGGTATCAGTGAAATCAATGAGCAGCTCATTTATTCCTTTATCAAGCGCTTCCCTTGCTGCTTTTATTAAATCATTCGTCGCCGGATAGAAGAACCTTTGGGGAAGCTTAATTACCGCCGTACTATTGCCATATTCGACAACCATCGTACCCCCCTGATTTTACCTTAAAAACCTGCGCGAAAGTTCATCAGTTGAAATCCTGACCAGCGTCGGCCTGCCGTGCGGACATATATACGGGTTATCCACTGAAAACAATGTATTCAATAACGTGTTCATTTCTTCCTGGGAAAGCTTTTGACCGGCCTTAATCGCCGACCCACAAGCGAATGCGGCGGCAAACCGCTTGTGTGAATCAGTGAAATGCGCGTCACTCTTTTCCTCAAGCAAATAACGAACCATGTCCCGAACGGCTGGTTCCGCGCTTGAATCCTTCAGAAACGCCGGAAGCGCCTCCAGGGAAACCGCGTTGCCGCCGAAATCCTGGATATCAAATCCGAACTTTCTGAAATACTCGTTTCCTGACAGCACAACGGACTTTTCAATCGGTGAAAATTCCATGACGATTGGAAATAAAAGCTGTTGTGAATCCGCCTTTCCATCTTTCAGTTCATCCAAAGCCTGCTCATAGAGTATACGTTCATGCGCCGCATGCTGGTCGATGAGCAGGATCCCGTTTTTTATCGGGGCCAATATGAACATGCAATGAATTTGATAGCAGGAAATAAGGCTCCATGCCACTTCCTGTTCACTATCCGATAATTGTATCGTATTATCGGCGCTTGAATCAAGGGCTTTATTTTCATTTTTATCAGGCGATGGAAACGAAAGCATTGTTTGGCCCTTTTGTTTGCCTGGTTGCGTTTCATATCCGGTCAACAATTCATTTTCCTTCACCTGCATTGCAACCGGGGAAGCACCCTTGGTCCCGATATTCTTGTCCATTGCCCCTTGCATGAGGTTTTCAGTTCTTCCGTTTGCCGACCCGGAGAAAACTTCCTGTCGTGAAATTAACGTGGACGTTATTCCTCGACGGGCTATGTCGAAAATAAATCCGAAAAGCATTTTTTCATCCTCAAATTTCACTTTCAACTTTGTCGGATGCACGTTGACATCAATGCGGGCGGGGTCAACATCGATGCAACAGAAAAATGAAGGCCTGAATTCCGATTTAGTAAATTGAACAAAAGCCTCGCGAATTGCATACATGACCGCATCGCTTTCCACTTTGCGAAAATTTACATAAAGGTTCTGGAACCTTGGTTTTATGCGGGATTCCTCAGGCCTGGAAACATAGATTTCCGCCGACAGGCCTTCCCGGCCTCCGCTGCAAACAATGAGATTTTTCCCGAATTGGGTCCCCGCGATTTGCGCTATTCGCATTTGAACGGAGCCGGTCACTGGAACATCAAGAGCCGTTTTGCCCTCAAACGATGCGGTAAAGTGGATCTCGGGAAAAGGGATTACCACCTGCTCCATAAGCCTTAGGCAGGCGACCCGTTCGGCCCTGCGCGTTTTCATGAATTTTTTCCGCGCGGGGACGTTGAAAAACAAGTCGCGTGAAATGACCGTCGTGCCCTTGACATGAGATACAGGCCGCGGTGCCGCGCAGATTCCGCCTTCGCAATCAAACGAATGCCCAAGGCCGTCGGAGGAACTGCTGCTGGATATGGTCAGGCGGCTGACCGCGGCTATACTGGCAAGCGCTTCCCCCCGGAAACCGAGTGTCCCGACCGCATAGAGGTCGTCAGCCGTGCGTATCTTGCTGGTAGCATGCCGTAAAATTGATTTCTGCAAATTTTGTGCATCCATTCCCCTTCCGTTGTCCGTTACGCGAATGGAGGAAAAACCGGAATCTTCGATTGCAACGCTAATTTTTGTAGATCCGGCATCAATGGAGTTTTCAATGAGTTCTTTGAGTACGGAGGCCGGCCGTTCAATTATTTCTCCGGCGGCAATTTTTTCAACAACCGATAGAGGCAGTACTTCTATGGAATCATTATTTTTTTCCATCGGCAAAGCAACATAGAGGATTGGAAAAAGTTGGCGTGCATAAAAAATGCGGAAGGGGGGAATTGAACCCCCACGAGTTTGCACTCACTAGGCCCTGAACCTAGCGCGTCTGCCAGTTCCACCACTTCCGCAAAAAACTTGGTAAAAAATACATTCTGGAAGATTATTTTAATAAATATGTTTAAAAATTATTTTTTTCCAAAGGTGGTACAATGAAAATTGCCGTAGGACTCAGTGGCGGTGTTGATTCCGCAGTCAGCGCTCTCCTTTTAAAAAGGCAAGGACACGAAATTATCGGGACAATTATGAAAATCTGGGATGGGAGAAAAACATCAGCATTAAAAGGCAATTCCTGTTATGGCCCGGATGAACATAAAGATATTGAAGACGTGAAAAATTTATGTAAAACGCTGGATATTCCTTTGCATGTTATTGATTGTTCAAATCAGTACAATGAATTCGTACTTAAATATTTTGACAATGAATATCGCGGCGGCAGGACCCCTAACCCCTGCGTTATATGTAATCAGAACATTAAATTCGGTTTTCTACCGGAACTTCTCAAACAGTCGGGCGAGAAATTTGATCATTTTGCAACGGGCCATTATGCACGTGTAACGTTTGACAACAAAACCAATCGATATCTGCTTAAAAAAGGCCTAGATGGGCGAAAAGACCAGTCATATTTTCTCTACCGCCTTACTCAACAACAATTATCAAATGTGATTTTTCCTCTAGGCGAGTACCGAAAGACCGATGTACGGAAAATCGCGGCTCAGGCGGGGCTGCCAGTTCATGACAAAAAAGAAAGCCAGGATTTTTACAGCGGGGATTATACGGAATTATTGACCGTAAAGAAGTCTGAGGGACAAATCGTTGACACCGAGGGCAAAATTCTCGGTAAACATAATGGGACCTGGAATTATACCATCGGTCAAAGAAAAGGTCTCGGAATATGCAGCGATAAACCGCTGTATGTCGTGGCCATCGATGCAAAGAAGAACCGGATAATTGTAGGCGATAAAACCGGTTTGACATCCATTGGTCTAAGGGCTTCGAATTGTAACATTATTGCATCGCAATTGCCTCGGACCGCACATGCAAAAACTCGTTCAACCAGTGAAGAAGCGCCTTGCGATATTTTATTTAATGATAATGAATTAACAGTTTTGTTTCATGAGCCTCAAGAGGCCATTACTCCAGGACAATCGGTCGTGATTTATGATGGAGACATTGTCCTTGGCGGAGGTACAATTATTGGAGCTATACAACAGTAAAGCATGCCCTCACCCCAAAACTTATATAACAACCCAAAATAGCATGTAATTTTTCTACGCGATCTTAAATCTCCCTTTAATTTTTCTCAATAATTCCTCTTTACGCATTTCCTCAAGAACACCATTAATCCGTGTTTCATCCTGTATATGCAAATTTTGAATTATCTGGCGTTCATCGAGTGGTGATTTGCCAACAAGAATTCTTAGTATCGCGCCCCGGATTTCTCTTCGCGATCCTTTAAAGGGACTTTGCCTCGAATAATGCGCGCTTTTCCGAGAAGGATTTTTGCACCGCTTCTTGAGCATAGCGCCGTAATCCATGAGCGCAGAATACCATTTTCTCGGGGACTTTTTATCAATAGTTTGCTGTAAAATCGGCATTATCTCCGCATCGTCAACAACAGCTTTATTTGGAAAAAAATGATGGATAAATACGGCCCTGACATTTGTTTCGACAAAAATTGTCGGTTTATTGAATCCAAAAGCCGCAATAGATGAAGCGGTCGCTTTTCCTATGCCCGGCAGAGCCATTAAGAGCGACTCCGAAGAAGGAAGGTTTCCTTGATATTCGTCCACAATGATTTTTGCGGTCTTTTTAAGCGACAATGCCCTTCGATTATATCCTAATCCGTGCCAGATTTTGTAAACTTGTTCAAGCGTGGCCCGATTTAAGGCCTTGAAATCGGGAAAAGTATCTATGAAGGCGAGATATTTGTCGATTACCCTGTCGACTTGGGTTTGTTGGAGCATTATTTCCGATACAAGAATATGATAAGGGTTGGTTGTTTTTCTCCACGGCAAATCGCGACCGGCTTTGGCGAAATACCCGTATATTTTTTTCCGAAATGCACGAATTTCTTCAAGCGAAAAGGATGAGGAATCTCGTGCTTTTATAATTTTCATATTTTCTTATTTCAAACAATAAACGGCGATTATATTTTTTAGGCTTGACGATTCACATTCCAGGGAAAATAATTCCGATCGATTTAAAAGAATAACTATTAAAGGTTTTGTCCGATGGACAAGAAATCCCAACCTCAGCAACAGCACTCCCCGACCGTTTCTCCTGGAAATACGCATGCGTTCGCACTCTTTTCCTCCCAGAATTTCTGGCTGCGGCTGATTATTATCGGTCAAATGGCGCTTTTAGGGTTCCAGCTTTCCCCCGACATCAGCACCAACGGCGATGACGCGGTTTACTATATTCTCGGCAAGTCGCTCGCGACCGGCAAGGGGTATCGAAATATTCATTTTGTCAACTCGCCCGTAGCAACGCAATATCCCGTGGTTTTCCCCGCGTTCCTTTCCTTGACCCATTTTTGCACCGATAAGCCTCTTCTGGCGAAAATACTCGTCATGTGCATGGGGTGCTTCGTTACGCTCTGCGCATTTTATTTCTTCAGGGGCTGGTTTCCGCGCGGCGTCATTCCGTTATGTTTTCTAATCGGGACTTCCGCGGTATTGAACCAGCATTCAATAGAGCTCTTGAGCGAAATTCCCTATATCCTCCTGACATTGCTTACATTACTACTGCTTGAGAAAAGCTATAGAAATCCCCAGCGAAAGTGGCTTTTCTGGCTTACGATAATTGTTTCAATTATGCCCATGAACTGCCGTAGCATCGGAATTTCGTTTTCCGGGGCTTTTCTATTGTCGAACGTTTTGAATAAAAAATACAACTATGTGATTGCTCATCTCGTGCTTGTAGTATTAGCCGCCGTTCTCTTTAAAATGCTCACCTCGTGGGATAACCCGTATCTTCTTCAATTGCTCCAAAGAAACAGCTACGATCCGGAACAGGGGTTTGCGACGTTCTCCGAAATGTTTTCAAGGATAACGACGAATATTTCCAAATACACCACTGAGATTATCCCGCAGGCTTCCATGCCGTATATAGCGAACCATTATCAGTCTCTGGGGGCGCTTCTTGGAATAATCATGGCGATTGTGATATTGGTAGGATGCATCAGAAATTTCTTTCTGCCTTCGAGGTTTTTAAGCCTGTATGCGTTCTTTTATTGCGGCATACTGACAATGTGGCAGGCACAGTGGTCATCCGGACGTTTTTTGTCCGGAATACTTCCCGTTCTTTTTTATCTGTTTTTTATCGGCCTTACCTTTATTATATCCCTTTCCAAGAGAGATAAGAACCAAGTTTTATCTTTACGCATGAAGGCTATTCGACTTCCTGATTTCCCGGCTGTGCCAAAAATCGCAGCCGTGCTGTTCTGGTGCATTGCGATATCATTTTCTTTCGATAATACGGGGTTTCAACTACAAAACGCAGGTTTGCGCAAACAATCAAGCAGGGACTGGGAAAATTTCAACAGCTGCGCCGATTGGATCAGGCTCAATACCCCGGAAAAAGCCATAGTTGTAAGCCGTAAGCCGGAACTGGTTTACATTCGAAGCCACCGTCAGGGAATGCTTTATGCGTTTTCCCATGACAAGGAAAAGGTCATCGCCGATATCAAAAACAAGCACGCGTCTTATATTCTTTTCGATGGATTTTTCTGGACCGGTACTACGGGAAAATATTTATATCCGGCATTGATCAGCCATCCTGAAATGTATAGGATGGTTTATGCGCGCAGGAACCCGGACACCTTCGTGCTGGAGGTCATTGACAATTGAAATCAATAATTTTAAGAAGCAACAGGTTATTCTTCACGGTGTTTTTTCTTTTTTGGATCGGCATCATGTATGCCGTCTACTTTAATCACCCCTACTATCCGCAGCCGCTCCCAAACGAACTGGAATCTTATAAAGCGGCAGCTGCTTCACCCGCCGGAAATACCCGGTAAGCTAAAATCTGAGCACCCCATTGGCACAACTTCACCACTTCTCTGCATGTACGGCCCCCGCGCCGTAGCGCGTGCGCGCAATAGGTTTTTCAGATGGCCATCCTAACGCAATCGCCGAGACGGGTATGATATTTTCCGGCAGACCGAATATGGCGCGCACATGCGCCATGCGCTCCTCGCGCGGGTGCACGCCAAGCCACACAGCACCCAGTCCGAGCGCCGAAACCGCCACAAGAAGGTTCTCTGTCGCCGCACTGCAATCCTGCAGCAAGTAAGAAATCTGCCTATCGTGCGCTTTTTCCATGTCACCGCACACCACGATGCCAACCGGCGAATCCATAAGCATCTTCCCATAGGGCAGGCCTTCGGCCAGCTTTTTTCGCATTATAGCGTCACGCACTACGATAAAATGCCACGGGTCCTTTGCAACGGCCGATGGCGCAGCCATCGCGGCTTCGAGCAGGTCTTTTACCGTTTCCTCAGAAACGTCCTTGTTCTGAAATTTCCTGACGCTCCGCCTGGCAAATATAAACTTTAAGGCTGGATTCATATCGCTACCCCTTTTTCTTAAAATATACTCTTTTATTCCTTTGACTTTTCCATCTTTTTGTTGTATACTATATATGAATATGTGTTCATATAAACATGTAACTTTTTTATGGAGATAGCGTGAACAAAAAGATTAAAAAAGACATGGACCGTCAAACGTGCTCGACAACGATCATCCATGCGGCCATTGTGCAAAAGGCCATTAAATCCCTTCCATCTCATGAAATTTTATATGACGTAGCGGATTTTTTTAAAATCTTCGGCGACAGCACGCGGATAAAAATCCTGTGGTCGCTTTTTTTCTCGGAAATGTGCGTATGTGACATGTGCGCGGTTTTAAGCATGGAACAATCGGCCGTTTCACACCAGCTCAGGATTCTCAAGCAATCGCGGCTGGTAAAATACCGGCGCGATGGGAAAGTGGTGTATTATTCGCTTGATGACAGTCACGTTAAGGCCATAATAAATCAGGCGCTTGAACATGTTAACGAGTGAAATGTCATATGAAAGATCCTGAACTAAAAGATTTAAACTGTAATCATTGCACGCTTGAAAAGGATGCTCCCATTAATGTTCCAGCGGAAGTTTCGATTATTGCAATAGCAACGGTTTTGACTATTGCCGGATTTTTAATCCACAGATATTTTTCCCGAACCCCTTATCACTTTATTGAATATATAGTTATTTTTTTTGCCTACGGCTTGAGCGGATGGCAGGTATTGAAAAACGCTTTCAAGACCCTTTACCTCAAACGGATTTTCGATGAAAACGTATTAATGACGATTGCAACGCTGGGCGCGATGGCGATCCATAAACTCCCTGAAGCGGCGAGCGTCATGGTTTTATTTAAAATCGGTGATCTTCTCCAGGGTCTTGCCCTCAGCCGTTCCAGAAAATCAATCAATTCCCTTCTCGCAATGCGTCCGGCCTTTGCACGGGTCCTTTCGAATGAAACAACCTCGCGAATGCCGCCTGAAGACGTACGGATAGGCCAGACAATTATGGTTAAAACCGGCGAACGCGTCCCTCTTGACGGCACTATAATAAACGGCCGGGCGCAGATAGATACGTCGTCCATCACGGGCGAACACCTTCCCCGTCTGGCCGGCATTAACGACATGGTCCTGGCGGGAACCATAAATCTTTCAGGCGTTCTGTCAATCAAGGTGACTAGGAATTTTCCCAGTCGTCGTTGTCAAAAATCATGGAACTAACGTGCAGTGCATTGGGAAAAAAAGCAAGGACCGAACAATTCATCACCAAATTCGCGCGTTATTATACCCCTGTTGTTGTGCTTTCAGCCTTATTGGTTTCGGTGCTGCCGATTGTAATAATACCGGGCGCGCATTTTTCGGACTGGTTTCATCGCGCCCTGGTGCTTCTGGTTATTTCATGCCCGTGCGCCTTCGTTATCAGTATTCCGCTGGGATATTTCGGAGGCATCGTGGCCGCTTCAAAAAACGGCATACTGGTCAAAAGCTCGAATATTCTTGACGATTTGACCGCGCTCGATACTATTGTTTTTGACAAAACCGGAACGCTTACCAAGGGCGTTTTTGAAGTCACTTCCATCGTGCCCTCCAATGGACATTCGGCCGAAAGCATTCTTAAGTTTGCCGCGGAGGCCCAGTATCATTCCCTTCATCCGATCGCACAATCAATTGTCAGGCATTATGGCAAAGCGATTGATGCTACGCAAATCAAAGAATACAACGAAATCGCCGGGCACGGTATAATCGCGACGTCGAATGGGCATGAAATAATAATTGGCAATGACCGTTTGATGCACAGGGAAAATGTTCCCCATGCCGTCTGTTCGCATGACAGCTCGGTCGTGCATGTGGTAATCGATAAAAAATACGCGGGTTATATAACTATTGGAGACGAGCTCAAAACCGATGCATTAGCGGCCATTAAGGCATTGCGTCAATGCGATATTGACGGGATACACCTGGTCACCGGCGATAATATCTCCGCGGCGAATGCCGTTGCCGATGAGCTTGATATCGATGGCGTCCATGCCGAACTTTTGCCGCAGAATAAATTGGAGGTTGTCGAAGGCCTGTTGACCAGTAGCAAAGTTGGGAAAAAGCTCGCTTTTGTGGGAGACGGCATCAACGACGCTCCGGTGATCGCACGGGCGGACGTGGGCATCGCCATGGGAGACGGAACAGACGCGGCAATTGAAACTTCCGACATTGTCATCATGTCGGGTTCTCCGCTCAAAGTCGCGCAAGCCATCAAAATAGCCCGGAAAACGAAGTCAATTATTTGGCAGAACATCATCGTGTCTTTTGCCGTAAAAGGTTTCTTTATTGCGCTGGGGGTCATCGGCATCGCAACAATGTGGGAAGCGGTCTTTGCTGACATGGGCGTCGCGCTCTGGGCGATTTTCAACGCCACGAGGGTGATGAGGGCGTGAAATCAACGTACCATATTTTTATTCAGCATGTCCGAAAGCTCGGCAATGGCAAATGGCTTGGAGATGCTCGCGGCAAAGCCGAACTTAACGGGGTTTTTCATCACGGAATTATCGGAGTATCCGCTGGCGACAAATACCGGTATTTCCTTATTTAATTTCCTGATTTCCGCGAGCGCTTCCACTCCGCCCATGCCTCCGGGAATGGTAAGGTCGAAAATCATCGCGGCAAATGTGCGTCCTGACCCGGTTTCGCTTATGTAAAAATCAATGGCTTCCCCGCCGTCATTTTTACACACCACGAAATATCCTAATGATTCAAGCATTTTCCGCATTGTGTCCCGAACCACTTCTTCGTCATCCATGACAATGATCGTACCGCTGCCCTTGTGCTTGGCAATCACGGCCGCGTCCGCAACGACGGCTTCCGTCGAAGCCGGAAGAAAAACATGGAACGTGCTCCCCTTGCCCGGTTCGGACTCGACGTCAATACATCCGCCGTGACGGTTGATGATTGAATAGCACGTAGCAAGGCCGAGGCCGTGCCCCTTTATTTTTGTCGTATAGAAAGGGTCGAAAATGCGGAGTATGATGTCCTTCGGTATGCCGATACCCTTGTCTTTTATGGACATCTTTACATAATCGCCTTTGGCGAGCGGGGAATGTTCTTTTTCCCCGATGGAAACATTCCGGGCCGATATTTCAATGGCCCCGCCGCTGGGCATCGCCTGCTGCGCGTTGATGACGATGTTGTCAATCACCTGGCCGATCTGGTCCTTGTCGATATTGCATGGCCGGAGGTCTTCCGGGACATCGAACCGGCATGAAACGTTCGAACCGCTGAGGGCGAATTGAGCGGATTCCAGAATAAAGGGAATCAGCGGCGTTATTTTCTGGACCGGAGAACCGCCCTTTGCAAAGGTCAATAGCTGCAGGGTAAGCGCCCTCGCGCGGTTCATCGCGGTAATTGTTGACTCAAGGTATTCTTTGGTTTTCGCCTCCTTCGACACGGTACGGGCCAGGTCGATGTAGCCGAAAATT
>Ga0182027_10007103_pt1 | contig 16603 bp, 10 predicted proteins | sample 712E1DmetaG_FD_121300 | JGI IMG/M metagenome (GOLD analysis project Ga0182027, IMG submission 121300) | Permafrost microbial communities from Stordalen Mire, Sweden - 712E1D metaG (Illumina Assembly) | ecosystem: Environmental > Terrestrial > Soil > Wetlands > Permafrost | place: Sweden... | reverse complement strand
GCCGTGCCCGCCGCCTCCACCTGCCCATTGGTTGCAACTGGTGACCGGTCCGGCGCCGAGACCTTGATCCGAGCCATAACCTTGGCCGTCGGCTTGGATGGCGCCACCGAGGGCCACCGTGGCGTCAGTCAGAATCGTCAGATCAAGACGGTTGCCGATTGTGCCGGCGGGGTCCGCGGCGTGTGTGATCACACCGTTGCTCGCCACCAGCAGGCTCGTGAACGAATGCGACCCGTTGACCGTGAGCGTGCAGTTGCTCACGACAATGTCCTGGCCATCGTAAGTCGTGTCGCCGATATTGATGGCGGCGTCGGTGGTGAAGACGGCCGCGAGGGCCGCCGTGGTGGAAAGCGCAAGGGCTGCGATGAGTGCAAACAATCTTCTTGTTTTCATAATGTCCCTTTCTGCTGAAAATAACTAAGTGAGGAGAAATGATACGATTATCGCTAATGAACACAAGATGAATTTTTGGAATGAGGGGTTGTGCTTTTGCATTGACTCAGCCGCCGGGTTCGCCGTTTATGGGCGCTGGCGCCGCCTTTGCGGGCGGTGAACTACCAAGACGCGGCGCGCCGCCGGCGTTCCACCGGTTTGCAGAAATGAAAATGACACAGGAAGAGCGGTTGACGGGCAAACAGATCGCGGCCCTCCAGCAGAAAGCCTGGACCAAAACCTGGCAATACGCCCTGGCGCATTCGCCCTTTTACCGCGAGCATCTGCCCCGGGCCACCGGCGGCGCGCAGTCCCCCATCCCGCTCCAGGAAATCGCCCGCGTCCCCGCCATTGACAAGCCGGTCCTGGCGGGCAATCCGGACGCCTTCCTGTGCGTCCCGCCGGAGCGGGTGGTGGACGTTGTTACCACCAGCAGCACCACCGCCAAGCCGCTCCTGTATCTGCTGACCGAGGCGGACCTGCAACGGCTGGCGCTCAACGAGTATCACTCCTTCCGTTGCGCCGGGCTGACCGCTTCCGACACCGTGTTGCTGGCGGTCACGCTGGACCGTTGTTTCATCGCCGGGATGGCGTACTTCATGGGGCTGCGGCTCCTGGGCTGCGCCATCGTGCGGGCCGGCCCGGCCACCCCGCGCTTGAGCCTGGAAATGCTCCAGCGCGCCCGGGCCACTGCCATCGTTGGAGTCCCTTCCTCCCTGCTGCTGCTGGCCGGCAAAGCGGAGGAAGCCGGGCTGGACCCCGCCAAATTGGGCGCGCGCAAACTCATCTGCATTGGCGAATCAATCCGCGACCGTGATTTCTCGCTCAACCGCGCGGGCCGGCTTCTGGAGCAACGCTGGCAGGCCCGCGTGTATTCGACCTATGGAAACACCGAATTGGCCGCCTCGCTGTGCGAGTGCGACGCCGGACGCGGCGGGCATCTCCATCCGGAATCGCTCTACCTCGAAGCCCTCGATGAAACCGGCCGCCCCGTGCCGGATGGGCAGACGGGCGAACTGACCGCCACCACTTTCGGCGTTGAGGCCATGCCGCTGATTCGCTACCGCACGGGCGATTTCGCCGCCATTTATCGGGAACCGTGCCCGTGCGGGCGCCAGACGTTGCGCGTCGGTCCGGTGGTGGGCCGGGCCAGTCAGAAGCTCAAGCTCAAGGGCACGACGCTTTTTCCGTCCGCCTTGAAAGCGGTGCTGGACTCATTGCCTCAAATTTCCTCCTACGCGATTGTGGCCCGCCGGGATGCCGATGGCGCGGATGCGGTCGAAGTGCGCATCGCCTGCGGCGGCGACCAACAGGGAACGGTCCGCGTTTTGCGCGAAAGTTTCCAGGGCGCCGTCAAGGTGGTTCCTGACATCGCCCTGGCGGCGCCGGCCGAGATCGAAGCCCTCCAGATGCCCGAAGGCACCCGCAAACGCCGCTATTTCGTGGACCTCCGGCAGCCAACGGGTTCCACCGCATGAATGGCGGTCCCCGCATCTGCGTCGTGATCCCGGTCTATAACCATGGACTCACCGTGCAAAGCGTGGTGCGCGACGCCAGGGCCAGACTGCCGGTCATCGTGGTCAATGATGGCTCCACGGACGCGACCCCCGTAGCGCTCGAATCGCTCAAGGCGGAAAGCGAAGCCATTCTGCTAACGCTGCCGCGCAACCTGGGCAAGGCGGCGGCGTTGCGGGCCGGCTTCGCCCGGGCGGAAGAACTGGGCTTCACTCACGCCATTACCATGGACGCCGACGGACAGCACCCGGCGTCCGCCCTGGCGGATTTCGCGGCGGCCTGCCGGCGGCAGCCGGAAGCCTTTATCATCGGTGTGCGCGACCTCGCCAGGGCCGGCGCGCCATTCGCCAGGCGGGCGACCAACAGCCTCTCCACCTTTTGGTTCAAGTTTGAAACCGGCGAGCGTCTGGCTGACACGCAGTGCGGTTATCGCTGCTATCCGCTGGCCGCGCTCCGGCCTTTGCGCGTGACTTCGGGCCGGTACGCTTACGAGCTGGAGATCATGGTCAAGGCGTCGTGGGCCGGCGTCCCCTTGGTGGCGCAGGCGGTCGAGGCGGACTACGCCGCGCCCACTTCGCGGCTGTCGCACTTTCGGCCCTGGCGCGACATGGCGGAAATTTCCTGGCTCCATTCCAGGCTGTCCATGCAGGCGTGTTTTGTGCCGCCGGCCTTGCGAAGGCTGGCCGCGCAAGGGTCGTTGCGCCAAATGCCGCGCGGCCGGCGCGTTCGCACCGTCGTGCGCCACCTGCTGGCGGAAAACACGGAGACACCGCACCGCCTGGCGGCGGCGGTGGGGCTGGGAATGTTCTGCGGCATTGCGCCAATTTGGGGATTTCAGATGGCGGCGGCGGCGGCCCTGGCCCACAAGTTCCGGTTGAACAAGACCATCGCGCTGGCCGCGAGCAATATTTCCTTCGCGCCGGTCGCGCCGGTCATCCTGGCGGCGGGACTGATCGTGGGTCACTTCTTATGGACGGGCCGCTGGGTGGATTTCTCCCTGGCCGCCGCGGCCCGGCAAATTCCTTTGTATCTGTGCCAGTGGGCGCTGGGCAGCGTGGTGCTGGCCGTTTTGGCGGGCGCGGCGGGCACGGGGGTGGCTTTCCTGGCGGCCCGCTGGGCCAGGCGGACAAAACCGATGGCGCGCCATGAGTGAACTCTACGTCCGCCTCCATCTGTTCCTGGCCCGCTGGCGCTGGCTGGTCTTGCTGGGGGTCGCCTTGTTTTGCGCTGCCGCGCTGCTTTGCGTGCGCCATTTGAAAATGAACGAGGACTACACCGACATGCTGCCCATGTCGGACCCGGCCATCGCGGAGCAAATGGAGGCCCTCAAACATGTCCGCCAGGCTGACCGCCTGTTCATTGATGTCCAGACGGCCCAACCGGCCCCGGAGCGCCTGGTCCAGGCGGCGGACCAGATGGACGGCGCGTTGCGGGAAATTTCCGGGCTGGGCGAGATTCGCTACAACCTGGAAACCAGCGACCTGCAAGAGGCCTTCGAGCAGTTGCAGGCCCAATTGCCCGCGCTGCTCTCCTCCAACGATCTTCACGATTTGGAAGGCAAACTGGACCAGCCCGCCCTGGAACAACGGCTGGCGTGGATGAAGCAGGCCATGAGCCAGCCCCAGGGGCTGATGCTCAAGAGCGTCGCGCAGGCCGATCCCGCCGGCGTCGGCGATCCGGTCTCCGCCCGATTGCGCGCCTTGCAGGCCGGGGCCGGCGACGCCCGCATTGTGGCAGGTCACATCACCAGCGCGGACGGACGCCATCTGCTCATCAGCGCCACGCCCCAGTTCCGGTCCTCAGACTTGCAACGGAGCGCGCCGTTGGTGGACGCAGTGTTGCAAGCGGCGCGAGGCGTGGAGGCCGGGTTTCCCGCCGGCTCGGTGCGCATCGCCGTCACCGGCGCGCACCGCATGGCGCTGGAGAACGCCTCGATGATCCGAAGGGACACGACGCTGACCAGCGTGATCGCGACGGTGGCGGTGGCGGCGCTGATGTTCGCGGCCTATCGCCGGCGCTGGCTGGCCTTGCCGGGGCTGGCGCCCACCGTGTTTGGCGCGTTGGGGGCGCTGCTCGTGTTCCATCTGACCGGCGACCCGGTCTCGGCGGTGGCGCTGGGCTGCGGCAGCATCTTGATCGGCGTCACGGTTGACTACGGCATCTATGTGCTTTACCACCTCGACGACGCGCCGCCGCCCAACCGCGAACATTTGGCGCGGGCCGTGGCCCAACTGGCCCCGGCGCTGACTTTCGGCGCGCTGACCACCATGGCCGCCTTCCTGGTGATGTTCGTTTCGCCCGTGTCGGGGCACCGGCAACTGGGCTTGTTTGGCGTGGTCGGAGTGGCGCTGGCGGCGCTCTTCGCCCTCCTCATTCTCCCTCTCTTCGTCCCGGCGGGCGCGTACGGAACGGCCCGCGCGCTTCCGTTGACCGCGGCGATGCGGCGGCTGGCCGCCTGGCGCGTCCGGCGGGCGCGCGCGGTGTCGGTGGCGCTCCTAGTCTTTTCCGCCCTGTGCGTGGCGGGCGTCCTGCGATTGCGTTTCGAGGGCGATTTCGCCCGGCTCAACGGGGTGACGCCCGAAGCCGGGCGCGACGAAGCCGTCGTGCGGGAAGTCTGGGGAAAAGCGCTCTCGCTCACGACCGTGGTGGTGACGGGCGCGACCCGCGAGGAGGCGTTGCAACAGAATGAGCGGGTTTGCGCCGTGTTGCGCAAATTGCAGGCGCAGGGTGGCGTGGAATCCTTCGCGTCCATTGCGCCGCTGTTTCCCTCGGAGCAAACGCGCCGGGCCAACCTCCGCGCCTGGTCGGAGTTTTGGTCGGAAACCCGGCGGCAAAGCCTCAGCAATTCCCTGGCGGCCGCCGCGGCGAATTTGGGATACCGGGCAAGCGCCTTCGCGCCGTTCCTGGCACGCATCGCAACGGCGCAGGACCTCTCCGCGTCCGGGGCGGGCGCGGCGCCGGCGCTGGACCGGCTGTTGGGCGATTACTGGAGCGCACAGGATGGGCGCGTCTGGATTTGCACTCTGGTCAAGGCCGGGGACCCGGCGGCTTTTGCGCGCTTGCGCCAGGCCGTCCAGAAGGAATCGCCCGGCGCGCTCTTGCTCAACAAGACGGCTTTGTCGGATGAAATCATCCGCATCGCCCGGCGGGCGCTGCCGGTCTTCGCGGCGCTAGTGGTGGCGTTGAACGCGGCGCTCCTATTCCTGCTGCTGGGCCGGGTGGAACTGGTTCTCATCACGCTGCTCCCCATGGCGGCGGGCCTGTTCTGGACGCTGGGCACGATGGGTTTGATGGGGCAGCCCATTGACATGGCCAACTTCATTTTTGCGATCTTTGTCATCGGCGTGGGGGGCGATTACAGCCTGTTCATGGTCATGGCGGAACTGGAGCCGTGGCGCGGGCACACGGACCGGACGGCCTCCACGGGCGGGGCGGTGACGGTCTGCGCGGGCACGGCGTTGTTGGGAGTGGGCGCGCTGGTGCTGGCGCGGCATCCGGCCATGTTCTCCATCGGCTTGAGCGCGTGGCTGGGCATCAGCCTGACGCTGCTGGCGGCGCTGTTCCTGGTGCCGCGTTGCATGGCCCTTTTGCGGCGGCGCGCGGCAAGGTCCGCCGCGAGTTTGCGGGAAGCCGCACCCGGGGACCTGCCCGCCCGCCGCCGGCAAGCCGGCCGGCTTTACCGCTATCAGGGACCCTATGTGGAGCAATACGTCTTCTGGAAACTTCGCACCGACCCGCTGTTCCAGGCCCTCGACCGGGCGGCGCCCCGCCAGGGCCGCATTCTGGATGTGGGCTGCGGTTGCGGCCTGGTGGCGCACTGGCTCGCCCTCGACGCGCCGCAACGCACTCTCCACGGGATAGATCACGACGCCGCGAAAATCCGGGCCGCGCGGGCCGCGGCGGGGGATTTCCCGCGCGTCCGTTTCGAGGAAGGCGATTTGCTGACGGCCGCGTGGCCGGCTTGCGACGCGTTGCTGCTGTGCGACGTGCTGCACTACTTCCCGCGCGACCTGAAGGCGCGGATTCTCCAGCGCGCCTTCGAGGCCTTGCGCCCGGGTGGAAGCCTGATTGTGCGCGATGCGAGCAGCGATGCCTCACGCGGGCATCGCCTGGTGGCCTGGTCCGAGCGATTCGCCGTGTGGATCGGCCACAACCTGACCCGGCGCGGGCTGCATTTCGAGTCCGCCGCGGGCTACGGTTCCCTGCTGGAGGCGGCGGGATTCATCCAGGCGCGGAGGATTCCCGAAGCGGGGCTGGGTTCCAACGTGATGCTGGCCGCCAGCAAGCCGGCCGGCTGAACAGGGCGCCGATAATGCCGGATCTTGCCAAACGGTAGCCCGGGGCGGCGCGCCCGCGAGGTCAAATGCCCCTTCGGGCTACCGGCAGTCGCTCTGGTTCAGTTGCTCGACTCGATTTGACTTTTGGCCGCTCAGAAAATCCGCTTTGATCTCCGCAACGCGCGCCTGGTTCTTGGTCTGGTATTCGGCGACACGCGGCGAGTCTGGATTCAAACCCAGCGTTCTCTTTTCCCGCCTCTCGAACTCGGAGAGCTTGGCCCTTCTGGGATCGGCTTTGCTCATGGGGGTAAGCATGATATTGGCCTGAACCCAGCCCATGCCGACATCCACCATGATGTCGTAAATCTTGTCGGGCGCCAGATCCGCCTTGATTACCGTCACATGGTCGGCCCAAGCGATGAAAAGTTGCTCGCCGGGGTCGCGGACGCACTGAAAGAGGCTGGCGCCGGGCAGGTCTATCAGCATCTTGCCGTTGCCGTCAAATATGGGAACCCGCTCTCCGCCGCCATAGTTGGAAGGCCGGTGGAAATTCACCAGGGCTTTGCCGGGCGGAGGCTGGCTCATGCGGGCCACACTCACGGTCGTTTTGGGTATGCTCTGGCAACCGGTGCCGGCGAAGGCAGCCAAGGTGGACAGCGTCAAAAGGTAAAATAGTTTTTTCATGGGCCGAAGCGTATCCAAGCGCGGCAGTCAAGTCAACGAAAAACCGCGACATGCGCCATTTATTGTTCCCTGATTCCAACCCGCTGCCCGGCCATCGTGTGCTCCATCCAATGATTTTGCCGCAAACACTATTGGTTGCCCCTGGAGTAGCCGACGATCTGGGCCACCACCGCGTCGCGGATTTGGTTGTCCGTGGCCCCATAACTCCACGCGCCCGCCCAGGCGTTGTTGCCCTGCCAAAAATCCGGATTGGCGATCAGTTCGCCGCTCGCGCTGTCCCGGTAGTCAACGTGCATGACCAGATCCGAGCCGCCCGCCATGACGCCAAGCCAGACGCGGCCGCCGACGCCGACAATCCTGATGTGGTCAATCACCGGGGAAATCTGCAAGACCCGGTCGCCGCTCTTGGAAAAATCCCCGCCGGGGGGAATCACCTTGAGGGCCGGCCAAATGCCTGCCAGACCCGCCTGCAACATCTGGTCTATCACCGCGGCGGACCTCCGGTTGCCCTCCCCGTTTTCCCGCGGGTTGAGTTCCGTCGCCTTGATTTCAACGAGCTTGAACTCGCCGAACTTGATCTTCGACGGATTCGAGGCGTAAGGGCGCTCCGCGCGCGCGGCTTTGGCTGGTTTCGGTTTGGCCTGGTGGTCCGAGGCGCACCCGCAAATCATGGCGCCGGCGATGAGGAGTGAGCAGCAGGTCAGAACGTGCGTGGTTGTTTTCATTTTTTTCATAAATAAAAGGTCCAAGGATTTTCTTTATGGGCCAAAGCCGTATCAGGCCCGATCAGTCAAGTCAACCTGAAAATGCGCCTGAAAACGCGCTTTTGACTTCTTCCGCCCCGATCATGAGCGACTTTTCGGGAGCGCGGCCGTCTCGACCGCATCCGTCGGCGTCCCGCCGGCGATCTCCACGATTGACGACGTGGTAAATCGCCCCGGGATACTCCATGCGCAATTTGCGGGGCATTGGGGAACAGCGCCACCGACCTCAAAAAGTGTCAATAGTGAGGACACCGGCTCCGGCTCGTTCCGACCGCAAAAAGTGTAAATAGTGAGGACACCCGCCCTAATGGGTGACACCGGCACGGCGCAGTCTCGACGAATGGGAATTAAAACGTGCAATAGCATGGTTTGACCCCTCGCACCCAACGCGTGAAAAACAGATTCGCTTGCGCCGATTGGGAGATGTTTCCGCACTGATAGCAGTCCCCGCCCATGAGGCCGCCGAAGCTGCCCGCCCCCGGTCAGACGGTGTTGCCGCCCGATTCCTCCCGCCGGATAAACACGGCTGCCGCTGGTCTGCTGGACATTGCCATCCGGCGTATAAAGCGTGGTCATGCTCGTGTTGTCGGGATAAAGCACGTTCGCCGGCTGCAACATCGCCCCAATGTCAATTCCAAATTCAGCTTTCCGGGCTTGACCCCTGCATGTTATCTTCATTCCCGCACCTGCCGATCCCATGTTATCTTTACGCGGCGATGATTTGATTAAGTAACAGAGTTCCCACAGTAAATGGAGCAGCGTTCCGAAACCTATAAATAACGTGATCCACTGAAAGCAAAACGGCAGCATAGCGCTGGTTATGTTCGCATTCAATGGGTCCACACCATGGGCGTCGGGTGCTGGCATGAACACCCCAAAAGGTGTGAAGTTCCCAATCCACTTCCCTGACTTGTAAACCACGCTTGATATCATTACGTGAGAAGAGAACACTTCAGACGGCTGTGACGTATCCGGTGGCCGCAAGTCACACACTAGGTACCCTCTCAAAAGAAGATTCAGGCGAGCACGCAATGGCCAGCTTACCCATACGGCATGACAGAGAAGAGCGGCTGCGGACATAGTTACCAAGAGTATGAAATGGTTCCGCATCCTCGTGTTCCTCGCCCTGATGAGTGAATCGGATGACATCATAAGGTTCGTTTTGTCATGGTTTCTCAGTCCTTTCTCGCCGTCCGCTGCGGCATCCAGCTTGCTGTTCGCGCTCTGGGACGCGCCCAGGCACAGTCGCAGGGCGATCCACAGCATCGGCAAAGATCGCTTCCCGGCGGCCCCTCCGGCTCAGGACGTGACAGACGGCCCCTTCGATTTGGCGCTGCCGTGGCATGGGCCAAGCCTGTGCCGTCCAAGCCGGCAAGTCAAGCGCAATCCGGGCCAACTCCGGGCCAAACCATGGATTTCCGGCAGGGCGTCAGAGTTGCATGGCAGGGCCCTCCTGCGGAGCCGTGTTTTTTCCGCAAAAAACCATCCCCGGCTCCGCGGGAGCGTCGCCCCGCCGTAATCTGTCTGACGCACCGCATTTTCCGGCATTTTTCCCTTGACATATCGCGCTAATATGCTAATCTGTCCCGAGTGTGGGCAAGGAACGGAAAGCCGGACGGCGCCGGGAGGAAATCGGGATTCCCCCCAGGGTTCCTTTTGCCCTCGCCTGTGCCATTTTGTCCCAGCCTCCAAGCATTTCATACATTACTAAATTGAATCAGCCATGCCCCTAAATCCATGAATCCAATCACCGCTCATGATTCAGGCTTTCCGTTCGTCGAACCTTTGCTTGAGGCGGACAATTCATTGCCGTAACCTCGGCGCGTGTTGATGAGAAGAATGGTCCATTTCTTTTGCGCCCGCCAGGGGCAGCCCCGGATCCAATTTGCCCTGCGGTTCCTGGCATCGGCTTTGGTTCTTTTAAGCCTGTGCGCCTGCCAAACCGGCGGCACGGTGCAGCCCATCAACCTCTCGGAGCCGGGCTGGAGCGTGCGGGAGGGGCAGGCCGTGTGGCGGATGCCGGGCCATCGCCCGGAGTTGGCGGGCGAACTGGTTCTTGCGCTCAATGCCGATGGCCGCTGTTTCGTGGAGTTCTCCAAGACGCCCTTCCCGCTGGTGCGGGCGGAGTGCGGCGATGCGCGCTGGGAGATTGAGTTTCCGCCCCAAAAACTCTTCTTCGCCGGCGGCGGCAAGCCCCCCGGGCGGCTGGCCTGGTTGCAGGTCTGCCGCGGGCTGGCCGGCCGGGAGGTGGCGCCTCCGTGGCGCTTTGAGCGCCGCGCGGACGGAAGCTGGCGGCTGGACAACACGGGCAGCCCGGAGACCGTGGAGGGCTGGCTCGATCCATGAAAACCTGGCGGCGGCACGCGTGGTGGATGGGCTTGCTCCTGCTCGTGGCGGCGGGCTTCTGCCGGCTGCGCTTCGACGCGGAAATACTGGACCTGCTCCCCGGCGATGAGCCGTCGGTGCGGGGGTTGAAGTTGTATCAAGAGTATTTTGCCAATGGCCGCGAACTGCTCATCAGCCTGCGCGCACCCGACGGGGAGAAGGCGGAACAACTGGCCGGCATCCTGGCCGCCCGGCTGCGGCAGGAAACCAACCTCATCGCCGGCGTCTCGTGGCAGCCGCCCTGGATGGAGCATCCGGAGCAGGCGGCGGAAATCGTGGCCTGCCTCTGGTTCAACCAGCCGCCGGAGGTTTTCGGCGACCTGACCAACCGCCTGGCGCCCGGCCATCTTGAAGCCGTCCTGAACGACACGCGCGAAGTGCTGGCCACCTCGCTCTCGCCGATGGACCTGGCGCGGCGCTCCTTTGATCCCTACGACCTGCTCACGGTGCCCGCGCTCACCAATTTCAGCGGCCTTTCCGCCGAACAAGGCGAGGCGGCGTTCGCCTCGGCGGACGGGACTTTCCGCGTCCTCTACGTCCAGGCCCGCACCGAGCTGGGGAATTATCGCCAGTGCTCGGAATGGTTGCAGTCGGTGCGGGCGGCGGCGGAGAGCGCGCGGCAGAACGGCGGCGAGTGGGCGGGAGTGACGGTGCGTTACACGGGGCGGCCGGTGTTCGTCTCGGAAATCGCCGCCGGCATGCGACGCGACTTGAGCGGGTCCGTGGCGGGCACCGCGCTGATCATTGCGCTGCTGTTCTGGCTGACGCACCGCCGCTGGCTGCCGATGCTCTGGCTGCTGGCATTGCTGGCCATGATCCTGGCGGCCACCATCGGGCTGGGCGGCCTGCTGCTGGGTTCCATCAGCGTGGTGAGCCTGGGCTTCGCGGCGGTGCTGCTGGGGCTGGCGGTGGACTACGCGGTGGTGCATTACCAGGAGGCGCTGGCGCATCCGCAATTGTCGGTGCCGGAAATCCGCCGGGCCATTGCGCCGAGCATTCTTTGGGCGGCCATCACGACGATCAGCGCGTTTCTGGTCTTGAACCTGGGCGGGCTGCCCGGCCTGGCGCAACTGGGTTCGCTGGTGGGCATCGGGGTGGCGCTGGCCGCCCTGGTCATGGTGTTGCTTTACCTGCCGCCGTTGTTTCCAGGCCGGCGGGAACCGCCTTCCGGTTACGTCCGCCCGCCGTGGCGGACTTTTCTCGTGCCGCCCCGGCCAGCCACCGCCGCGCCGGCGTCCGGCGTGGAAGCGGCTTCGTCCCGCCTGGCGCTGTGGGTGACGGCGCTGGTGATCGTTCTGGCGGGGGCGGTCTTGCTGGCGCAACGGCCGCATCTGGACCGCACGGCCAACGCGCTGCGCCTGCAATCCGCCGAAGCGGAGACGGCGCTGGAGGAAATCACCACCGGCCTGGGCCTGCCCAAGGACCCGCTCTGGGTCGTCGTTTCGGGAACGAACGAAAGCGCGGTTTATGAGCGGCTGGCCAGGGCCGGGTCCCTGCTCGCTGAGGCGCAGTCCAACCAGGTTATCCGCGGCTCCTTGCTGCCAACGGCGCTCTGGCCGCACCCGGCGCGGCAGGCCGCCAATCGCGCCACCGCGCGCCTCCTGGGCGCGCAGGGGCCGTTGTTGCGCGAGGCGGCGGCGCGGGCGGGTTTTGCCACCAACGCCCTTTTTCTCACGGACGAACTGGTCCGCGCCTGGGCGCGGGCGGGCCAAAGCGCGGGCGTGCTCTGGCCCACGAACGACATGAGCCGGTGGATTCTCAAGCAGTTCGTGGCCCGTTCCACCAACGAATGGCTGGCCATGGGCCTGGTCTATCCGCCCACCAATCGCGCCGCGCTGCCCGCGCTGGCGGAGTTGTCCGGGCGCATGGCTGCGGATGGAGCCTGGTTGTCCGGCTGGGAATTGTTGGGGACGGCTACGCTGCGGCGTGTGCAGGAACGGATGTGGCTGGTGCTGCCGCCCATGATCCTGCTCGTGCTGGCGTCGCTTTGGCTGGCCTTCCGCCGCGCGGCCGAAGTGCTGCTCGGCCTGGCGGTGCTGTTGTTGAGCGGGCTGTGCCTGCTGGCGGTGATGGCGCTGGCCGGCTGGTCGTGGAATTTGCTCAACCTGATGGCGCTGCCGCTCATGCTGGGCACCGGCGTGGATTACGGCATATTCATGCAACTGGCCCTGCGCCGGCACGGGGGCGACGCGCGCATGGCGCACCGCTCCATCGGCCGCGCGCTGCTGCTCTGCGGCGGGACGGCCGCCGCGGGTTTCGGTTCGCTGGCCTTGTCCAGCAACGCGGGCATGGCCAGCCTGGGCCGGGTTTGCGCGGTTGGCATCGGCGCGAACATGCTCATCGCCGTCTATTTGCTCCCCGCGTGGTGGGGAAGGATCGCGGCCAGGCTGGGGGTTCAAGGCGCAAAGCCGGCTGACCCGGGCGCGAGCGGTTCCCCCCCGGACCCGCCGGACGCAATCGCGGCTCCGTCCTCCTTTTACCGCGTGTGGCTGTGGAAGCTGGGCCTGGCCGTCGTGCGGATTGTGCCGTCTTCCTTGTTCAACGCGATCTGTCTGTGTGTGGCGGCGATTTATCACCGGATCAACCGCAGGCGCCGCGAGGCCGTGGAGCAGAATCTGCTTCCCGCGTTGCAGGGCGACGGCCGGGCCGCGGAAGAGAAAGCGCGCCAGGTTTTTCGCCAGATGGCTTTGAAGATCGCGGACTTGTGGCGCTTCGAAAGCGCCGTGCTCCGGCCAAGCTGGCTTAACGAGCAGAAGGATTGGGACCTCTTCGAGGCGGTCCATGCGCGCGGCCAGGGGATGTTGCTGATCACACCGCACCTGGGCAATTGGGAGCTGGGCGGGCCGCTGCTGGCGCACCACGGTTACAAACTGCTCGTCCTGACCCAGCCGGAGCCGGGCGGCTTGACGGAACTGCGCCGGGCCTCGCGCGCAAGATGGGGAATCGAGACGCTGGTGGTCGGCAACGACGGTTTTGCGTTTGTGGAAATCATCAAGAGACTTCAGGCGGGCGAAATTGTCGCGTTGCTCATGGACCGCCCGCCGCCGGCCGGCGCGGTGGAGGTCGAGTTGTTCGGCCGCCCGTTTATGGCCTCCATCGCCGCCGCGGAACTGGCCCGCGCTTCTGGGTGCGCGCTCCTGGGAGTGACGATCGTGCGCGCCGGCGGCGGTTACACGGCGCGGGTTCTGCCCGAGATCACCTACGACCGCCGCGCCCTGGGCAGCCGCGAAGCGCGCCGCGAGTTGACGGGGAAAATTGTGCGTGCATTCGAGCCTGAAATTCGCGAGCATCTGGATCAATGGTTTCATTTCGTTCCCATCTGGCCGCGGCAGCCCGGCGCGGCGCGTCCGGGAGCCGCGCGCGAATAGCCCGCATATTTCATAGTCTGGTAGGGCGAAGCTGCTGCTTCGCCCCAATTCAGGGCGGCGCGGCAGCGCCGCCCTACCGTTCAAGGGGTGGCATGTTCCGCCAGCGATATGAAATATGCGGGCTAGCCGCGGTGGTCCTGTTCTTTTGCACTCTGCGTTGCGGCCTGGCCGCCGGGACCAACCAGGTGCTTGACTCTTGGTTCGCCGCCCAGGCCAATTCCCATACGTTTACGGCGCAAGTCATTCAAACCCGCACTCTGCAGGTCCTGTCCGGGCCGCTGGTGTCGGCCGGCAAGGTGTGGATTGCCATGCCCGACCGCTTCCGCTGGGAAATCGGCCAGCCCGCGCAGACCATCGCGCTGCGGCAGCCCGACTGCCTGTTCATCGTTTATCCGCGGTTGAAGCGGGTGGAGAAATACCCGTTGAATGACCGCCAGCCCGGGCCGTGGCGCGACGTGCTGGCGCTGCTGGACGCCAGCTTTCCAAGCAGCCGCGCCGTGATGGAAGCGCAGTTCCGTGTTCTGTCCATCGCGCAAACCAACGCCGATTGGCAGGTGGCGCTGCAACCCCGCAGCGCGCTGGCGCGGCGGCTGATGGCGGAGATTGACATCTGCGTCCGCACCAATGATTTTTCCCTTGCCGCCACGGAAATGAAATTCGCCGACGGCTCGCGGATGCGGAACGATTTCACGAATGTCGTGATCAATGCGGTTCTGCCGGAAGGGTGTTTTGACCTCAAGACCGAACCGGATTATACGATGGTGGAACCGCTCCGGCAGTGAGCCGCCGGGAGCGCTTCAGTGGGTTGGGCACAGATCCTGGGTTCCCATCCGCCCGCTGTCCGCATTGGCGCGGGCCGCCGCCAGTCCGCGCGAAAGGCGAAGAATCAGGTTGTGCCCGACCTCCTCGTCCCAACTGAACGTGTTGCAGAGCACGACCACCCCGATGCGGGACTGGGCGTTGAGCCCGATGTAGGCGCTGTAACCGGAGACCACCCCCTGCTTGTAAGCGATCTGGAGCCGGTCGCCGCCGAGATAATTGATCAGCCAGCCCAGCGCCACATCCTCGGACGGCCGGCGCAGTTGCACGCGGCGGGTGGAGGCCAGCAACGGTTCGAGCGGATGGCCTGTCATCCCAAGATTGGCTTGGGCGAAAATCATCAGGTCGTTGACGGTGGAATACAGGCAGCCGGCGGGCCGCATGATGTCACCCATGTCCCACGGCTTCAACGCGTCGCCCCGGCGCATGAGGAAGGGCTGCCGGCCGGCGTGGCCGGGGGCCAGCCGCTTCTGTTGTTCCTGGTTCAACACAAAAGTAGTGTCGCGCAGGTGGAGGGGCCGGCAGATTTTCTCTTGCAGCAACTCCTGGAACATCCGCCCCGTCTTGACCTCAATCAGATGGGCCAGCAAACCGTAGCCGACATTGGAGTACACGTATTGCCGCGCTTCCCTGGGCTTGACCTGCTTCTTGCGAAGATAATTGTCCAGGAACGGCTTGTCTATGTAGGCGTAAAGGTTGCGGCCCGTGAACAGGAAGGCGATGAAATCCCGCAGTTGGCTCAGGCAGGTGGGTTGCCGGGGCAAGCCTCCGGTGTTGATTGCCAGTTCATACAACGTCACTTTGCCGAATTCCTCGCTGACGGGCGTTTCCGGCGGCAGAATGCCGCGCACCGTGTCCTCGTAGCGCAACACCCCTTCGTCCACCAACACGGCCAGCAGCGCCGTGATGAATACCTTCGACACGGAGCCAATCTGAAAAATGGTGTCGCCGTCCGGCGCTTGCGCGACGCCCGCCGTGCCGGCGACGCCATAGCCAAAGTCGCTCATGCGGCCATCCGGCGTCACCACGCCCACGGCCAGGCTGTGGATTTTGCCGCGCTCGACGAGCGGCTGCGCCAGGCGGTCCACTTCCGCGCCAATGCCGCCGCCGGCCTGCAACCGCGCCGCGGCGGGAGCCGGATCCGAAACAGCCCGCGTGGAAAAAGTCCGGCAACCCGCGGCCGGCAGCAGCAGTCCGGCCAGCAACAACGCCAGCGGGAGCCAGGCGGCGGCCGGCCGCCACCCCAAAGGCCGTTGCCTAGAGCCGCCGGCCCTGCCGCCGTCGGAAGGGCATGGAGACTTCTTTCTCAATTCACCATTCCTGTCACTTCGTCGCCGTCCACCCGCCGCCCAGCGCTCGGTAGATGTTGACCAAATCCGACGTAATGGCCTGCCGGCTCTGCGCCAGCGCCGTTTCCGACCCCAACAACGAACGCTCCGCATCCAGCACCGTCAGAAACTCCGTCGTGCCTGCCTGGTAAAGTTGCTGCGACAAATTCAGCGCCAGGCGATTGTTGTCCACGGCCGTGCGCAGGGCCTTGCGATGGTCCCACTCCTTGGCGAACGCCACCAGGTAGCTCTCCACATCCGACAACGCCGCCAGCACGGTTTTTTGATAGGTGATATAGGCCGCGTCCCGCGCCGCTTTCTGATACCGCAAGTTGGAAACCGTGCTTCCGCCGGAAAAAATCGGCCAGCTCACCTGCGGGCCGCCGGAATACATTCCACTCGGGCCCGCGAACAAATCCCGCGCCAGGCTGCTCTGGTAACTGAGTGACCCGTTCAATGAGAATTGCGGGAAGAAGTCGGCCACCGCCACGCCGATTTGCGCCGCCGCCGCGTGCAAATTCGCCTCCGCCTTGCGGATGTCCGGCCGCCGCCGCAACAGGTCCGACGGCAGCCCCACCGGCACTTCCGGCGGCGTGAGCGGGACAGCCCCGGGCTTGGACAAATCTTCCAACAGATCGGCCGGCGGACGGCCCAGCAAAATGCTCAACGCAAAAATGTTCTGCTCGATGGCGGTTTCCAGCGGGGGAATGCTCGCGGACGTCGAAGCCACTTGCGCGTCGGCATTGGCCTCGTCCAGCGCGCTGACGAACCCGGCCGCCCCTTTCTGGCGCGTGACCTCCGCGGTATGCACTTCGGTCTCCAGATTGGTCTGCGCAATGGCGATTTGTTCCTGCGCGCCGCGCACTTGAAGGTAGTACAGCGCCACGTCCGAGGCCAGCGTCACCTGCGCGGCGTACAAATTATCCCGCGCGGCCTGGATGGCGGCTTCGTCGGACTCAAGCTGCCGACGGGTGGCGCCGAAAAAATCCAAATTCCACGCCGCCCCCAGGCCGGTCTTGAATGTGCTGGAG
>Ga0182027_10007102_pt1 | contig 16604 bp, 12 predicted proteins | sample 712E1DmetaG_FD_121300 | JGI IMG/M metagenome (GOLD analysis project Ga0182027, IMG submission 121300) | Permafrost microbial communities from Stordalen Mire, Sweden - 712E1D metaG (Illumina Assembly) | ecosystem: Environmental > Terrestrial > Soil > Wetlands > Permafrost | place: Sweden... | reverse complement strand
TAATGAATTCTAATGCCTTCTTAAAAACAGTGTAAACTATTGGACGAAAACCACTTTCTTTCATAGAATTAATATCAAACCAGCCGACCGTCGAATATTTAATCGGATTAGTAACAGTAGGTTCACCTCCAGAATATTTGCATATAAAAAACTGCATTATTTTCTCGAAGCCCTTTGAAGTAAGGAATTCACTATCCGTAAATGGTATTATTCCATCAGCGACTTCGATTGAAGTTTGAGAAAATATATTACGGATTAAGTTTCGTTCTAATACCTCCCATGTTCTACCCGGCAGATTCTCAACTGGACCAAATGGAAAAACGTAATGTCCAGAATCTGCCTCCTTTAGCATGAGAAATTGATTTTTGCTATTTACAACTATTCCGCCAACCTCAATATGTTCGTGATATTTATTCTTATTTAAATGTTCAAAACCAATTTTATAAGCATATTTAACGATTGGATACGTATCAAGTTTATCAAGCTGAGCCTCCGCTATCCAACCATAATCAACCGTGTCGGTGCCATCAACTTTTATTTTAACTGTTTTATCTACATGAGAAACGAAAAGAATCAATATAACTTTTTCTCCGACAGAATTTTTAAAGCAATGCGAGTGAATATACTCCATGTTGTCAATATCAAGGTTAGTTTCTTCTTTTATCTCACGTTTTAAATTTATTTCTAAAAAGTCGATCACTGATTCCGATCCGGGATAGTAATTGTCGTTGGTATATTCTGCTTTTCCGCCAGGGTATACAAACATTCCTGGAGCTTCTTTTTCGGATGATCCACGCTTGATATAAAGCATTTCACCGTTCGGATTCACGATTAATGCGGAAACGTTAACAATAAATTTTTCAGCCATGATTTAATTTTTAAGATTTAATACCTGTTTATCGCGGCTCTTGTCCCGATAAATTGTCAGGCCTTTTAGATGTAATTCTGTAGCTAATTTAAATGCATTCTCTATATCTTTTATCGTAGCACTTTCAGGTAAGTTAATTGTCTTAGAAACTGCATTATCGGTAAATTTTTGGAAAGCTCCTTGCATTTTTATATGCCATTCTGGTGAAATATCAAAGGCGCAAACAAACACTTTCTTTATGCTGTCAGGGATTTTCGAGATATTATTTATTGTTCCCTTTTCAGCAATCTCCTGCATTAGTTCGCTAGAATATAGCCAATTTGATTTTAAACGATTTTCTAAAATGGTATTCATGAAGACCAGCTTGGTTTCGCCCATTGTTTCCATATTTTGCCTGAAATAAGCAAAAGCAAAAAAAGGTTCAATACCGCCATTGCAGTCGGCAAACAAACTTGTAGTCCCATTTGGGGCTATCGTTGTCACGGTAGCGTTTCGCATGTGCTTGTGTCCTTTAGTATCCCAAAGTGAATCCTTAAAATTTCCGAAACTCCCCCTTTCCTTGCCTAATTTCTCCGATTCTTCATGGCCCTTATCATCAATGAATTTCATTATTTTTTCTGCTAGATCTAATGCTTTTTGGCTATTGTACGGAATATTAAGATCGACGAGCATATCTGCCCAGCCCATAACGCCTAATCCGATTTTCCGATTACCATATTTAACAAGCTGCTCAATTGCTGGAAGTAAATGATGAGAAACAGTGATTGTATTATCCAAAAAGCGGACTCCAGTCTTTACAACAAATTCTAGCCTGATCCAGTCTATCTTTTGATCAAATGGCAAATCTTTGAGGGCTTCGTCTTTTTTTACAAATTTGTTTAAAACTATTGATCCAAGATTACATGCTTCATAAGGCAATAAGGGCTGTTCTCCACAAAGATTTGTCGCTGTCATTCTTCCAACATTTGGAGTCGGGTTAAATCGGTTAATTTCGTCAACAAAGACGAAGCCCGGCTCGCCGCTGGCATATATACACTCTACGATTTGGTGAAGAAGTTCTCTTGCGGGTAATGTTTTGTAGACCTCTCCGTCATATTTCAAATCAAAATTTTTATCATTTTTTACTGCATCTATAAACTCATCTGTTATGGCAATAGAAATGTTAAAGTTAGTGAGCTGGCTGTAGTCGCGCTTGGCGCTAATAAATTTGTAAATATCCGGATGATCAATGCGTAGTATTCCCATATGCCCCGCATGCCTAACTGACCCTCGGTTTAATATGACCTCAGACGAAAAATCATAAAGCCGCATGAATGAAATTGGCCCACTAGCTTCTCGCCCGGTGGATTTAATTTTTGTGCCTTCAGGTCTGATTTCCGAAAAATCGTAACCAACACCGGCACCGCGTCTGTGAAGAACAACAGTCTCGGCAAGAGTTCCATAGATGGATTCTATACTGTCGTGTATCGGCATGACATAACAGGCGGCAACCAGGTCATTTTTCCCGCGATCAAGTAAAGAAATACCAGATAAAAATTCAAAATTTGATTGAATATCATAAAAATCTTTAACTATTGAATCAAGCTCTTCATGGCCGGGCTTTTTATAAGTGCTGTTTTTATCCGATAAATCGGTCTCAGCTTTAGCTACGTATTCTGAAATCCGCTGGAACATCTCCCGTATCGACTCTATGGGCTTACCCTCCGGATCAAGCCTTAGATACCTTTTTGCTGCAATTGTTCTGGCGTTTTCTGAGATTAGTTTTTCGTCCATATTAAATATTATTTTGTTTAATGTCATTTATTGCATTTTCAAAGTCTCTTATTGTACTAAAGTCGCGATAAACAGATGCAAATAAAATATATCCAACTGTATCTAGTTTTTTTAAACGGTTCAGGACCATTTGCCCAATTTCAGTTGACCGAATTTCACTCGTCTTGCGGTTTAAAAGTTTTAATTCTATATCGTCAATTAAGTCATCTATGGCCTTTTCAGAGACGGGCCTTTTCTTTACAGCTTTCATTATTCCTCTTTTCAGCTTTTCGCGGTCAAATTCCTCGATTTTTCCGCTTCGTTTGATAACATTCAGCGCAATTGTTTCCATACGCTCATATGTAGTAAACCTTTTATGGCACTGGTTGCATTCGCGCCTGCGACGGGTAACGTTTGATTCCATGTTATCCCGCTTATCGACGACTTTATTATTTTGTAAATGACAGAACGGACAAAACATATACAATCGGTTGTGTGTAGTACCTAAAGTAACAACAATAAATTGGCTTGTCAATTCTATTAAATCAATGATTGGTTATATGAAATAAGCAATTTGATCAAAGTTTGATATCGATTTTAAATTGGATTAAAGGAATGGTATACTTATGCAGAACTTTATAAAATCAAGTATGAATAAGTGGATTCACATAATTGGTGTAGCTGGGGTGGCAACTTCAGCCATTGCAATAATGTTTAAAAAAAATGGGTGGAATGTAAGTGGGAGTGATAAGGCCTTCTTTCCGCCCACAAGCGATTATTTAAAGGCTAATTCTATAAATATATTGGTGGGTTTTAAAGCCGATCATCTTTATGATGATAAAGGACGAACTCCAGATCTGATAATGTTTCAGGGGACCAAGGGCGAAAATAATCCGGAAATAGTTGAAGCCAACAAGTTAAAGCTGAAAATGATGAATCTAACCGAAATGGTTTCAGAATATATAGTCAAAGAAGGAAACTCCTTGGTTGTTACTGGAACTTATGGCAAAACGACAATAACAGCGGCCCTTCAGAAGATTTTCGAAAAGGCAGGCAAAGAAATAAGTTATATTTATGCTGGAATCCCAGTGGATGGCAGGCCGAATGCGATGCAAAAATCAGAAAAGACTGAGTTATCTATCGTTGAAGGGGACGAATATGTAACATCAATCAATGATAAGCAGTCAAAGTTTTTTTCGTATAAACCTAAATATTTGATAATCAATGCTGTTGAATGGGAACATATTGACAGGTTCAAGACTGGAGAGGAATATCTAGCAAATTTTAAGACTTTAGTTTCTCAGATCTCTGCAGATGGATTAATAGTAGCAAACGCAAACAGTAAAAACGTCGTTCTGGCAACAAAAGATGCAAGATGTAAGGTTATTTATTATTCCATTGATAGATCCAGGGCTGAAGTCACTCCTCAGTGGGAGTTGATGAAGTCGTCTAAACCGCTCCCCTGCTTTGTTAGACTTTCGTCAACTGATAAAGGTTTTGACATAATACCTTACGAAAGAAAAATTATCGGAGAATTCAACGAGGAAAATTTTCTTGCTGCGGCTGTAATGGCTTATGAGCTTGGTATAAAAAAGGAAAGAATACAGGATGCAATAAGGGAATTCAGAGGAATAAAGCGAAGACTAGAAGTCAATTATGAGTCGAATAATATTGTTGTAATTGATGATCTTGGAAGTTCGCCGCCCAAAGCCAAAGGTGCATTACAGGCAATTTTTGACGATTATCCAGATGCAAAAGTCTATGTGGTTTATGAGCCGAATTTAGGAAGTCGGTCAATTGAAGCTTTGGCCGAAATCAACAAAGTTTTTGATTGCGTTGATGAAGTCTTCATACCAAGATTTTCGCGTATTCCAAATCAAAAAGAGGCCAGCAGATTTGCGGAAATCGATATGAAAAATGCAATTAGCTCGACGAAGACTGTCTTTGAGCCAGACGATTTCAAATTAGTTCAGAAAATAGTCGATAAAGTCATACAGGAGAAATCCGGCGAAAAGGTTGTTCTATTTTTAAGCAGTCATAGCTTGAGAGGCATGAAAGAGCAACTAATAAAGCTTTTAGAGAAATAATGAAAAAGCCATTAACCATCAAGGAAATTTTTGACAAAAACGATATGGTTGACCGGATAATGGTCAGCAAAAAAAATATCACAGAAGAGTTTCAGGATTTTGGTTATAGAGTTGCTTTAAAGTTGAACGATTTGCCACATACTGCTCTTTATATTAAACTTGCAAAAGAATTGCCAAGAGGACTTTTTGATGAGATACTCGGCTTTTCGCTTGATTACCCAATTACCAGCGGTAAAAGAGCAAAAATATTTATGTGGAGATTAAATAAAATTTGCGCCGAAAAAGGAATAAAAATCCCGGGTGGACGACAAGGCGGACACAAGGCTAAAAATCCGAAGCCCAAATTTAAACCACAGATGAAAATGGATTTATAAAATGTTATCGATAATAATTACATCAAAAGATGAACCCAAAACAATTGCAAAAGCAATTAAATGTATTGTTGACCGTAAATATTCGGGAATTATTGGTGATTTTGAACTTATTACTGTAATAAGTGGTGAAGAAACTAAAAAAGCAGCGTCAGTAGAGATGCAGAAGCATAAAGACGTAAAATGGACACTTTTAACAGATGAGTACAAAGGCAAGCCATATGCACTAAACAAAGCATTAGGTGTTGCAAAAGGCTCACAATTACTTCTTACAGATGGTGATGTTTATTTTGAACAAGGCGCTGTTGGTCTTCTTCAGAAAAAAATGGTAACTAATAGTCAAATTGGAGGTGTCACTGGGCGTGCAATGTCAAGTGAAGATAAATCAACAATGTGGAAATATTTTGGGTATTTGCTTTCAGACGGCGCCCATCATAAAAGAATGTCCGCATTGACTGATGCAGAAGGCTATTCAAAGATTTTTGTTAAGAAAAGCTTAAAATTTTTTCCTTTGAGTGGATATATTGCTCTAATAAAAAATTATAAAGGACTGAGTATTCCTGAAGATTGTTTAATTGATGATGCCTATATTTCATATTGGATATTAAATAAGGGCGAAAAAATTGCATATGAACCCGAAGCCAAGGTATTTGTAAAATATCCGGGTGACCTTGTGGATTGGATGAGCCAGAAAATACGCTCAGTTGGCGGTTACGTCCAGCTTTGGAAGTATGGTGTGGTTACAACAGAAACCAAGGTTAGAAATTTCTGGAAGGAACTTGAGTACTTTTGGTTCCCGATCAAATATGCCTCAAGTCCTAAGGAATTAATCTGGTCTCTAGTTTTGTACCCTTTAAGGTTATGGATGTGGATAAAAATATATTGGGAGAGGAAAGTCTTAAAAAAAGATTTTTCTCAAACCTGGGTTCCTATACAGAGTACCAAATAAGCTTTATAATTCACTTAATGTTTTTAAAGAATTTTTATGTCTAACAATTTTGATTTAATTGCACAACGTGAACAGCGTATACGTAAAGTCAACACGTTAAAAGAGCTTGGCTATGATCCTTACCCAACAAAGTCTATGCGGGATCAGAAGATCGGTGAGGTTGTTACAAATTTTGATGTCCATAATGGGAAGACATATACCTTGGGTGGTAGATTGATGGCCATCAGGGAACACGGTCAGTTGGTTTTTGGAAATATTCAGGATCAATCAGGTTCGATTCAGCTTTATATCAGAAAAGATTTGATGGAAGAAGCAAGTGTGACTTCCGGTAATCTTGGCTTTGAAAATTTAAAATTGCTGGATATAGGCGACATTATTGAAGCTACAGGCGAAATAACAAAGACTCAGCGTGGAGAAACCTCGATTCTTGTAAAAAATGTAAGAATTCTTACAAAAGCATTAAGACCGCTTCCGGATAAACGGGTAGGTTTACAGGATAAAGAAAAGATTTTTAGACGAAGATACTTGGATTTAATCATTAATCCGGAGAACAAGTATAGATTCGAGAAAAGTGCGGAAATCACGTTTGCCATCCGCCAATTTTTACATGATCGCAATTTTCTTGAAATAAAAACCCCTATACTTCAACCACTCTATGGAGGAGGAATGGCAAAACCATTTACAACAAAGATCAATGCTTTGGATATGGATTACTATCTGGCGATTTCGCATGAGTTGTATTTAAAGCGGTTGATAATTGCCGGATACGAAAATGTCTTCAACCTTGTAGGATATTTCCGAAATGAAGGAATTGATCGAAGCCACAATCCTGAGTTTACAATGCTGGAGACAATGACAGCATTTAAGAACTATGAATACAACATGGATTTGATCGAAGAAATGTACAGATATATTTCAGAAACGGTTTTTGGAAGGTCAGTCTTTAAAATTCAAGGTCAGGATGTTGATTTTTCCAAGCCATGGAAAAGGATCAAAATGTTAGATGGATTAAAGGAAATTGGTTACGATTTTGATAAGGTCAAAACAATTGAAGAAGCGCATCAAATTCTTGATAAAATTGGCAACAAAGATGGCAGACCAGGATCGATAGGTGAATCAATGGTGCTGGCTTTTGAGCAGCTTATTGCAACAAAATTGATTCAGCCAACATTTGTTTATGGCCATCCAGTCGAGATCTCGCCATTGGCAAAAAGGATGCCGAGTGATTCAAGATTTGCCGAGCGATTTGAAATTTATATTGGAGGTATTGAGGGCGGAGACAACTGGACTGAGCTTAATGATCCGCAGGAATTGTATATGCGGTTTAGAGATCAGATCAATCAAAGGAAACATGGCAATAATGAGGCCCATCCTATGGATATCGAATTTGTTGAAGCTATGGAATATGGCATGCCTCCAACGACCGGTCTGGGCCCTGGAATTGAGCGTCTGGCTATGATGTTTACAGAAACTGAATACATGGATGATGTTGTCTTTTTTCCTATGATGAAGCCCCAGCCGATAAGCGAAACACAATTAAAAATATACGGGGATTCAATACTTGGAAGCAGTGATGTAAAAGTGCAGGATAAATCAAAGAAAATGCTTACTGTTTTGAATAAAGATGTAAAAGACTGGAAAATATTAAATACCGCTAGCCATATATCAGCCTACCTTGGCAACAAAATTACCAAGAATGACTTTTATTCGCAACCTGAATTTAAACTCAAGGATGAGCAATCTATTCCAAGCAATTCGCAATATCCGATTATTGCATTGGCTGCATCCGAAAAGGAATTGCATGAATTGGCTAAAAAGCTTATTACGTCTGGGATTCATTACATAATTTATACCGAAGAAATGATAGAGTTCTCTGATGATGAAAAGTTGCAAAAAGCAGTCGCCAAAAAGAAATTGGAAGATCTGAACATAATGGGGATTGGTCTTTTTGGCGAGAACGAAAAATTGGATGAATTAGCCAAGGAGTTTAAATTGTTTTCGTTTAATTCTGAAAACTCTGGGTCCTCTAACCTTCCTAGTAGTCCAATGCAGCAAGCCAAAGTGAAACCGCCCCGCGATAATAATTCTTTAATTATGAAATTACCAACACGAGAAAGGGCTATGAAGTTGCTTAATGAGCACGTTAAAGATGATTATCAGCTTCTGCACGCAAAAATGGTGGCTAACGGTTTGGAATTCTATGCTAATTCTTTTAAGCAAGAGAAAAACCTGTGGTACATAACTGGTTTGCTCCATGATATTGATTATTATGAGCATCCAGAAGAGCATCCAGACGTCTCGTTGGTTTGGTTTAAGGATTGGGGCTATCCACAGGACTTAATTGACGCAGTAGAAGCTCATGGCTTAAAAGAACCAAGAGTGGCACCTCAAACTGATCTTGCAAAGGCATTAATTGCTACTGATGAACTTTGCGGGCTAATATATGCATATTCGTTGATGAGACCAGCAGGCTTTGATGGAATGGATGCAAAATCAATTCTAAAGAAATTTAAAGATAAAAATTTTGCAGCCAAAATCAGTCGGGAGGAAGTTAATTATGGCGTTGAGCTGTTTGGTGTGGATTTTGCTACACATATTCAAAATCTGATAGGCGTGTTCCAAAAAATGCCAGAATTTAAAAATAATTTGTGATTTATTTTGAGCGGGGAGCTATTAAGCACCCCGCTCTTTGGTTAAGGGCTTTACTTAATTAGCTTCCATTTATTTGCGTAAACGATAATGCTCGCTTTTGCCTCGCCATCGTTTGATAAATACGCATCAACGTCAGGACGTCCATCTACCATTACTAAATCACCTTTCTTTATTACATCTACTTTGTCGTAGGTTTTATTAAATATAAGTACATTGTAAAAATAACTACGTTCTTCTTTCTTTTTACCTTTCCCCATCATTTCGTTAACTGCGAGGGAGAATCTGGCATATTTCTTCCCCTCTTTACTTTCAAGAACTTCCGCATCTTTCGTGGCACGGCCAAGAACAAGCATTTGCTGCATTGTCATAATATTGGTGTAATAAATAATTGCTAAGATTCTAGTGGTAGAAGTTTAAATTTTCCTTTCAGATTGAAGCATTTCTATCTCCTGAGCGAGAAGCTGCATGTAAAGGCCATATCCAATAAAATTGATATTGCCATGCTGCTGTTTTCCAAGAAGATTTCCTGCACCGCGAATTTCCAGATCACGGCTGGCAATATTAAAACCTGATCCTAGTTCCTCGGCTTCCATCAAAGCTTTCAATCTGTCTTTGTATTTTTTTGGATGGGGCTTGACTACGACGAACTGACCTTTATTATTTTGATCTTCGACTAACTGTTCTTTATCCTCAGTATTTACATCTTCGCCGTCATAGAAAAAATATGCATAAGCTTGCTGATCGCTGCGTCCAACTCTTCCACGGAGCTGATAAAGCTGAGAAAGACCAAAATTCTGTGCATGTTCAATGATGATTGTATTCACGTTTTGCATGTCTATGCCATTTTCTATGATGGTCGTGCAGATAAGGCAATCGAAATCACCGGCGTAAAATTTTTCGACAGCATCCTCTAACCTGCTTGTCTCCATCTGACCGTGTGCAAATACAAATCGGACATCCGGCAGAAGATTCTTTAGACGCGAGTACACTGATTGGATTGTCTGGACACTATTATGGACAAAATATACCTGACCGCCTCTTTTGACTTCAAATTCAATTGCTTTGCATATTTCATTCCAGTTCATCTTTTCAATAATAGTTTTTATTGATTTTCTGCCTTGTGGCGGAGTTTCGATCAAAGAAATGTCACAAATGGACGATAAAGCCATACTCAGAGTCCTTGGAATCGGTGTGGCACTCATTGCCAGCACATGAACACCAATCTTTAGTTTCTTGATTTTTTCCTTTTGTTCGACACCGAATTTCTGCTCTTCATCCATGATTAAGAGTCCAAGATTTTTGAATTGAATGTCGTTTGATAGAAGTCTGTGTGTACCGATGACGATATCAATCATGCCTTCGGAGATGTCTTTTAAAATTGACCGGCTATTTTTACGAGAAAACCTTGTCAGGCCTGCAACCTGGAAATCAAATCCGCTAAACCGTTCGTTAAAGACCTTTTCGTGTTGAGCTGCCAATACTGTTGTTGGGCAAAGAATCGCAACCTGGTAGTCGTTCTTAACCGCAACAAATGCTGCCCGGATTGCAACTTCGGTTTTTCCAAAACCAACGTCGCCAACAATCAGGCGGTTCATAGGTTTTTTTGAATTTAAATCTGCCATTACTTCACGTTCGGTTCTTAACTGATCTGGGGTTTCATCATATTTGAATTTTTCTATAAAATCTTTATACCCATCTGCCTTTTCAACAGAAATTAGTGAAGAAATTGCAGTTTCTCTTTTTGCGATATCATTCACGAGCTCTTTTGCATATATTGCGATTGATTCTTTGACCTTTCTCTTGATAACTGCCCATTCGGTTTTTCCGAGTCTTGTGAGAACCGGTTCTGAATTTTCAGATCCAATGTATTTTGTGATTTTGTTAATTTGATTGATTGGAACATAAAGTTCGTCACCTTCTGCATATTTGATTAGAATATAATCCTCATAAATTTGATTGATGATGAATGTGTTGAATCCAGTCGGCACTTTTTGTTCGTACTTTTCCTGAGTAAGCCCGGCGTATATACCAATTCCATGATCTTCATGAACAATATAATCGCCAATATCGATTTCACCTTCCAGTTCAGAAAGGAGTTTACGAGCTCGATCTGAATTTAATTTACCCGTTTCTTTATTCAAAAATACAGTTCCAAATAGCTCTCTATCAGTTAAATAAATGACTTTGCCTTTCAGTGTTACAAAGCCGGCCTCAATATCCTCGTATTTGGGATTGACATGATTTTTTAACTCGGCCGGCAAATTATCCGCATGCTTTGAATTTATTATGATTGAATAGCCAAGCTCGGACTTTTCTCTCACATATTTTGCCAGTAAATCGAATCTATTAAAGAAAAGTTGAGGATATTGAATATCAAAATTCACATTGGATTTTGATTCGAATGTATCAAGTGTATCGCCTCCAAAAATGATAGAAAAATTTAAGAATGAATTGGTTTGAAGGTGCTCCATGATTTGTCCGCGGACAATCTTTGTCTCCAGTGTATTTATGTCGCCGATTATGGCTGATGTTATTTGCTGGATTGTGCTGCCATATATTTCATCAAAAATGTGTGCGGATTCGAGCTTGTCTCCAAAATATGAAAGTTTTATTGGATGTGCTTGAGCCAGAGGCCAAAAGACGATTGTGTCACCAAGTATGCTGAAATCCCCTGGCTCAAGCACTTTCCCGACCCTTGTAAACCCGTGATTGTTAAGCACATAGAGGATGTCAGTATATTTAAATGCTTCAAGATCAATTATCTGTGTAGTCTTAAAGTATTTTCGAATCTCTAAAGAGTCACGGTTTGCATAGATTATATTTTTTTTGGTATCAACTGCTAAGGAATCGATCAAACCATCATGGAGTGAAAACGGAACTCCTTTGATTTCTATCGTGTCGAGTACTGATCCGCCTTTTAATCCGTCAGATTGGTCTGTTACCATGCCCAGTAAGATCCTATATGCTGGATGTTTTCGAATTATATTATCAATTGTCATCTTTGATTTTTTCTTGAATTACCTTGAGTATATTTAAGGCGTCAACCGGAGTCAGATTATTTATATCAAGCGCCGTAATTTCATCAATTGCCTTGTTCTTAGGCTCTTTTAGCATTAACGACATTTGTTCTCTCAGGTCTGATTTGATCTTCCGTGCTGGCTTTTCAGACTCAGCCTTAATCACGAGTTTGTCCATGATTTCATGCGAGCGGGTAATTACATCGTCAGGTATTCCAGCTATTTGAGCGACATGAATCCCATAACTTTTATCTGTGCCGCCAGGAATAATTTTGTGCATAAAATAAATTTTTCCTGACTTCTCTATGACTTCAATATTAAAATTCTTGATTTGTTTATAGAGATCAGCTAGCTCGATCAATTCGTGATAATGTGTGGCAAACATGCATCTTGCACCAATTTTGTTGACCAACTGCTCTACAATAGCCCATGCGATCGCCACACCATCAAATGTGCTAGTTCCTCGGCCGACTTCATCAAGGATAACAAGAGACTTTTTTGTGGCATTATTCAAAATATTTGCTGTTTCGTTCATTTCTACCATAAATGTTGATTCTCCGCCTGCAAGGTTATCGGATGCGCCAACCCTTGTAAAAACCCTATCAGCAATTACAATAGATGCTTTGTCGGCCGGCACAAAACATCCAATCTGGCACATCAAAAAAATCAGAGCAATCTGGCGAATATACGTTGATTTCCCTGACATATTAGGTCCAGTCAAAATAATCAATTCCTGTTCACGGGGTTTAAAGTTTATGTCATTAGAAACAAATTTCTCTATCATAAATGATTCAACGACTGGGTGACGGCTTCCTTCTATCGAAGTCGCCTGGTTTACATCATCGCTTATTTCGGGTTTAACGTAATTGTTTGATTGAGCAAGAATTGCGAAATCAGTTATGACATCTATTTCCGCAATTTGCGATATCAATTTTTGCATAATTTCAACCTTGACCAAAACCTGCATTCGCACTTCTTCAAACAATTTATATTCGAGGAAATTTGTCTTCTCTTCAGCGCCCAGAATTTTACTTTCCCACTCTTTCAATTCACTTGTAATGTAGCGCTCTCCGTTTACCAGTGTCTGTTTTCTGATGTAGTCTTCTGGAACCTTGTTCAAATTGCTACGAGATATTTCGATATAATAGCCAAAAACTTTATTGAATCTAACTTTTAACGATGAAATTCCGGTTCGCTTAATCTCCTGTTGCTCGAGGTTTTTGATATAGGTCTTTCCGCCCTCTGATTCTTTTCTGATTGAATCTAACTCCTGATTATAACTGTCTTTGATTAAATTGCCTTCCATCAAGATAAGGCTAGGGTTATCGGTAATAGCCTTTTCGATAACATCTACAACGTTAGCTTTAACATCATCAAGATTTGAAGTATCAACAATAAGTTCTTTCAAAGCCTTGATATCACTAGATTTTTGCAATTCTTTGATCACATTAATAGACTCGTTCAGACCAGACTTTAAAAATAACAAGTCGCGTGCGTTGGCACTTTTTCCGGAAATCTTTCCCAAAACTCTTTCCAGATCAGTAATTTGTGAAAGATGTTCAATAACCAGGTTTAATAAGTCTTTATTTCTAAAAAATGCATCAACTTTATTCAGTAGGTTTTGAATCCGATCTTTTTTAATGAGGGGATGCAGCAACCATTGTCGCAAAAGTCTTTGTCCCATAGGCGTTTTACATTTATTGAGAACGCCATATAAAGTTTTGCTGGTGTCGTTTCCCCTTATCGGATAAAGCAACTCGAGATTCCTAATCGATGCTTCGTCAAGGAGCATATAATCATTATAATTCAGCCTCGAAATCTTGTTTATATGCGGCATGGAAGATTTGCGGTTTCTATTTATATATTCAAATAGCTTCCCTGCCGCAATTATCCCCGACGTCATGTCATCAATTCCAAACCCTTTAAAATTATCGGCACCAAGATTTTCCAAAAGTGACTTGTGAAGTTCAGATTCAAAATATTCGTTTTTATCAAACCCCTGAATAACCGCAAAAGAAGCCACTTTTACAATATCCTCTTTCAATTCTTTATTGATAAGAATTTCTGCTGGCTTGATTTTGTTCAGTTCAATAACTAGCTCGTTAGGGAAGCTTTTGATCCCACCCTGCACTGGTTCTTTATCGGCAATAAATCTATATTCGCATACTTTAAATTCACCTGTACTCAGATCAGCAAATGATAACCCCCAGATCTGGTATCGTCCTTTTTCCTGAAAATATATAGAAGCCAAATAGTTATTTTCGGATTCTTCTAGATTTTTTTCATCAATGATCGTTCCGGCCGTTATCACTTTTGTCACTTCCCGCGCAACAATTTGTCCGGGTTTTGCTTCCTCCATCTGTTCTGCAATTGCAACTTTGTATCCGGCCTTGATTAATTTTGGCAAGTACTGGTTTATTGCATGATATGGAATTCCTGCCATCGGCATTCGATTCCCTTCGGCTCCGCGGCCCGTTAAGGTAATACCAAGCACTTTTGACAGGGTTTTTGCATCATCTTCGAATCCTTCATAAAAATCACCAAGTCTGAAAAGCAGTATTGTGTCGGGATATTCCCTTCTCAACTTTGTGTATTGTTCAAACATTGGTGTCGACATTTGTACTAGGACTTTCTTAATATGTCTTATTTTACTATAATTACACTGCTATTTGAAAATTTTAATGCGCCGGGGTGGTGAAATGGTAGACACGCTAGCCTTAGGAGCTAGTCCTCGAAAGGGGGTGGAGGTTCAAGTCCTCTCCTCGGCACCAAGTTTTTGTATGATTATGATTAAACTGATTATCTTTAATTTCGATGGAGTGATTGCTGATACGTTGGATCTTCACACTTTAGTGACTAAACACTTTTTCCCGAATTCCACAAAGCAGGATCAGATTGAACATACAATGGGAAATCCATTGTTAAAGCCTAAAATCCCATTTGAAAGAAGTATGTTTGCTGAATATTTTTCGCTATATACCGACGGCATGGAGGCGAAGTTGCTCTTTCCAATTAAAGATGAATTGATCGCGCTCACGAAGAAATATACCCTTGTTATTTCCAGCAGCGCAAATCAAGAAGCTATTTCCAAGTTATTCAGACTTACAGGTCTCACAAAAGCCTTTAGCGGTATTTATGATTTAAATACTGCATTTGATAAAATTCAAAAATTTCATATGATTGAAAAGGATTACGAAGTCAAACCAGAAGAATGTTTGTTTATCACTGACACTGTTGGTGATGTTTTGCAGGCTCAAAAGGCAGATATAAAAACAATTGCCGTGACTTGGGGGTTTCATAATAAAGAATTACTACAATCAGCTAAGCCATTTGCAATCATTGACAATATTAGAGAGTTAGAAAAATTTATTTGAATGATGTGATTCTATGTCAACAGAACCTACAAAGCCTGATTCTATCGGGCAGACCGAAAATAAGGAACCAACCATATTAAATCCACCAACAATAAAAGAATCCACAGACAAAATTCCATTAGATATGCAGATAGATCGAGTTGTAAAGGGAATTGAAATGCCAGAAGGTTATTATCTTCAATCTGTTAGAACCCCTGAACAATATAAAAAGGTTAATGATGATGGCTTAAGCCATGACTTTAGGACATCCGTGGTCGAGACAGATGGCATGAATTCAACCTTAACAGGTGCTAAGTTTGATGAAGTCAAAATATCAACTCAAGAAATCGCTATTCAAGATGCGAAAGGGATAAATATTGGAGTAGTTACAGCAGCCGTCATACCTGAATGGATGGTAAAAAAGCATATGACTTTTGTTAAGATGCAACCAAATGGACAAGTTGAACGAATGAATGGAGCTGGTTTAGTTAATGACTCTAAAGTTAACTTTATGATTGTTCCGGCCTGGATCCAATTAGATAAAGGGCATAGACATAAAGGACTGTCAGGGAACATTCTTGAGATACAAAAATCCGTGATAGGGACTATTGCCCAGAATGCTCCACCCGATAAGAATGTATATATTGAATTAGAACCACAAGGAGGGTTAACCCCAGAAGAGATGATGGAAGTAATGTCTGGGGATATCAAAGAGTCTACATTAGCTAAATTAGGTAAAACGAGGGCTGAATCAAGTTTTAGTGAGGTAATTGCGCAGCAACTAGGATTAACTAAAGTTGAAAATACCGCTGCATTACCTCATAGCGGGCCTGTATATATAAAAAAAGCCGAAAAATAATATTGATTATTTATAAATTCCATTGTTTCAATTTTTCAATGATATTTGCAATATTATTATCAATTATGTCTGTCGATGAAATAGACGCGTTCTCAAATATCTGCTTTTCAAGCAGAATCACTTTATTTCGAATTAATTGATATTCAGGCCAATTCTCTTTTCTTTTATTAACTTCGTCTATACGTTCAGTTGCCGCAAGTATTCCGAATGGCCCAACCCTCATATCCGAATAGTTAAGCACTTTAAGTATCATGTCGTTCGATTTGGTTGCAGATTCAATATTCTCCCAATTAACTGACTCTACCATCTGAATTATTCTCTCTGAGGTGTTGATTTCGCGAAGCATTTTTACCGTCACTTCATGATCAATGTTGCCATATTTCTTGATGAATTCTTCCTTCTTTGATTTATAGAATTCGGCTCCAAGTTTTCCATAAGCATCTTTATCAAATAGACCAAATTTTAATCTGACTATGTTGCCTAAATCATGGACAAGCAATGCTTTTATGGCGTCATCTTCGGATATATTCAAAGCATTAAAAATAATCATCCCAACTGACGCGACGCGTAATTGATGTTGAACTAACATCGGAGGCTGGCAGAACTTGTTGTAAACTTCAGCGATTTTCATATATTTCCAATCCTGTTATAATAACTCTGAAAAAGTCTGTCAATGTTATTCATCGTGCCAACGTG
>Ga0182027_10007100_pt1 | contig 16607 bp, 10 predicted proteins | sample 712E1DmetaG_FD_121300 | JGI IMG/M metagenome (GOLD analysis project Ga0182027, IMG submission 121300) | Permafrost microbial communities from Stordalen Mire, Sweden - 712E1D metaG (Illumina Assembly) | ecosystem: Environmental > Terrestrial > Soil > Wetlands > Permafrost | place: Sweden... | reverse complement strand
AATTGGTATATCCATAATGTTCTTATACATTTGTGATTGAACAGGAAGAGCCGTATGAATCGAGAGGTTCACGTACGGTTCTGTGGGAACGCAGGGGTGAAACTCCCCTGCGTGACCCGACTACCCAACATAATAAACAGTAATGAGATAACAATAAAATAAAACAAATTAATGTTTAACTTTAATTTAATTGACATGAAAACAAAAAATAAAATTTGGCTTTACTCATTAATTTTAATGGGGTTTGTATTAATACTTAACAATGGCTGCAAGAAAAATACTAGTTGCAATAACAATCCTACAGGGTCGAAGGTTCATACAACTCTGGACAGAACAATTGTTCCCGATGCCGTGCCTGCGATACCAACAGTTAAGATTGATAATCCTGCTGATTTCGCAAAATATGGATATGGCACATGGCATTACGGGCCTGGACTTCCTTGTCAAAAACGACTGGATCTCATGCCGTCAGGATATGACTATGGCTCTGTTACACAAGCCTCCAAACTTCTCCGTTTTTTTACCATTACCGACGTACATATAACCGATAAAGAATCCCCTTGCCAAGCTATCTTCTTTGCTCCTTATGCCGGGGGAAATGGCATTTCGTGCTATTCACCCCTTATGCTTTATACTACACAAGTTCTCGATGCAACTGTTAAAACAATTAATGATCTTCATAAACAGAATCCCTTTGATTTGGGTTTGGCTCTGGGTGATTTGGCAAATAGCTCACAATACAACGAATTAAGATGGTTTATAGACATCATGGATGGAAAAACTATTACACCATCTTCCGGCGTTCAAAAACCCGGAACAAATAACCATTATCAGGATGCATACAAAGCTGAAGGACTTAATCCGTCTATCCCATGGTATGCCACTCTTGGCAATCATGACCATTTTTGGATAGGTTCAAAGCCTATAAATGCTAAAATTCAAAAAGCCCTGATTGGCGATTCCATTCTTCAACTTGGCGATATATTAGATATAACGACTGATCCTAATGCAATGAATGAAAATACATTTTCTACAGGTACTTTAGATGGAAGCACTCAATATGGTACTATTATTGGTTGTGGCATTGTTGCAAGTATGGGAATGATTCCCACGGTTTCCCCTGATCCAAATCGCCATGCTCTTACAATATCCGATTGGATAAACCAATTTAGTACTACAGCTTCGTTACCTGTAGGACATGGATTTATTCAGTCCGACCCGACAAATGTATCAGGTGCATGTTACTCTTTTGTACCAAAGTCAAATGTACCCCTTAAAATTATTGTGATCGATGATACCCAGGATGCTACTGAAGCGCCATACGAAGAAGGCATTTATGGACATGGCGAACTTACTACCGACCGTTACAATTGGCTTATGGCGCAACTTCAGGCAGGTCAGGATGCAAACCAGCTGATGATTATTTCCGCACACGAGCCAATTGGTGTAGAGTCCATAGGATCCCCTATGGATTGGGAACCTATTCCCCCAGGCTATTCGAGTGAGAAAAATCTTATTGCACAACTCAAATCTTTCCCAAATCTTATTCTCTGGGTATCCGGTCATCGCCATCTAAACAATGTTACAGCATTTCCATCTACCGATCCAGCTCATCCCGAAAATAGCTTTTGGGAAGTCGAAACAAAATCATTAAGAGAATTCCCTGAGCAATTCCGCACCTTTGATATTGTGCGCAACAGCGACAATACAATCTCTATAATTACTACCAACGTTGACCCTGATATTGAAGATGGCTCACAAGCAGCTATTGGGCGCGCTTATGCAATCGCCTCAAACCAAATTTATGGATTGACAGGACAACCTCTGGAAACCGGTTCAGTTTCTTACAATGCAGAACTGATTAAACAATTAAGCCCCGGAATGAAAGAAAAGATGAAAAATTATGGAATACCGATAAATAAGTAATAAGTTTTTATTCACAATTTATCATTTAAATTACCGGTAGCAGTTGAATTTTTTCCAAGTATGGCAAAAGTTAAATATAAAAAGAAATAATTACGTTGGGTAACAAAGTGTAACAGTAATAAGGATTTCAGTGGTAATTCGAGCTTTATGCACCGCATAAACTATTGTGTTGGTGAACAGGAAAGTATCCTGCAATCCCTTATTTCTACTACACTCGGCCGGTTAGCGCGCGATTATTAAAAAAAACTTCCGGATCTCAATGAAACCAACCAAACTAACCAACTATGAAAACAAATCTCTTCCTGATTTTTGCCGTTTTATTCCTTTTCTCATGTTCAAAAAAAGATAGTTCATCTTCCACATCACAAAAACCACTGGTTAAAACCATTTCATTTGATTCCACTGTGGTGCAAAGTTTCTGGTACGACAACCAGGGTAGGATAACCTGCTATAGAACGATTGAATCACCTGGTATCGACAGTACCGTTTACTTTTATAATAGTAACACTCTTGAACGAAGGTTATATTATAATGGGATACTGAGTGAGACAGAACATGGAACACTGGAAAATGGAAATTTGGTTTTTATGAAAGGGATCAAGGCAGATTCAAGCAGCTTCTGGAGCACCTATTACACTTATGATGGAGATGGTTTTCTGATCCGTGAAATTCACATGGATAACGATACCGTTGAGACCTGGCGTGCTGAATACCAGGTAGCGGACGGGAATGTTGTTTCAATGAACCGAAGCAATTATATTCCGGTCGTTTGCACCTACGCGTACTATCCGGGAACAACCAACTCCCTGGGATCTATGAAAAATGTCACATTTATGGGCAAAAACAGTAAAAACCTGATAAAAAAAAGTACGTGGAATTACTCTGCCGGATCAACCGGAGAGGAAGATGAAACGTATGAATACTACGAAAATGGTTGGGTAAAAAAGGTAACCAGCATCAACGGTTCGCAAACTATTCACGCTTATTTTACTTACTGGTAAATTTCCGTCATTATGAATAGATTAATTTGTCATCAGCTGACATACCTGATGAGTTAATAAAAGTATTGAAAAATCACATTATCAGACATATTCAACCATTTTACCCTGGGCCGCTTGCAGCTTTGGATATAGTTTCAGAGTGAGAAAGAGCCGCCGGTAACAAGTCTGATTTTCAGGATATCTGAAAAAATCTTTTCTTCACATCTTAAATAGAAAAACTGAATAACAAAAAAGTTCTTTTACAGATCTGACAATTAATGCTACAAATATGAAACCGTTGAAACTTATTGTACTTCTATTATTGGGGATATCAATTCAACTATCGGCAAAGGATTATAAAGCATCGCTGTTTGGTATTAAATCCGATGGTATAACTTTAAACACCACATCCATTCAAAAAGCCATCGATTATATCAGCGAAAATGGCGGTGGCAGACTGGTCTTTTATGTAGGTCGGTACCTTACCGGTTCCATTTTTATGAAAGAAAATGTCACCATACAACTCCAGGAAGGCGCTATCATTGTTGGTTCTCCCAATCCGTTCGACTATGAAAAAGTTTTAGCCCAACCTGCACTTATCCTTGCACACAACCAGAGGAATATTAGCATAACAGGCAAGGGAGTCATTGACGGACAAGGTTTCATCGTAGCAAATAACATAATTGATTTAGTTTATAAAGGGTTGATCAAGGATAATCTGACAGATGACAGGCCAGGTGCGAGTCGTCCTTTTGATATTTATTTTAAAGGATGCAGTAATGTAATGATCCAGGGGATCACCCTTAAAGACCCCTGCGCCTGGACCCTGGTGAACGACCAATGTAAAAATGTTGTAATCAATCAGGTAACACTTGATGCTAAAGCATACTGGAATAATGACGGAATTGATATTGTTGACTGTGACAGCGTAAGCATTACAAACTCATATATTGACGCTGCTGATGACGGAATATGTTTAAAATCACAAGACCCCGGTTTTATTTGCCAGAATGTCTATATTTACAACAATACGATACGTTCCAGCGCCAATGGTATTAAATTCGGTACGGCTTCCTATGGAGGCTTGAAAAATGTTAAAATCATAAAGAATCTTGTTTTTGACACTTATCGTTCGGCAATTACTCTTTCTTCCGTTGATGGAGCAACCGTTGAAAATATAATTGTTGACAGCCTGCGGTCGATAAATACAGGAAATGTAATATTTCTCTGTATCGGGGAACGGCAAAAAGGGCAAAAGGGCAAAATGAGCAATATTCATATTTCCAACGTGTATGCCGAAGTTCCTGCTGTCAAACCCGATGCCGGCTACCGATACGAAGGCCCTGTGGAGGATATGCCACGCAATATTTCTCCTGCTTCTTTTGTTGGAATGCCTGATGCCAGGGTAGAGAACGTTACATTAAGAAATATTGAAATTCATTATCCCGGAGGTGGAAATGCAAACTTTGCTAAAATTGGTCTGGATAAATTAGACTCAATACCTGAAGTGCTGGCTAAATATCCTGAATTCTCTATGTTCAAGGAACTTCCGGCTTGGGGATTTTATATCCGCCATGCAAAAAATATCACTTTCGAAAACGTTACAATAATCTGTGAGAAAAAAGATTACAGGACAGCTGTTGTTCTTGATGATGTTCAGGGTGCAACTTTTAAAGCACTTACAATAACTGAGCCGGGAACTAAAAAAGATGTTGTTTATTCTTATAACTCAAACGGAGTGGTTATTGAAAAATAGCACATAGAAATAATAATTTAAAAATTCATTCATGAAAAAAACTTTCTTTATTGTTATTGGAATGGCTCTCTTTTATCAGGGATGCCAGGTTGACCAAAACAAGCGCCACATTGATTACACAAAATATGTTAATCCGTTTATTGGCACAGGGGCTGTGGATAGTCTGAGTTTGTCAGGAAGTAATTTCCCGGGAGCTTGTCTTCCATTTGGCCTGGTGCAGTTGAGTCCCGATACAAAAGAATATCCCGACGATCCATGCAGTGGTTATGATTATAAAGACTCAACAATTCTCGGATTTAGCCATACACATTTGAATGGCACCGGTTGTCCTGACCTTTACGATTTTCTTTTTATGCCTTTCGGAGGTGAAATAAAATGGAAAGCAGGCAGTGATGATGGCAAAACAAAAGGTTTTCGTTCGAAATTCAGACATTCAACCGAAAAAGCAACTCCAGGTTATTACTGCGTTGTGCTTGACGATTATAAGATAAAAGCAGAAATGACTGCAACCGAACATTGCGGAATGCATCGATATATGTTTGCCAACAAAGATCCATATCACCTGATCATTGATCTTGATCATTCTCTTGTAAGGACCAGTCCTCACAGATTTTGTAAAATATTATCTTCTCATGTAAAAGTGATAGATAATAAAACGATAGAAGGATACCGGATAATTTCAGGCTGGGCTAAACTAAGGAAGGTATATTTCAGGGCCGAGTTTTCACGGGCCTTTGATTCACATGTATTCAAAGCAGGACAGTACGAATTTCCGGATATTCCCGTAGCCAATAATTCCGACTTAAAAACAATTATGAATTTCAATAAGGATAATGATAAACCATTGATAGTAAAAGTTGGGATTTCCTCTGTTTCTGCCGAAGGTGCCAAAGAAAATCTTGATGCTGAAATAAAAGATTTTGATTTTGATAAAATTTCTGTTCTGGCAAAAGAAAGCTGGAACAAAGAACTTTCATACATTGATATTGAAGGTAGTGAAAAACAGAAAACCATTTTTTATACCGGATTATACCATATGTTTATTCAACCCAACAATATTGCAGATGTTTCCGGTAATTATTTAAGTACGGATAACAGTTTGAAAAATGCAACTGACAAAAAGCATTACAGCACATTTTCTCTTTGGGATACTTATCGTGCAGCACACCCTCTTTATACATTAATACAAGAGGAAAGAACGGCAGGTTTCATCAATTCCATGCTTCGTCAGTACGAATCTTACGGTTATTTGCCGATCTGGCAATTATGGGGAACGGAAACTTATTGCATGATAGGCAATCATGCTATTCCTGTTATTGTTGATGCTTATTTTAAAGGAATAAAAGGGATTGATTATAATCTTGCTTACGAAGCGGTCAAAGCCTCTTCAAAAACCTCACATAAAAATGCTCCTTTCAGTTTACTTGATAAATATGGATATTTCCCTGAGGATTTGCAAACCGAGTCGGTGTCATTGACACTTGAGATTGCTTACGATGATTGGTGCGTCGCTCAGATGGCAAAAAAGATGGGTTATGAAGATGATTATAGGTATTTTATAAAACGTTCGGCTTGCTATAAAAATCTTTTTGATAAAAACACTGGTTTTTTCAGGGCTAAAAACAGCAATAACGAATGGTTAGTTCCCTTTAATCCTCTTGCCTATGGCGATAACGGCGGATATCCTTTTACTGAAGGTAATGCATGGCAATATTTATGGTATGTTCCGCAGGATGTGTATTCATTTATAGATTTAATGGGAGGCGATAAAAAGTTTACACAAAAACTCGACACTTTCTTTACACTTGATGCAAAACCTGGAGATGTTAATGGAAATGCATCGGGTTTTATTGGTCAGTATGCTCATGGCAATGAACCGAGTCATCACATTGTTTATTTGTACGATTTTACTAATGAACCCTGGAAAGCACAGTATTACAGTGCAAAAATATTAAACGAGTTGTACAATGATCAGTCATCCGGATATTCGGGAAATGAAGACTGCGGCCAAATGTCGGCATGGTATATATTCAGCGCTATGGGTTTTTATCCGCTGAATCCTGCAAATGGAATCTATTGTTTTGGTTCACCACAGTTAAAGAAGGCAACTATTAAGCTGGCAAACGGGAAGCAGTTTAATATTATTACCAATAATGCAGGAACAAACAATGTATATATTCAAAAAATACTTCTGAATGGTAAGCCTTATGAAAAGAATTTCATTACATACAACGATATTATTACCGGTGGTATATTGGAATTTTTTATGGGTGACATGCCAAACAAGAAGATGGCAGATTATGCGAAACCACTGTTAATTGCCAAATAATCCGGATTTTCGCAATTCTGAGTTACTTTTCAAATCAATATGTAACGGGTCCTCCATAGTTTTAAAAAAGCACGATTCCGGTGGTTGAGCTTGTCAATGCGAACGATGTTCCCTTCGACATGCTCAGGGAATGTTACGGTCAGGGAGCAAAAAGAAACGGTGGTCGAACTTGTCGAAACCACCGTCTGTGCTTGCGGAGAGAATGGGATTCGAACCCATGAACCGCTTTTGACGATTACACACTTTCCAGGCGTGCGCCTTCGACCAACTCGGCCATCTCTCCAATTTAAATAGCGAAATAGTGAAGTGGCGAAATAGCGAAATTGCTATCACCAGGATTCAACCTATTTTCAACTGGGGTGCAAAAGTAAGAAATTATTCTCAATTCTCAAACGGTCATCTCGCCCCGCAGCGATACCTGCAGTAAACGCTCTACCTCTTCCTTCGGGAAACCGCTTCCCAAAAGATACATCAGCTTGGTAACAGCCGATTCGGTCGTAATATCATATCCGCCGATCACCCCGATCTTTCCCAATTCAGCACTGGTCTCATATTTGCCGATATCCACTTTGCCGCCTTTGCATTGTGTCACATTGAAAAGAATGACTCCGTTTTCAACGGCTTGTTTCAGCAGGTCAAGGAACCAGGCCACCGTTGGCGCATTGCCTGCACCAAAAGTTTCCAGGATCACGGCTTTCAGCCCCGGTGTGATAAGCGTGTTCCGGACAATATTCGGATTGATCCCGGGAAACAGTTTCAGGATAGCGATATTCTCATCCAGTTGCTTGTGAACTTTCAGCTTTTTAAAATTGGGCTTAAGAATCAGATCCCCGTAATAGCGGATGTAAACTCCGACTTCTGCAAGAACCGGGTAATTTCCTGAAACAAAAGCGCCGAAATGTTCAGCATTGAATTTAGTGGTCCGGTTACCCCGGTAAAGCTTGTTTTCAAAACAGATAGCCACTTCCGGCACTAAGGGAGTTTCCTGTTCGCTGGCCGCGGCGATCTCGATGGAATTGATGAAATTCTCCCGCCCGTCGGTACGGACCATCCCAAGGGGAAGCTGTGAACCAGTAAAGATCACCGGTTTATTGAGGTTTTCCAGGATAAAGCTGAGTGCCGATGCCGTATAGGCCATCGTATCGGATCCGTGCAGCACGACAAACCCGTCGAAAGATTCATAATTCTCCTCGATGACATTTGCCAGTTCAATCCAGAATGCAGGACACATATTAGATGAATCAAGCAATGGCTTGAACATGTAATAGTCAAACCGGTAATCGAAATTCTCCAGAACTGGTAAATACTTATACAGGTTCTGGAACGTCAGTGGCTTCAGAACACCGGATTTTGGATCCTGTACCATCCCGATAGTTCCTCCGGTGTAAATGATCAGGATTGAAGTTTGGTCACGCATTTTTTTAGGTATTAGGCATTAGGGATCAGATGAGTTGACGAGCTGACGAGCTGATGAGCTGATGAGCTGATGAGCTGACGAGTTGATAAGCTGTTGCTTTTTTACTTTATAACTTTATAACTTTATGAACTTTAAAACTAAATGTTGTCAATTTTAAACAAAGTTAAGGCATTCAGTGTAGTTATTTCCGCTATTTCATTGATGGAAACGTTTTTTATCTCCGCAACTTTTTCCGCGATGACCGGAATATAAGCGCTTTCATTACGCTGTCCACGGTAAGGAGCAGGTGGAAGATAAGGAGCATCGGTCTCCAGCAACAGGTGCGTGAGTCCCGTGACCTCCACGACTTTCTGTAGTCCTGAGTTCTTATAAGTGATGATGCCGCCGATACCCAGCATGAACCCCAGTTCCATTGCTTGCTGCGCCTGTTCAACGGACCCGCTGAAACAATGAAAAACACCTTTCAGTTCCGGGCTGTTCTTCTCACGGATTACCTTAATCGCAATTTCAAATGAATTCCGGGTATGGATGACAACCGGCAATTGATACTCGATGGCCAGGTCAAGCTGATAGTTGAAAGCAGAGGTTTGTTCATCTACAAATGTCTTGTCCCAGTAAAGGTCGATACCGATCTCACCGATACCATAAAATTTTTCCCGGTTTTTTTCCAACATCTCCTTTATAAAATCAAGTTCTTCATGGAAATTGGCCTTGACGGAAGTCGGGTGCAAACCGATCATGGGAAAACAATGTTCACTATGACGGCCGGCTACCGACATCATTCTTTCGTAATAACTTCTGTCAATAGCTGGAATCAGGAGACGGGTGACACCTTTCCCGACTGCATTCTGAATGACTGCATCCCGGTCGGGATCAAACTCCTCCGCATAGAGATGGGTATGTGTATCAATAAAATTCATGATACGGTGTTAACGGTTAAGGGTATTGATCATGGCATCCACATCCTGTTCCTTCATACAACGGAAATGGCCTTTCGGACATTTTTCAAAACCGATTTTGGAACACGGGCGGCACGAAAGATCTTTAACTTCAAAAATCCCGGAAACGGCATCTTCTTTTCCATCCAGATATGGAACCATCCCGAATTCGGGAATGGTATTTCCCCATATGGAGAGAATGGTCTTGCCGAATGCGGCAGTAATGTGCATCAGCCCGGTATCATTGGTAATCACCTTATCAGATTGCCGGATCAGCGAGGCGCTCTGGTTGATGGAAAAACGGCCGCAGGCATTAAATACAGAAGATCCTGCAAGTTGTTCAATCCGCCTTCCTCTTTCTGCATCTTCTTTTCCACCCAATAAAATAACAGGTCGCGAAACACTACGGCAAACTTCAACCACTTTGTCTTCCGGGAATATTTTCGTTGTGTGTTTACCGCCGATGATAAAAGCGATAAACCCCTGCCTGAATGACTCAGGCAAAAGGGATAAATCAACCTCTTCGCCGGAAGGAATAAAATAATCAAGGCCTTTCCGGTCGTTTACAATGCCCAGGGATTTTACTGCTGCGAAATAACGGTCAACAATATGGATCCGGGGAAGCCGGTCGATCCTGAGGTTGACGATCATCCACTTTTTCAGGTTCAGCTTCTTAAATGTCCCGTAAGGCCTCAGGAGATGGAACCACACATATAAACTCCGGAAATTTTTGTGCAGGTCAACAATGAAATCAAATTTTTCGGCTTTGAGCAGGGGGAGAAGCTCCTTAAAGTTTTTCTCATGCAGCCAGATCCTGGTAAGGAAAGGATTTTCCTGTAGCAGGGATTGGTTTTGTTTTTTCGTAAGATAATGGATCTCCGCTTCCGGAAGCTGTGTTTTCAGGCACCGGATCACCGGGGTGGTTAAAACAATGTCCCCAATGGAGCTAAATCGGATGATCAGGATCTTTTTCAACGGATGAACGGGTTATTCAGTTTTTCGTACCCGATGGTAGTTTCCGGTCCGTGGCCGGCATATACGATCGTATCATCGGGCAATGTAAATAATTTTTCGCGGATACTCTTCATCAGCAGATCGAAGTCCCCGGATGGCAGATCGGTCCTGCCGATGGTATCCCGGAAGAGTACATCGCCTGTGATCACAAACCCCTGTTTCTTATTGTAAAAGCTGACACTTCCGTCGGCATGTCCCGGTGTATAAAGAACTTCCAGTATGGAAGTACCGAATGTGATCTTTTCATTGTCTTTGAGATACCTGGCAGGTGCAGGGATACCATTCATTTTATAACCGAACGACTGTGCGATCTCATGTGCACTGGCCAGGAAAGAAACCGAGGCTTCATGGTATTCTGGATAGATCCCGAATGTTTCTGCGATAAAACCATTCCCGAGAATATGATCGATATGGCAATGGGTATTGAGATTCCGTATCAGTTTGAGGTTATTTTTCTCAATAAATTCTTTTAGCTCCTGTTTCTCGCTGTTTTCATAACAGGCGGCGTCAATGATCACACATTCACCTGATTCCTCCTGCAGGATATACGAGTTGACCTGGAACAGATTGAAAACGAATTTCTGTATTTTTATCATGCGAAAAACGGTTATAGATCCTGATTCACAAAGCTTCGCAAAGGTACGAAAATAGAGGATATTGCCGTGACATATAAAATAACCTTAACTTAGCCGTTCCTTTTATACCCATTTTCTATCGAAACCATGCATCCTGCGGAATGGTATAAAATACGCCTCTTTTTTACTCGGGTATCGTTCATCCTTTCCCTCGTTTTCTGTTGCTTTTCATTTACTTCTCAATCACAATTTTATAATGGATCCCAGCTGACATTCGGGAAATGCCGGGTTCAGTTTAAGAATTTTTTCTGGAGCTATTTCCGGTTCGAAAAATTCGATACTTATTTTTACCTCAACGGGAAGGAGCTGGCCATGTATACGGCCGAATATGCCGACACCCACATCAAAGAAATTGAAACCGAGCTTCAGTCGACCCTTGACGATAAAGTCCAGTTTATTATATTCAACAACCTTACCGATTTGAAGCAAAGCAATATCGGCCTGGAAGATGATTGGGAAAGTTATAACACCGGCGGGGTCACCAAAATCATCGGCGGAAAGGTGATGTTGTATTTTGACGGCAATTATGATCATTTTGAACGCCAGATAAGGGCGGGCATCGCTACGGTCATCCTGAACGAGATGATCTATGGTACCGGGATCGGGGCACAGATAAAGAACAACGCCATTTTTACGATGCCTGAGTGGTACATGAGCGGGTTGGTCTCCTACATATCGGAAAAGTGGGACCCCGAAGTCGACAACCTGATAAAAGATGCCATCTTGGACAAAAAATATGAGAAGTTCAATCACCTGACTGGGAATGAAGCCATGTATGCAGGCCATTCGCTCTGGAATTACATCTCCCTGAAATATGGCGAATCTACCATTCCCAATATCGTTTACCTTGCCCGACTGAACCGGAATGTCGAAAAAGGATTTTATTATGTACTTGGAATTTCATTCAAAGATCTCATTGCCCAATGGCTTGACTTTTATAAAGGGATCTACCGGGCAGAAGATCCGTTGAGGACCGACCTGGCAGGCGATAAAATCATCACTAAACCGAAACCAGATAAGGTTTATCGCCAGCTGAAGATCAGTCCTGACGGGAAATATGCTGCATTCTGCGTTTATGATCTCGGGGTCTACAAGATTTATCTATATGATCTGGAGACTAAAAAATGCCGCAAGATCTATCGCGGAGGTTACCGTCTTGCTGAAAAACCCGATTTTTCTTTTCCTATCCTGGCCTGGTATCCGACAGGAGAGATACTGGCCATCATCACTGAAAAAAAAGGAGAAGATTACCTCTATTTCTATTCTATCCAAGATAAAACCTTCGACCTGCAAATCCTTCATGATTTTCAGAAAATTCTTGATTTCTCCTATTCGGACGATGGCAGCAAACTTGTCTTCTCTGCCGTACAGAAAGGACAATCGGACATTTATGTATACAACATCATTGCCGGATCCTATGAACAGATCACAAAAGACGTTTATGATGACCTGAATCCGCGTTTTATCCAACATTCAAACGAAATCATTTTCAGTTCCAACCGCGATAATGATACCCTCCGTTTTGATCCTGTGATTGCGCCGCAGAACCTTCATTTTAATCATGATATTTTTATTTATGATTATGCTGGGAAGAAGCCTGTCCTGCACAGGATAACTGCGACACCGCTGGCGGATGAGATACAGCCCATGTCGTATGATGACCGCTTTCTCTGTTATCTCAGCGACCAGAATGGCATTTATAACCGTTACCTTGCCCGTTTTGATAGCGCCATTACCTTTATCGATACAACCACGCACTACCGTTATTTCACAACTTCATTCCCGGTCACCAATTATTCAAGGAACCTTCTCGAACAAGATGTGAACATCCGGGCAGCAAGGATCGGGGATGTTACTTTCCTGAACAACCATTTTGAACTGGCCACTTCCGACCGGGTCGAACCGAAATACCTGAAATCATTGCAGACCCGGAACACGTTTTATGAAAATTTCAAAATGGGATTATTCCGGGCCAAAACAATATCTGCCGGGAAAGATACGATTCAGAAGAAGCTGGAAATATTCAGTCCAACGGTAAAAAAACATTTTACGACCGTCAGGATCAGTGAAACACAAAATACAGGGAACGCAAAAGAATTTCCTTCGTCTTCCGCCGGGGAAAGCATGGATACATTGCACCGTGCGGTTTCGGATTCTTCACGGAACCAGCGTGGCACGGCTTTTTCACGTATACCAACAAAAGATACTACCAATAAATACCGCACTTCAAGACCCCTGAATTACAATGTTGAATATTCGATCAACAAGACGGTCACCCAGATCGATTTCAACTATTTGAATTCGGCCTATCAGCCATTTACCGGCGCCAAGGATCCCATTTTCGTCAACCCGGGCGTGAATGCTCTGTTTATGGTCGGGATCACCGACCTGATGGAAGATTACCGCATTATTGGCGGAGTTCGGCTGAACTTCAATTTTATCAATAATGAATACCTTTTCAGCTATTCCAACTTGCGCCGGCGCTTGGATCATGAGTTGATCTTTCATCGTCAGTCGATTGAAGAATTGGGATATTATTCCTATGTCCGGCACCGGATCCATGAACTTTATTACATTGCCACCTACCCCTTTACTCCGGTATTTAACCTCAAGGGTACGGCGACCCTGCGGTATGACCGTGCCGTATATCTCTCCATCGACCAGTCCAACCTTCAGACCCCCGACGTTAACCGATACTGGGGCAGCATCAAGGGAGAACTCACGTATGACAATACCCGGAGTACCGGGCTGAATTTGTACAATGGAACCCGCTACAAGATCTTCGGAGAATATTACCAGTTGCTCAATGCAACCAATAATAATGTGGTGATACTGGGCGCCGATTACCGCCATTATGAAAAGATCCACCGTTCCATGATCCTGGCCTTGCGGATTGCTGCCAGCACCTCGTTTGGGAGCAACCGGTTGTTGTATTATATGGGAGGCGTTGACAATTGGCTGTTCCCGGGTTTTGACAACCAGACTCAGGTGGCGACCAACCAGAATTATGTTTTTCAGACCCTGGCGACGAATATGCGCGGTTTCAACCAGAACATCCGGAATGGCAATAGTTTCGTTGTGATCAATACCGAGATCCGACTCCCGGTTTTCCGTTATTTCTTCAACCAGCCGATCCGTTCCGAATTCCTGAATAATTTCCAGATGATCGCCTTTGGTGATGTTGGGACAGCCTGGACGGGTTGGAACCCTTACTCTGAAAGCAACGAACTCTTTACTACCTATATCGATAGCAAGCCGCTCTACATTAAAGTTGAACTCATGAAGGAGCCTTTTGTGGAAGGATTCGGAGGAGGCCTGCGGACAAAACTTTTCGGGTATTTTGTCAGGGGTGATCTCGCATGGGGCGTAGAGGAATGGAGAATTCAAAAACCGGTTTTTTATCTGTCGCTAAGCACCGATTTCTAACATGAACCCTCCCATTGACAAGAGGGTACTTTCCCTCATCTCCGAACATTCCATCTTTACACTCGCAATAACCCGCGGGCTTCAACCCTGGTGTGCCACCTGCTTTTATGTTTATGATCAGCAACGCAATCTTTTTATTTTTACCTCCGAAGACGATACCCGCCATATCCGCGATGCAGTTGAAACCGGGAACTTCCTGACAGCCGGCGCAATTGCGCTTGAAACAAAAATGATCGGTAAGATCCGGGGAATCCAGTTTAGCGGGATCATGCATAGGCTGGAAGGAGAAGAATTGGAAACGGCTAGAAAACAATACCTTAAAAAATTCCCCATTGCCCGGCTTTCCACCTTGTATCTTTGGGGAATCATCCCCGACATGATCAAAATGACCGACAACCGGTTAGGATTTGGTAGAAAACTGATCTGGCATTCATGAAATCCGCCAATAACAATGGTTTTAGAGAATCAATGCCGTTTTTTTTCAGTCCTGATTACATTCTTGTAAATAGATAATGAATTATCAGGCACTATTATTTTTGTAGTCAAACGATTACATATTCTTGAACTGAAGATGTTAATAACTTACCTGAAAGACATGCATTCTTAGTTGTAAATTGCATTGAAAATTCTCACAATTACAATCATTTTACATTTGATTCTGCGTTGTATACAGATTTATAATCCATAAATAGATTATTAACATGGAAAAAGAACACATTGTAAATACTGACCAGGATAAGAAACAGGATTTTTACAATGATGTTTTATCCAAAAGAATACGTCCTAAAGTGACGATTGAAGAACCCGGAATGAAGAATCAGGATAAGGAAACGGAACCGAACAAAAAGAAAGAAGAACAGAAGATCACAGTAAAGGGGAAGCAGGAAGTTTATTCCACAGAAGAGGCTATCAAAGCATCAACGATTTATTTTAAAGAGGATAATCTTGCAGCCAACGTCTGGGTCAACAAGTATGCGTTAAAGAATTCCGAAGGGCAACTGTTCGAGCTCACTCCGGATGATATGCATCACAGGATCGCCCATGAAATCGCCCGGATCGAGAAAAAGTATCCCAATCCCATGAGCGAGAATGAGGTATTTGAGCTTATCCGGGATTTTAAATATATCATTCCCCAGGGTAGCCCGATGGCAGGGATCGGGAATAATTTCCAGATCGGCTCCCTTTCAAACTGCTTTGTGATCGGCAATGAAGGATCTTCAGATTCGTATGGCGCCATCATGAAAACCGATGAAGAACAGGTTCAGCTGATGAAAAGGAGAGGGGGTGTTGGCCATGACCTGTCGCATATCCGCCCGAAGAACAGCCTGGTCAAGAACAGTGCATTGACCTCAACAGGTATTGTTCCTTTCATGGAACGGTATTCCAACTCCACACGCGAGGTTGCACAGGAAGGCCGTCGTGGCGCCCTGATGCTTAGCATCTCGATCCAGCATCCCGATGCCGAACATTTTATAGGAGCCAAACTGGAAGCCGGCAAGGTGACAGGTGCCAACATTTCCGTAAAGATCACCGATGAATTCATGGATGCTGTGATTTCCGATGGGGAATTTACCCAGCAATTTCCCATCGAAGTATCCGACCCTAAGACCACAAAGAAAATCCATGCTCAGGAACTATGGAGAAAGATCATCCACAATGCTTGGAAATCGGCTGAACCCGGTATCCTCTTCTGGGATACCATCCGGCGGGAATCAGTCCCGGATTGCTATTCCGACCTCGGCTTCAAAACCGTATCCACCAATCCCTGCGGCGAGATCCCGCTATGTACTTACGATAGCTGCCGACTCCTGGCTATCAACCTTTACAGTTATGTGGATAAACCTTTTACCACCGACGCCAGCTTCGATTCCGACCTCTTTATCGACCATGTTCATAAAGCCCAACGGATGATGGACGACATTATCGACCTGGAACTGGAAAAAATTGACAACATCCTGAAGAAGATCAAAAGCGACCCGGAGGATGAAACCATCAAAGCCCGTGAACGGAACCTCTGGCTTAACATCAAGGAAAAAGCAATTCAGGGCAGAAGGACGGGCTTCGGTATTACGGCTGAAGGTGATATGCTTGCCGCCCTCGGAACACGCTACGGATCGGATGATGCCATTGATTTCTCCGTGGAAGTTCACAAGATGCTGGCCATCGAGGCCTACCGTTCATCGATT
>Ga0182027_10007099_pt1 | contig 16608 bp, 13 predicted proteins | sample 712E1DmetaG_FD_121300 | JGI IMG/M metagenome (GOLD analysis project Ga0182027, IMG submission 121300) | Permafrost microbial communities from Stordalen Mire, Sweden - 712E1D metaG (Illumina Assembly) | ecosystem: Environmental > Terrestrial > Soil > Wetlands > Permafrost | place: Sweden... | reverse complement strand
GGACGAATACAAATATCCAGGTTGAAATGCTGACGTAATGAAACAATAGGTGAAAAATAAACATAACCTTTTTCTTTTAAGTAAGGATCAAGTTCTTTTTCAGCGGCATCTTTCGGTTTGCTTGTTATTGCTCCGAAAAGAGCGATTTTATGTTCTTCAATTAAATCGATTGTACGTTGAGGAAGTGCATTACCTTCTTTGCACCAAAAATCCCAGCCGATATCTCCATAAATATAATTTGCTTTGAGACCTGCAGCTTCTAATAGTCTAATTGATTCGGGCAAAACAATTTTTCCTATTCCATCACCGGGTAAGGCAACAATGTTTCTCATTATTTATCCTACAGTTATAAAATTTTGGTTGCAACTTAGAGAAGAGGGGGGAATTAGGCAAGAAAAGATGTTGAATTGTTGAACTGATGAAGGGTTGAACTGATGAACTGTCGAATTGTTGAACTGATGAACTGATGATGTCCGATTGGGCAAATCTAAAAATTAAAGATCGATTCAACAATTCAACAACTCAACAATTCAACAAAAATTACAAATTGTAATCAATCTGAAAGCTCAACGCATTATTCATATTCCCGAAAATCTCCGTGTACCCGCTTCCTAAAGTTTTTTCGAATGGTTGATAAAGTTCGGAATACTTTAATGATAGGGTAAAGTTGTAAAGTTTCTGATAATGAATAAGAATATACCAGCGGATTCCTTCTCCGTAAAGAGAAGGATTTGATAATGAACCGGCAAGATCATTTTCGTATTCATAAATACGTGAGTTATATGTGTCCGTCTGAAAAATTACAATCCTTGAGTCTAATGAGAACTTATTAGATATGGTAAAATGCAAATCCTGATATATCAGAAATCCTCTATCCTGAGAAGCTTCCCCGGATGGAGTCACATCCACAAATTCAATTCGTGTCTTACTGATTATTCTTTTTGAAAAATTGTAATTAAGATCAATCTTAAAACTGTTGATTGTTTTTAAGACTAAACCATAACTGTTACCGACTATTTCGGAATATTCTTTCCTGTTAATAGCATAAAGAATATCACATTCGGTATCATTATATGGTTTTAAGCAATAATAAAGAAGAAACTCATTATTAGTTGAAGGTAATTGATAATTTTGACTGGCAATAAATAATTTATATTGATCGTAATAAAAATTGAAGCGGCCGAAATCGGAATTGAATTTCAGACCTATATAAAATCCGTTTTCATTTTGAGCCGAATTTCTTTCTCCAAAACCCTGTGAATGATAATCCCAATATCCGGGAGGATAATTACGATACGAAATTAGTAATGATAAACTTTTATTAATTATGAACTCAATGTTGCTGAGAGCGGATATATATTTAAAATCAGAAGCATTCTCGCCGTGGAAAAATATACCCGGTAAATGGATTCCGTAACCGAATGACATATAATTAAATTCATTTGCTTTCGGGTATAACGGACTAACAATATTAAAGCTGTTGCTAAATTTCGAATTAAAAAAAAGAAACCCAATATTACCGGATGAACCTAATGAATAGTCCAAAACCGAACCAATAATCTTTTCTGAAATCCGATTTTTTTTATCTAATTCCGATTGTGTTCTATGCAGTCCGGTTGGTTCAAATGAGGTAATTTGTGAAGTAAGACTGTCGACCGAAGCATCCAAGTACCTATATGAATAAAAGGATGTTAATGTAAGGGGTTGAAATGTGAAGGTCAGAGCAGTACCTCTTAAAAAATCAGTTTCGTCGGAACTCAAATAGGGAGTAGCTCCGGTTTTATTGCCGGAAGTAAAATCCACCGCATTAGTTCTTTTTGAGATATGATACTTGCTCCACATTGCAAGTCCCTCCGAGAACTCAATTTGGTAATCACCTAGTATCAGATTTTTAATGCAACCCCAATTCTTGATTTGAAAATGAGCGGTAACAAAATCATAATAGTATTTTTCACCCGGATCTTTTTCAGTTAAAACACCGATATTGATTTTATCCTCTTTTTTTAATTCAATCCGGTTGTAATTTTTCCAGGGTGATCCGGAAAATTTGCCTGACTTAGTGCCCGCATTTTGCTGAAGATCCAAGAATTCTCTTGTCCTGTATGAGAATTTCAGGATCCCGGAATTAATATTCATCTTTTTGGGTGGAGAATTAATTTGATCTATTGAAAAACTGATATAGGGAGAGATTTTATCGACAAGATCTCCTGAGATGCCTTCGATATTTTTAAGCTGAATTATAGAAGAAATGATATTTGTTTTACGGTAGCAGATAATTAGGTTTGCCGAGAAATAATTTATAAAAGGTACCCGCATTAGTTCATCAAACGATGCCGAATTGATTTTAATCGGGTTTTCAGATAAATATTCAATCATGTCAAGAACCAATACATTTTCATTATCTATTGTAATATCTTCTAATAATGGTTCAAGACTTTGCTGGATGGATATTGAATCCGGCTGCGATACAATAACTGATGTAAAAATAATAATTAGAAATAATACTTTATTCATTTTTTGTAATGTTATGAATTAAGGAGATTTGAAAATCAGGTCAAATTGATGTGTTAGACCCAAATCAGGATGCGATGAGACTGCATAACCGAATTCTAAAAATTTATAGAATAATCCAATTCCGCAGTAATATAAATTCGGTTCATTTGATACGCCAAAACGAAGGAAGAAATTCTCTATTAGTTTATGTTCAATACCAAACTTGATAGAAGGATTAAATCCTATTTCTTTCCTTACGGCAGCGCTCAATGAAAATTTTTGAATATATTTGCTTGTTAAACCGATTGACATAACAGTAGGTAATTGATCAGGTTCATTATTCAAAGTTGCATGAGACAAATTTTCAATTAAAAAGGCAACAGCAAGTTCGTGCGACAATTCAAGAGTAGTTCCGAGATTTATCATGAATACGCCGGTACTTCCATAATTTTTAATTGAGATGTTTTTATATCTTAAAGTGATACCCATATTAAGACAATCATTAATTCCATGTGAATAACCGGCATTAATTTCCGTCTCTTTATAAAGTTCGAATCCAAACACCATTGAACCGAAACTAAATGTTCCGATTTGAGTAGGATGGCAGTATGAAGCACAAGCATACGAGAGTTCTTTTAAATCAAACGGCGCCGGTGAATAATAAATTCCGGCTTCCGGATTTTTAATATTATTCAAGCGTGCAGGATTATTAAATATTGAGAATACATCCGGCGAATACAAATCGGAATTTGCTAACGCAATTTGCCTTGAACCGGCATTTTGCTGGGCTGTAATATTGAATGCGAACAGGAAAAAAGTCGATGTAATTTTAATACTATAATTCATAATGGTCGCAATTTAAATGATTGTTTAATCTTTTGCAAATAACTATTTTAATATTGTGATAATTGAATAAGGGAGATATATGAAGAAATTGATGGTTGGATTGGTTCTAATGATGCTTCTGCCGGAATTTGCATCTTCACAGGAACTAGATGCCACAGTAACAATTAATGCAGAACAATTAGAATCTGCATCAAGGGACAGGCTGAATAGTTTTAAGGCACAGATTGAAAGTTATTTAAATAACACAAAATTTACAAGTCAGGCCTGGGATGGAGATAGGATTAAATGTTCATTTAATATATTCTTTCTGAGTTCTATTGATGAAACTAATTATACGGCACAATTGGTAGTTACTAGTCAGCGTAATATTTATAAAGCGCAACGCAGTTCTTTAATGCTTAATATTTTGGACAACGCATGGCAATTTAGTTATCAAAAAAATCAAGGGATGTATTTTAAGCAGGTTGATTTTGATCCGCTTTTAAGTTTTTTCGATTATTATGCTTATATAATTATCGGATTTGATATAGATTCTTATTATTCGCTGGGGGGTAACGATTATTTTCAAAAAGCGCTTGATATAACTTCAAAAGGAGCAAACAGTACTGCTAACAAAGGCTGGCAGTATGAAAGTACAATTTTTAACCGCAGAGCCTTACTTGATAATTTACTAAGCGCTAATTATCTACAGTTTCGTCAGGATTTTTTTAATTACCATTACAACGGATTGGATATATTTAATAGTCCTGAAAAACAAACCGCGCTTGGTAATATGGTTAAACTAGTTAAAGATTTGGAAATCAAGAAAGATCAGATTGATTCTCGAAGTGTGTTATTAAAAGTGTTTTTTGATGCCAAAGCAGCAGAGATTGTGGATTACTTCAAAGGAAACGTAGATAAAAATATGTTTACAACATTAAAAAAAGTTGATCCCCCGCATAGTTCCAAATACGATGAAGGATTGCAGTGAAAAATATATAGATTATATCGCGATGCTATAAACGCGGTATTTCTTGTAAAGTTCACCGTTCATAACTTCGGCTCCGCGGTTCATCATGGCATTATCTTCCAAAATCCAGCTGGCTTCTCCAAGTAATATACCATTTTGAGCTGCCCGGTTCACTATTTCCCAATAAAAAACGGCATCAAGTCCGCGCTTCTGAAATTCAGGAATAATACCAAGTGTAATGATACGGCACCATTGTATTTTTTTCTTTTGAGTAAAAAGTTTCAGAAAACCAAATGGTAATAATCTGCCATTCATGGATTTGAAAATTTGGTTATAATCCAGCATTACAAGAGCAAAACCAATTAATTTGTTGTCAATTTCCCCGAATAATACCAAAGAAGGTTCGACAAGAGGTTTTAGGTCTTTTGCCATAGCATCGAGTTCAGCTTCCGTCATAGGAACAAATCCCCAATTTGCAGACCATGCTTTATTGTAACAAAATTTGACCTTTTCCAATTCTTTGGCAAATTCTTTCATATTAAGTTGTGATATTTTTATTCCGGATCTTTTCCGGGCTAATTCAGCAACTCGTTCTAATTTTGCGGAACCTGTAACTTTTTTGTTCTCAAGTTTATAAGCATTAAGATCTTTTGCTTTTTTAAATCCATAATTATCGCAAAGCGTAAGATAATATTTGGGATTGTATGTCATTAAAAGGCGTGGTTCATCATCAAACCCTTCTAAAAGCATCCCGTACTCATCATTTGAAGATGGATTTGCAGGTCCGTGCATTTCATTCAGACCTTTAGACTTAAGCCAGGTTTTTGCAGTATCAAAAAGTTTATTAGCAACATTTTGATTGTCTATACATTCAAAGAATCCAAAAAATCCGACTTTATCATTATGTGTTTGATTATGCAAATCATTTTTTATTGCTGCAATTCTTCCTACAATTTCACCGTCAATGTAAGCCATCCATAATTCCATTTCAGCATGCTGGAAGAAGGGGTTCTTATCTTTGTCAAGAATTTTCTTTTTATCATATATCAACGGGGGAACCCAATGCGGATCGTTTTTATATACTTTCCATGCAAATTTGATAAATGCTGTCAAATCCTTTTTAGATTGAACTGCTTTTATAATTATGGAATCCATTCTTTCTCCGATATTTAATCTGCCAAAGGCGGTTTTAAGAGCCTGTCCCGCTTCAAGCGGGATCAATTCCTCGCCGCTTGCGGCGCATAAAAAAAATTCTCCCGCCTTGACTCCTCGCCTCGCTAAAGCCGAGAGGCGAAGCGGGGCGTCAACACGAAGCAGGTTTAAGATACCCCGTTGTTCTGCTACGGGGAGTTTCATTAAAAAAAAACATACTAATTTAAGTATGCTTTTTTTAACATTTTTAGATTATATAAGGCCTATTTCTTTCCCAACTTTTTTAAAAGTATCAATAATAAATTCGAGATGATGGTCTTCATGGGTTGACATATAACTTGTTCTCATCATTTGTCTGCCCTGAGGTACACCGGGTGAAATAAATACATTAACAAAAACACCCGCTTCATATAATTTTTTCCACATAGCAAAAGCCAACTCATCGTTTCCAACAATTACAGGAACAATGGCAGTTCTTCCATCTATAACTTGAAATCCAGCATGATATAATTCTTTTCTGACTTTATCAGCATTGGAAATTAATTTTGTCACACGTTCAGGTTCCTGTTCCATTATTTCGAGAGAAGCAATTGCAGCAGCTACAGCCGCGGGAGTAGGTGAAGCGCTGAAAATAAGTGCTGCTGAATGATGTTTTAAGTAATTTATTACCCGTTCCTTGCCTGATACAAAACCTCCAAGAGATGCGAATGTTTTACTGAATGTACCCATTGTAAGATCTACTTCACTTTCCAAATTGAATTCGCTTGCGGTGCCTCTTCCGCCTTTACCAATAACGCCAACAGCATGTGCATCATCGATTAAAGTCCGGGCATTATATTTTTTTGCAAGTGAGACAAGTGCAGGTAAATCAACTATTTCACCGCCGGTACTGAATACACCGTCACTAACAATTAATTTACCTGCATCGGGAGGCAGTTTCTGAAGTACACGTTCAAGATCAGCCATATCATTATGTTTATAACGAGCAAGTTCTGCAGTAGCACCTTTTGCCATCATTTGACCTGCAACAATACATGCATGATTGTCTCTGTCGGAAACGACATATTCACCGCGTTGAACTAAAGTAGGTATGATACCTTGCGCTGTTTGATATCCTGTAGAAAATAAAAGTACTGCTTCACTGCCGAAAAAAGCAGCCAAACGTTTTTCCAATTCAATGTGTAAATCAAGTGTACCGGTTAAATATCTGGAACCTGAGCAGCCTGTGCCATATTTTTGAACTGCTTTTAAAGCAGCTTCTTTAACTTTTGGGTGAGCTGTAAGTCCAAGATAATTATTTGACCCTGCCATTACAATCTTTCTACCTTCAATCTGAACAACCGGTCCTTCATTTTCTTCTATCGGACGAAAATAGGGATAAAAGCCAAGTGCTTTAATATCATCGGCTCGTGTAAAATCGAAACATTTCTTAAATAAATCCAAAATTCCTCCGGATTATTATTCTTTGATGTTTTTTTATATCTTTGATATTGTATTTACAATATTTAGATTTTTTATTGCAGTCAATATAAAGAAAATTATGAGAAAATTAATAAGATGAGTCAGAAAATTATATCAGTTGTTACCGGCGCATCAGGTTTCGTAGGCAGCCATGTAGTTGATAAATTACTTGCCGCCGGACACGAAGTAAAATGTATTATTAGAAAAACAAGTTCTAGACGATGGTTGGAAAATAAACCGGTTGAAATTATTGATTGCGGTTTATTTGACATGGAGTCATTGAAAAATGTATTAAAAGACGCAGATTATCTTTTTCATATTGCAGGCGTCGTAAAAGCCAAAAAAGAAGAAGAGTATTACAATGGGAATGTTGAAACAACCAGAAATCTTTTGGATGTTTTATGTGAAGTTAATACAAATATTAAACGTGTTCTCATAGTTAGCAGTCAAACAGCATGCGGCCCCTCATTAATGGGAAAGCCGTCTAATGAAGAAACACCCGAACATCCGATTACAAGATATGGAAAAAGTAAGTTAGCACAGGAACAACTGGCAAAGTCATATATGGCAAAACTGTCAATTACAATAGTCCGTCCATCTGCTGTTTATGGTGAACGTGATACGGAAATTTATCTTTTCTTCAAGACTTATAAACAGGGATTGATGGGTTTAATCGGTTTTGACAAAAAACAAGTTAGCTTAGTTCATGTGGATGATTTGTCTAAAGGGATAGTCCTTGCTGCGACATCAAATAATTCAATTGGTCAGACATATTTTATCGGATCAGAAGAATATTATGATTGGATGCAAATTGGCGATGCTTGTCGCATCGCAATAGGAAAAAGGGCATTGACAATCCGGCTGCCGCATGTTTTGGTATATAATGTTGCTGCATTTACGCAGTTCTTTTCATTGTTTAGTCCGAAAGCCGCAACATTTAATATCGAAAAGGCGCGTGACTTTGTTCAGAAGAACTGGACTTGTGACGTATCCAAAGCTAAAAAGGATTTTGGTTATAATCAGACTGTTTCAATAGGAGATGGTATAACGCGTACTATTGACTGGTATCGTACTATGAAATGGCTATGAGTGAGTCTTTTTTTACAATATAAAAGATGAGTAATACAACGTTTGCAATCAGAATTGCCGAATCCTTTAAGTCCAACCCTCAATTTAAAGTTCTGAAGTAATTCGGAAATTAATTCACACTCCAGATTTTTTAAAGCTCCGTTAAATAAAAACACAGTTTTGATTCTATTTGACGGGATAGTTGTAAGGTGATCGATATGCCAATGAATTGTTTTATTTTCATTCTGATGCCTCTCGACGCGTTGTTCAAGATTTTTTTGTGCACTGCCTGAATAATAATAATACCCCGGATTTAAGGTTTTATCTTTAAAACATTCCAAATCAATTGTAAATGGTTCGGAAGCAAATATCTCTAAGAGATAAACACCGGAATTTTCTTTAATTATTTTTAGCACCCTCAGTAACCCAGGTTGTTATCGCAGTAATTTCTTTCTGATTTAACGGAACTGTATTATAAGGAACATGACTTGGATTCAAACCTTTAATAACAAGAATAAGGGGACTATTGTTAGGGTATTTAGGTATCAGTTCTGAAAATGCTCCTAAGTAAGAAGTTAGATTAATCCCGCCTGCCAGATCACTGCCGTTGTGGCAGCCTTTTGCCGTACAGTAATAATTTAATATTGGCTGAATATATTTCGAATAACTTATATTTGAAGCAGGGTAGTCAATCGTATCCGGATTTGGCGCAGTGCTGGTATCTTTGCATGAGGCAATAAAAACAGAAAAAAAGAAAAGAACGGCTAAAAGATAATTTATTATGTAGGGTTTTTTCATTAAAGAATCTTATTGACTTATACAAAGATATTTCTGTTTTGCAAGTAATCCAATTTTTTTATGAATATAAATATTTTTAATCCGCCTCGCTAAGCCGCGAGGCGAAGCGGGGCGTCAATGCGAGGCAGGTTCAGATAGCTCATTGATTGCGGTTATGAGTTTCATTTGACAAAGGTGTTTAAGATTTTTACTTTTGTTCTGCAGTAATTATATGCATAGTTTTTTTATGGGGTTATAGCTCAGTTGGGAGAGCGCTTGAATGGCATTCAAGAGGTCAGCGGTTCGATCCCGCTTAGCTCCACAAACCTTCAAAAGTCAAAAGTGAAACGCATCAGTAAACGGGCAGGCGCTTAACGTATTAGTTTGGGTTTCCCACAAATAGCGAGATTTAATGAACTATTAAGGTAATGCTTGATTTTGCCTATTCAATAACTGAAATATTCTATTGAATTTCTATTAAATACCTTTTATAAGTCTGCTATTTTTTATCCGCTGGTTATTCCCTTTTGTTGCCCAAATATGCATAAAAAATATCACTGCAGGGTATAATCAGCTTATATTCTCTTTATATGCAGCGAGGAGTGGAGGAGAAAAAGGAAGGGAATACATTATAAATTAAAAATGAGTCCACTGCAAAAAAGTATTTTTAACGAAAATATGTTTTGATTATCATCCAAAACAAAGCTCTCAAATGTGATTTTGACTTTTTTGAATCGACTCTTAAATTATGATTATTATCACTAAAAATTCTTATGATTTAAATCATACGTATAATTTACTAATTAATTTTTACCATTTATTGTTTTAATTCATTACTAAATTAATTTATATTCAATTCGACAATAGATTATTATTTCTTAATTGAGGAATTCTTTATTAATAATAAGATGACAATATTATTAGTCGAAGACGATTCACTATTGGCCATGACGGAATCGCATTGGCTAACAAGGGCGGGGTATAATGTAATTCATTGCGTCAATGGGGAAAAAGCAATTGAAACGGTAAAGGATAAAAAGTATCAAATAGATTTAATTCTGATGGATATTAATCTCGGCAGCGGGATGGACGGGACTAATGCCGCTAAGGAAATTTTGAAAGAAAATGATGTACCATTGTTATTCCTTTCAGCTCATACTGAAAACGAATTTGTTGAAAAGACAGAACAAATTACATCTTATGGTTATGTCATAAAGGATTCAAAAGATGTTGTATTAATTGCTTCGATAAAAATGGCGTTCAAACTTCATAAGGCAAATAAACTGCTAAAGGATAAGGAAAAAGCTTTACTAGAAAGTCAACAAAGATTACTAAGAGCTGAAGTAGTTTCGAAAACAGGACATTGGGAGTATCATATCGGTTCCCGGACAATTATATCTTCCGGAGGTGCTTCAAAAATTTACGGAATTGAAGTACAAAAAACAGATCTTTTTGAAATTAGAAAAAGAACCCTACCTGAATATCATGCTTTGTTAGATAAAGCTATGAAAAATCTTATAGAATTTAATATTCCATATGATGGTGAATTCAAGATACAAAGGCTAACCGACGGGAAAATAGTTGATATCCATTCTTTTGCCGAGTTTGATAAAAATGAAAATATTGTATTCGGCACAATACAGGATATAACAGATCAAAAATCTGCAGAAACAATCCTGGAAGAAAGTAAAGAAAAATACCGGCTGTTAACCGAAAGTATGAAAGATGTTGTATGGGCACTCGATACAGAAACTCAATACTTTCTTTATGTTAGTCCTTCCGTAAAAAACTTAAGAGGATATACTGCAGAAGAAGTAATGGCCCTTCCGGTTGATGCCTCTTTCGCCCTTGATGCTATTGAACCAATAAAAGAACTCGTTAATAAGCGCATTGCAGAGTTTCTCGCTGATAAAAATTCCGATAAATATTACATTGATGAAATCGAACAGCCTTGTAAAGACGGTTCAATGGTATGTGCGGAAATTATAACAAGATATTATTTGAACGAAAAGAACGGTCATGTTGAATTAAGAGGAGTTACAAGGGACATAACAGAAAGAAAAAATGCAGAAAAAATATTACGCGAAAGTGAAGAGAAGTTTCGTGCTATATTTGAAAATAATTCATCTGCAATAGCTATCATAGAATCAGATTCTTCTATTTCGACTGTTAATAATGCCTTTTGTCGTATGAGCGGATATTCGGAAAAAGAAGTGAATGGAATGAACTGGACTCAGTTTTTAAATCCTGCTGAGTGTAAACGTTTGATGGAAATTAACCGTAAAAGAAAATTAAATCCATTCGATGCTCCGGAAAGTTATGAATTTAGTTTTTATAAAAAAAACGGTGAAATCCGGATTGCTTTTATAAATGTCAACTATATTCAAAACACTCAGAAAATAGTAATTTCAATTGTTGATATAACCGACAGAAAGCAGGCAGAACAGGAAATTGAAAATACACTTTCAATTCTTGAGGCAACTTTAGAATCAACTAAAGATGGGATTTTGGTTGTTGATAGTATAGGCAAAATAAGCAGATACAATCGAAAATTTGCTGAAATGTTAAACATACCGGATGAAGTTTTATCGACTAAAGACAATAAAAAAGCACTTGAATATGCGTTAGAAAAATTAAAAAACCCTGATGCTTTTATAGAAAAAGTCAATCAATTAAGTAGTCAACCCGATGCAATTAGTTTCGATATTATTGAATTACTGAATGGGCACATATTTGAACGTTTTTCACAACCACAGTTGATTAATGGGCATGCGGTTGGTCGTGTTTGGAGTTTTCGTGATGTAACTGAACGAAAAAATTCGGAAGGAGCGCTTCGTGAATCCGAAAATATGTTTGTCACTGCTTTCGAAAGAAGTCCTATAGCAATTTCAATTTCTTCTGCAGAAAATGGGAAGTTTACTAAAGTAAATGAAATATTTCTCCTGGGTACCGGATATGAAAGGGATGAAGTAATCGGATACACATCCCTTGATCTGAATATCTTTTCAGATTATGAAGAGCGAACCAGACTTACTGAAGAAACTTTAAAAAATGGATTTATTTATGGTACTGAGTGTCATTTCCGGAAGAAAAACGGCGAAATTCTTATATGCTTGATCTCAATGGTTAAAGTTACAATAGGTCATCATCCTTATTTTCTTTCTTCCATATTTGACATAACAGAAAGGAAACAATCTGAATTTCATCTTCAAAAATTGACGGAAGAACTCAAAGCAGTTAATAGAGCAAAAGATAAATTCTTTTCAATCATTTCCCATGACCTTAAAAATCCTTTTCATTCAATAAATGCTGCATTGAAATTATTACTTAGTGAACCGGATTCTTTTACTTCCGATGAAAGTACTGTTTTTTTACAAAGCATTTTAACAACATCCGAAAGAGCCTACACTTTACTGGAAAATTTATTACTCTGGTCAAGAGAACAGATGGGTAAAATTGAATTTGAACCTGAAATATTTGAGATAGTCGAAGTAGTAATTGAAAGCATTAAACATTTAGAACAAAGCGCTGCATTAAAAAATATAACTGTATCAAATACTGTTAAAAATAAAATTTTTGTTAAAGCTGATAGGAATATGATTGAAACAGTATTAAGAAATTTACTTGCCAATGCAATTAAGTTTACCGGAGATAACGGTAAAATTAAAATAGAAGCTTTAGATAGTAATGGTATTGTGAAAATAAATGTTATTGATAATGGTATAGGTATACCTTCGGAAGATATAAACAAGCTTTTCAGGATAGACCAATCGTTTTCAACTCCAGGTACCAAAGGGGAAGATGGAACCGGATTAGGACTTATTATTTGTAAGGATTTTATTGACAAAAATGCTGGAAAAATCCGGGTTGAAAGCGAATTCGGTAAAGGGAGTAAATTTACTGTTGAATTGCCTAGAAAGTGACAAGTATTGAGATAAGATGTTGATTTATTAATCGTTGAAAAGGATATGCCGAGAATTAACGACAATTAATGGGTAGTTATTTATCTATTTGCGATTCGGATTGTGAGTTATAAAATATTTAGTAATGAACAACAGCAAAATAATAATTACAATCAACTCGTCACGCGTCACTTGTCACGCGTTACTCTTTCTGTTAATTCAGCAATTTGAGCAAAATTATTTTGCAAACGCCTCAATTCGTTTTCGAGTTTATATATTTTATAAGATTCAATTGATTCCCTGCCGCCAAGCAACCAATTAACATCACATCCGAGTCGTAGTAGTTTTGCAAGAATTCTTGAACCGGGCTCGCGTTTTCCGCTGATATATTGCTGAAGCTGCTGAGGAGAAATCTTCATAGCTTCTGCGAGTTTTTTTAATGTTACATACTTCCTTTTGGCGAAAAAACGCATTCTTTCGCCGATACCAATTTGAAGTTTGTCATCATTAAATAAATCAAGACTTTCAGCATTTTCATTTTCAAATAAATTCAATTCAAATTGATAATCATCAATAATTTTTTTGATCTGATTATAAAGTTCATCGTCGAATTGGGGACTATCATTTAATAGAAACGTAAGTGTGTGAACTTTCATTTCAAGTTTCTCGGCAATCATGCTTAATTTGATACCGAGCGTATGAAGCAAATATTTAATCTCTTCCTGCTTCGTCATTTGACTTATCCCTTTATTAGAAAAGCAGTTACGTAATGCAAGATAATAAAAATTATACAAATAGTTTATTGTTGAATAAAGGACTACTCTTTTTCTCAAATCTTTTTTGAAATCAATTTTCATGATGAGAATTTATTCAATATTTTAATACCATATGAAATATGCTCTATTCACCGGCGATCAAAAATATATTCTTAAACTTGCATTACCCGCTATTGCTGGTCTTTCAACTCAAATGGTAGTTTCTCTTGTAGATACTGCTATGGTGGGACGACTGCCTCATGCTGAATATTTCCTCGCGGCAATGGGAATTGGAGTTATTGCAACCTGGGCTGTAATAAGTCTTTTCTCAAGTCTAGCTACAGGCACACATGTTTTAATCGCCAGAGCATTCGGAGGAAGCAAATTTAATGAATGCGGACGAGTACTGAATACGTCTATTATTCTTTCCTTTTTTATTGGAATCGTAGTTAGCTTTATAGTTGTTTTTTTCTCATATGACATCGGTAATTTTTTAGCTGTTGACAAACAAGTTGGTTTTTATGCAGGGCAATTTCTTCATTACCGATTTATGGGTATTCCTCTTTTTCTTATAACAGTTTCTTACAGAGGATTTTTCTTTGGAATAGGGAAAACAAAAATATTCATGTTTTCGGGTGTATTGGTAAATTGTTTAAATATAATATTCAATTACTTTTTTATATACGGCAGTTTTGGTATGAAGGGGATGGGTCTTGCTGGAGCCGGTATAGGTTCAACAATTGCGACCGGCTGTGATGCAATATTTTATATTTCAGTTTCACTTTTACCTTCTTATCGGCATAAGTACCATTACTTTAGAAATTTCCGGTTTATAAAATCAATTGCATCAAGAATAGTTAAGATATCACTTCCGGTATCTCTTCAGAATATTTTTATCCTTGTAGGATTTTTAAGTTTTATCGCAATTGCCGGATTCATTGGAACAGCAGAACAGGCAGCAAGTAATATAGTATTTTCATCTCTTCTAATATCCTTAATGCCTTGTTTTGGATTTGGTATTGCAATACAAACACTCGTAGGTAATAGTCTTGGTAGAAATGATATCGCGCAGGCTAAACATTACGGATATGAAACAAGTAAATTGGCAACTTTATATACGGTTATAGTCGGGATAGTTTTTGCAACTGCTCCTAGAGTAATACTAAATCTTACTACGAATGATGAAAAAATAATCAGGATAGCAGTTCCGGCATTAAGGATAGCAGGTCTTGGCCAGGTGTTTTATGCCACAGGAGTCGTATTGTCGAATGGTTTACAATCGGCCGGAAAATCTTTATTTGTGATGCTTTCAGAAGTCATTGTAAACTGGTTTGTTTTTGTGCCAATTGCCTATTTTTTAGGAGTTTTTCTTAAATTTGGCATTGTAGGAGCCTGGTCGGCGCTTCCGTTTTATGTTGTGCTTTATGCATTAATAATATTTGTTAAATTCAAATATGGAAATTGGAAAAATTATAAAAAGGTATAAATAAAAAGCTTGACTCTATTGTAGGATAGACATATATTTTGATGCGAAAGGAATGAAAATTAAAAATCTCATATTGTTTCTAATTATATCTGCCGGTATAATATTACCCGGTGCTTTTCTTTTAAAATTTGAAGTTCGTTCTTTAAATGGTAATGTAATTTTAGACTGGCAGTGTTCGTCTGAAACAAATCTTAAAGACTATATAATCCAAAGAAGAACCGTTAATGGTAATTATTCGGATATTGCTACAGTACAACTCCGAAGTGATATGAATTACGAATACACTGATCAAACTGCATATAAAAATGACGATCAGGTATATATATATAGAATAGAAATTGTTGATAATGATGGTTCTATCTCATATTCAAAAGAAATGACTGTAATACACAGCAACATTTCCAGTGTAAAAAGAACCTGGGGAAGCATAAAAGCACTGTTCCGTTGATAAACTATTACCCTGCCTTAATTAACTTTCAATGTAAATAATCCAATTTCTCTGATGGCTAAAGTAAATCCACAAATATATCTTGCGTCCAAATCACCTCGCAGAAGAAAATTATTAAAACAACTTGCAATCAATTTCAAATCGTTCTCGGTTGATTTAAATGAAGATATCATTGATGGAGAACATCCTGCCAAAACAGTCAAACGGCTTGCTCTCCATAAATCCGATGCAGCAATTAAAAAAATAAAGTCCGGTATTGTTATAACCGCTGATACTATTGTAGTGCTGAATAAAGAAATTATCGGAAAGCCCAAAAATGAAAAAGATGCTTTTAATATTCTCTCCAAATTAAGCGGGAAGACTCATACCGTTTATTCCGGTTTTGCTATTTGCAATGTAGACACAGGCAAAAAGATTGTTGATTATGAAAAAACAAAAGTAACATTCAGAAAATTATTACCAGGAGAAATATTAAGCTATATTAAAACCGGAAGTCCGATGGATAAAGCAGGCGCTTATGGAATTCAGGATGATTTTGGAGCCGTCTTTGTTGAAAAAATAGACGGATGTTATTATAACGTTGTAGGTCTTCCTCTTGCCAAATTTTATAAACGATTAATGGAACTTATTCAGATTGCTTAATAAACTTAGAAAAAACCTGATTATTTCTATTGTATTTGCAGTTATACTTTTTTTCATTTTCAGCGTTGCTGCTGATTGGAAATCGGTTCTTATTTCATTCGCACATTTTAATTTATTACTTATACCTGTTTTATTAATACTTTCATTTGGAAATTATATTATCCGGTTTATTAAGTGGGATTATTATCTGAGACTTCTTCATATAAAAATTAATAAAAAGTTGTCTATTCGAATTTTTTTATCCGGATTAGCGATGAGCGCTTCACCGGCAAAAACGGGTGAAGTATTAAAATCTTTATTGTTAAAAGAAACAATCAATGAACCTGTTTCTAAGACAGCCCCGATTATATTTGCCGAGAGATTAACTGATTTTTTTTCTCTGACTTTTCTTTCACTGGTTGGGGCGTTATATTATCATTACGCCGCAATCTGGATTTATGTTCTCCTTTTTTTCTTTGTAGTAGTAATATTTATTTTAAGTAATCGTCCTGTTGCTGAATTAATCATTCTCAAATTAATTCATGTTCCCAGGTTGAAGAATCAGGTATCAAGAATAGTAACGCTTTATGACAGTGTCTATATATTACTTCAGCCGAAACCTCTTTTATTGATGCTGGCTGTGAGTATTT
>Ga0182027_10007098_pt1 | contig 16608 bp, 15 predicted proteins | sample 712E1DmetaG_FD_121300 | JGI IMG/M metagenome (GOLD analysis project Ga0182027, IMG submission 121300) | Permafrost microbial communities from Stordalen Mire, Sweden - 712E1D metaG (Illumina Assembly) | ecosystem: Environmental > Terrestrial > Soil > Wetlands > Permafrost | place: Sweden... | reverse complement strand
GCCCCGGCAGCTAAAACCTGGAAAATCGGTTTCCTGGCTGGTACCGTAGATCCCTTCTACACCACCATGCAGCGCGGTGCCGCCCAGGCGGCAGCAGATCTGGGAGTAGAGTTGGTTACACAGGTCCCGCAGACCTGGAACGTAACGGCCCAGACGCCCATGCTGGACGCCATGGTTGCCCGCGGCGACCTGAACTTCCTGTTCCTGGCGCCGGTTGACAAGGACGCCATGATCGCACCGCTGCAGAAAGCCAATGACGCTGGACTGCCCATCATCACGGTCGACACATACGTCGGCGATGGCGATTATACCAACGGCCCGGTGAAGTTCCCGCTGTCCTTCATTGCCTCCGACAACTATCTGGGCGGGCAGATCGCCTGCCGTGCCCTGGCGGATGCGCTCAACAAGACCGGCAAGATCTACATCCAGAACGTCACCCCCGGTATCAGCTCAACCGATGCACGCGAGAAGGGTTGCAAGGACGTCCTGAAGGCCGAGTATCCAAACGTAAACATGGTGGGCGTGGATTACAACGGAGATGATGCGACCAAGGCCCAGGCTCAGGTGCAGGCTGAACTGCAGAAGTATCCGGATCTGGGAGGTATCTTTGGGACAAATGTGTTCAGTGCCCAGGGAGCCGGAACTGTGGTGAAGAACCAGGGCTTGAGTGGCAAGGTCAAGGTCGTGGCCTTCGATGCGACCAAGGATGCCATCAACATGCTGAGCGACGGCACGGTTGACTTGGTCATTGCCCAGAAACCTGGTGATATGGGCTTCTTCGCAGTCGAAATGGCGATGGCCTATCTAAACGGTGTGACCAGCATTCCCAAACACATCCCGACCGGATACGCCGTCATCACGCGCGACAACATGAAGGATCCCAATATCTCGCAGTTCTTCTATAAGTAAACTTTCAGGCAAGTAATCCGGGGGGGCTCATCGCCCCCCTGGATCTACCTTGGCCTCAGATTTACCAGCTATAAAACCCTCTTTGCCTGGGATAAGAAATTTCTTCTTACTCTTCAAAGCCATTATTGCTTGTTTATTTATCCAACTTCCATTAAAATATTTTTTATCGACGGCCTAAAGGCGCCGCTGAAATTATTCCTGAATCTGCCAGGAGTCTAAGCGGCCTTTATAAATAATTTGAATTCAAGCTGGCTACCAAAGAGTTTTAACTTCCGGTGACGATTTACAGCATACATGGAGAGCTAAATGACCACAGAGGAACAATCAATATCTCCGGTTTCAAAGAAAACCCGTGCTGAAAGGTTGAGTACCATTCGCAAGATCTGGCCATGGTTCTTTCTTATTTTAATGGTTATCGTTTTTGCCATCATTTCCAAGACGACCAATGACGTGAATTTCATCAGCTATCGCAGCGTTCAAGGAATCCTGGTTTATGCGACCCAAATCCTTTTGATCGGACTTGCGGAAACGATCATCATCATCAGTGGCAATGGAGGGGTCGACCTCTCTGTTCACTATATACTGGGCTTTTCGGCGGTGATCACAGCATTCATCCTGCGTGCAATGTTTGCCGCCAACCTGTCGCCCATCCTGACTCTCGCGGTTGGCTTTTCTGGCGGTATCCTGCTCAGCGTCGCCCCGGGTTGGATCAACGGAAAGCTGGTTGCGAAATTTAAGGTGCCGCCTTTCATCAGTACCCTTGGCATGGGTTATGTGGTGTATGGGATCGCCTTGCTCATCTCGCGAGGCCAGGCGATTGCCGACCAGCCAGATTATCTGGCTCAGATCGGGAACGGCAATTTGTTGTACTACTGGCCAGAGCATGGATTCACTTGGTTTAAAATTCCCTCCGCGGCGAGTCAGGCAGATTTTCAGCATATCATCCCGCTCTTTCCAAACGTTGTCGCCATCACGCTGGTTGTGACGATCCTAGTCTGGTTCATCTTGGCGAAAACCCAGTTCGGGCAGCACATCTATGCCATCGGTGGCAACATTCAGGCCTCCATTCGGTCCGGCATTCCGGTAGCGAGTACGCTGACGCGTGCCTACACCCTGGCGGCCGTGCTGGCGGGGATTGCAGGTGTGATCTGGGTTTCCCGTTTCACCAGCGGTGCATCCAACGCAGGCGAACCGACCTTACTCTTTGCCATTGCTGCAGTCGTGATTGGCGGGACGAGCATGTTCGGCGGTGAGGGTACTGTCATCGGTACGGTGATTGGAGCTCTGATCATTGCCACCATCCAGTATGGCTTGGTCATCCTCGGCCAGCAGCCCTACTGGCAGTATGTTACGGTAGGTGTCGTGGTGGTCATCGCCGTGATCGTTGACCAGTTGGGCAGAATGATGGAGCACGACTAATAATTAAAGAAGGTCAGGTCAGCATGGAACCCATATTACGTGCAGTCAACCTTACAAAACGTTTTGGCGGATTGGTCGCAGTCAATGGTGTGAGTTTTGACGTGAACCCCGGAGAGGTGATCGGTCTGGTCGGCGATAATGGCGCGGGCAAATCCACTTTCATTAAAATGATCTCCGGGGTTCACCAACCGGATGATGGTGAAATCTACTTCGATGGCAAGAAAGTCAATTTCACCGACCCACGCGACGCCCGCGACCTCGGTATTGAGACCATTTACCAGGATTTAGCACTGGCCGAGAACCTGGACGTCGGCTCAAACATATTCCTGGGCCGCGAAATGAAAAAGCGTTTTATTTCTGAGAAGCTCAGCCAGATCATTATCAGCGTTGTTTTTGCTTTACCGCTCGGCGCCTTGCTGGCATGGGCCGGCTTGCAGTTCGACAAAATTCCCGGACTGGTACTCGGACTGGTACTCGGCCTGGCCTTCGGCATGGTACTCGGCTGGCTTTTTGGGTCTGTCACCCAGGTCGTGGATCGCCGCACCATGATGGGCGAATCTGCCAAAGCCCTGAAGAGGTTGGATATCGAAATCCCTTCTCTAACCCAGCAAGTGCGCAACCTTTCGGGAGGACAACGCCAGTCGGTTGCGATTGCGCGCTCGATCTACTGGAACGCCAGGGTGATGATCATGGATGAACCGACCGCCGCCTTGGGCGTCTCCGAACAGCGCAAAGTGCTTACCCTGGTGCGCACTTTGGCAGGCCAGGGCGTTCCGGTTATTATCATCAGCCACAACATGCAGGATGTTTTTGCGGTAGCAGACCGGATTGTCATCATGCGCCGGGGCAAGAAAGTCGGCGAAGAGGTTGCTGCCAAGACCACGCCGGATAAGGTCGTCAGTTTGATGGTTGGTGCAGAAACCGTCCATAAGATGGGCGTCATCCCCAAAGCGCTCAAAGATGCTGGTGCCGGTGCAGATTCCTGAAATCGGCAGCTGAAAAAAGGTAAAGAGACAATCTGTGATTGAATGCCTGTATACTACTCTGACATTTTTCCCTTGAACCTGAGGCGAAGGTGGATGATTGAAAGGGGTCTGAGGCAGTACAGCAGCCACAGACCCCTTATTCATAAACCGGAGGGAAGGAAGAATGAAACGATCTGAGATCAACACCATTATGCAGCATGCCGATGAGTTCATCCGTAGCCGCGGGTTTTATCTTCCTCCCTATGCCTACTGGACACCCGAGGATTGGTCAAAGAAGGGTCCGGAGGTGAGTGAGATCGTCGATAACAAGCTTGGCTGGGACATTACCGATTTCGGCCGTGGCGATTTCATCCGCTTCGGCTTGTTCCTGTTTACCATCCGTAACGGGAATATCCAAAACTGGCAGACCTTGAAGGGTAAGCTTTATGCCGAGAAAATCATGATCGTCGAGGATCGCCAGGTCACGCCGATGCATTTTCATTGGAACAAGATGGAAGACATCATCAACCGGGGTGGAGGGGAATTGCTCATTCAGCTCTACAATGCCACCCCCGACGAGCAGCTCGACGAGAAAAACAAGGTGCACGTCTCCGTGGACGGTGTTCGGCACACGATCAAAGCCGGCGATACGGTCCGGCTCGCTCCTGGGGAAAGTATCTCTCTCGAACAGCGTTGCTATCACAAATTCTGGGGCCAGGAGCGTGTCCTGATCGGTGAGGTGTCACTGGTCAATGATGATCAGCATGACAATCGTTTTTACGAGCCGCTCGGCCGCTTCCCGGAAATTGACGAAGACGTGCCGCCGCTCTACCTGCTGTGCAACGACTATGCCCGTTACTATCGGGGGAAGTAGAGGCTGGATGGAAAAGGCCTTAGGTGCTGTCGTCGCCGGTCACATATGCCTGGACATCATCCCTGCAATGCAGGCATTCCCTCAGGGCGGCTTCCAGGAGGCCTTCCAGCCGGGACGCCTGATCGAAATCGGGGACGCGGCATTATGCACCGGTGGGCCGGTCTCTAATACCGGATTGGCCCTTCACCGCCTTGGGATTCCCACCCGCTTGATCTGTAAGGTCGGCGCTGACGCCTTCGGGCGGATCGTGCGGGAGCTGATCGACTCGTACGACCCCGACCTGGCAGAGGGCATCCGGGTGGATCCCCAGACAACCACCTCCTACTCGATGATCATCAGCCCGCCGGATATGGACCGCATTGTCCTGCACAACCCGGGGGCCAACCACACATTTAGTGCCGATGATGTTGATTATCAACTGGTCAGCCGGGTCGCCTTGTTTCACTTTGGCTACCCGCCGATCATGCGCAGGATGTACGCTCAAAATGGCCGGGGACTTGTGGATTTGTTCCAACGGGTCAAACAGACAGGGGTGACCGCCTCGCTGGATATGTGCTATCCCGATCCGGCGGGTGAGGGCGGCCGGGCAGACTGGGCAACCATTCTTAAAGCAACCCTGCCCTGGGTGGATATTTTCATGCCGAGCATCGAAGAACTGCTATTGATGCTGCATTCCAGCGACTTCGAGCGGCTCTCCGCCCGTGGCAGTCTACTTGACCAGGTGACTCCCGCCCTCCTCCACAGTCTGGGCGATGAGTTGCTCGATATGGGAGTTCCCCTGGTAGTCATCAAGCTTGGCGCGCGCGGCCTGTACCTGCGTACAGCCGGCCGCAAAACAATCGAAAAGATCGGGCGCGCCGCGCCGGCCGATCCGGCCGCCTGGGAAAATATAGAGTTCTGGGCTCCCTGTTTCCGTGTCCGGGTGGCGGGTACCACCGGCGCCGGGGATGCAACCATTGCAGGCTTTCTATCTGCCATGTTGCATGGCCTGGACCCCGAGTTGGCCGTGACGATGGCAGTGGCGGTTGGCGCCTGCAACGTGGAGGCCGCCGATGCATTGACCGGACTGCGTAGCTGGGACGCCACCCTCGACCGCATCCGCGCAGGTTGGGAGCGTCTACCGCTGCACCTGGAGGATCCGGCCTGGAGCTGGGACCTATCCGGTCAAGTTTGGCGCAGGGAGCGCTGATCCAGCCAGCTGAAGGAGGCATCATGGGACAGACAGCCAGAAACATTTATCCTCTCACGCAATTGTTACAAGTGGCCGGGCACAACGGTTTTGCTGTCGGGGCGTTCTCCCCGCGTTACACCCCCCTGATCCGTGCCATATTACAGGCCGCTGAAGCCACGCGCTCGCCCGTTATCGTCCAGATCGCTCAAATTGAGCTGAAATGGTATCAATTAAGCCTAGACGAGTTCGCACGCCAGTTCTGGTTGCAATTCAACCAACTGCAGCCGACCGTCCCGGTGGGCCTGCACCTAGATCATAGCTCCGATTTTGCCTTGATCCGGGCAGCCGTGGCAAATGGTTTCACCTCGGTCATGGTGGACGCATCCGCTCTCCCGCTGGAGAAAAACATCGCCGAGACACGGCGGGTGGTCGAATTCGCCCATGCGCACGGCATCTCGGTGGAGGCCGAACTGGGACGCATCGGCAGTGCCGATCAGGTCGAGACCGAGTCAGATACGGAGCTTTTCACCGACCCTCAAGAAGCCGCCTATTTCGTCGCACAGACCGAGGTCGATGCCTTGGCAGTCTCGGTGGGAACTGCCCATGGGGTCTACCGGGTGCGCCAACCCAGGATCGACCTCGAGCGGCTTAAAGCCATCCGTCTGCTGACGCCGGTCCCGCTGGTGCTGCACGGCGGTTCTGGGACGCCGCTCGAGATGATCCGCAATGCTATCCACCTACCGGGTGGTGGTGTCAGCAAGGTCAACATCGCCACGGATTTGGAACTGGTCTTGTTAAATGAACTTGGCCTGAAGGAACGCATAACCGATGCTGCCCTGAGGGCCTTCCCGCCCGAGGCCCTAGAGCGTAGCGTGCAGGCTGTCCGTGAGTTGGTGGAAGAGAAGATCGTCCACTTCTTGGATAGCTGCGAGCATGCTGCCGATTACATGAAGGGATGAGCCATGCCTGAACTGTGGGGAACGAAGTATACCCGGGCGCAACTGGTGGAGCGCCTCAACGACCTGCGCCAGTTGGCCTACGTGCGACCGTTCGAATTTATGGATGGGCCCGAGCGCGGCACGCGCGGAGTCTTCATCTCTAACGCCGTCGGATTGTCTTTTTGTGTCCTGCTTGAGCGGGGTATGGGCCTGTACGACCTCCAGTTCCGGGGCGTGCCTATTCCCTTCCTCAGCGCAGCCGGTGCCGTCCATCCCGCCTATTCCGATCCGGCCGGGACAGGCTGGCTGCGCACTTGGCCCGGCGGCTTCCTGACCCCCTGCGGGTTGACCCAGGTTGGCAGCCCCTGCCGCGACGGCGAAGAGGAACTGGGGATGCATGGCCGGGTCGCCAGCCTCCCAGCGGAGAACGTTGCCTGGGGAGCGGATTGGCAAGGGGACGACTATCTGCTGTGGGTGGAGGGGGGGCTTCGTGAGTCGGTCGTTTTCGGGGAAAACCTGCTGCTCCGTCGGCGCATCTGGACTAGTCTGGATGCCCCGCGCTTATGGATCGAAGATAAAGTCGAGAATCAGGGCTTTAATCTCTCGCCCCACATGTTCCTGCAGCACTTCAACCTGGGTTTCCCCCTGGTGGGGAGTACCGCCCGCCTGATCCTTCCGGAGCATACCACCCAGCCGCGCGACGAAAACGCCGCAACCGGCCTGGCGGAATGCCTGTCGTTCAGCGATCCGGTCGCGAACTATACCGAGCAGGTTTTTTACCACGATCTATCGACGGATGCAGAGGGGCGTGTGGAGGTCAGCCTGGTCAATGACGCCTTCAATGGCGGGCAGGGATTGGGCCTGGCACTGCGGTATGCTAAAGACCAGTATCCGATTTTCGTTGAATGGAAGATGCTGCAGTCGGGGACATATGTTGTGGGTTTGGAGCCTTCCAACTGCCGGGTCGAGGGCCGCGCTGCCGAGCGCGCTTCTGGCAGACTGCAATTCCTCAAGCCCGGGGAAGCTCGGCGTTATGCAATCGAAGTCGAATTTTTCGAACCTGGGAGAGGTGCGAAATGAAGCGGCTGTATGGCGGCATCGAAGCTGGCGGCACCAAGTTTGTCTGTATGATCGGGACCGGACCTGACGCGATCCTCGATGAAACACGCATCCCGACCACACTTCCCGACGAAACCATCCAGCAGGCTGTTGCGTTCTTCGCCTCACATGCCAGACATGGGCAACTGGCATCCATAGGAATTGGTTCGTTCGGGCCGGTTGATCTAAACCCGGCTTCGCCGACCTACGGTTACATCACGACCACTCCCAAGCCCCAGTGGAGCCAGGTGGACCTGCTCGGCCGCGTCCAGGCGGCGCTGAAACTCCCGGTGGCTTTCGATACCGATGTCAACGCGGCCGCCTTCGGCGAGCATTATTGGATTTCCAACAACCGACTGCTGGACCCCTTTGTGTATGTGACGGTTGGGACCGGAGTGGGAGTTGGGGTGCTTGCCAACGGCCGCCCCTTGCACGGGCTGGTTCATACTGAAGCCGGTCATCTGGCCATCCCACACAACCGGCAAAAGGACCCTTTTCCGGGGATCTGCCCGTACCACGGCGATTGCCTGGAGGGACTGGCCTCCGGCGTGGCTATGCGGGCGCGTTGGAAACATGCTGCCGAGACCCTGCCGGGCGGTCATCCCGGCTGGGAGTTGGAAACCGAGTATATTGCCCTGGCACTTATCAATTTGATATACGCCTATTCGCCGCTGCGGATCGTGCTGGGCGGCGGGGTTGCCCAGCACGCCGGTTTGCACGCGGCTGTACGCTACAAGGTGCAACGAGGCTTGAATGGATATATTCAATCGCCCATGGTGCTCGAGGTCATTGATGAATATATCGTCCCGCCCTCCCTTGGGAACAGATCGGGAGTATTGGGGGCAATCGCCATGGCAATTGCTCTGGTGAAATCATAGTCCACGGTTTGGGACAGCTCACTTTCGTTTGAACCGTCCCCTTTCCATAAAATTCCACACTCCAAAGACTCCCTGATAGAGAATCGAGAGGAAAGCCGTCCTGCCGGCTAAGGCCCGGGTTTATAAAGTTGTATGTCCGCACTTGGCTTCAGCTTGAAGTGAGTAGGGGTTTTAAGGCATCAGCAGAGTGTCGCTTTCTTTCATCGGCAGCCTGGACGGGAAGCTCAAGGCTGTACGCGCTACAGCGCATTCAAGTGGCGCTGAAAGCACTTTTGTCACTCATTGGTAGGGTTCTAACGATCAAATACCTGGCCATGGATGGTCATTTTGGTAATTTTCCGGCTGCCTGAATGATGAAACAGGCTGGATTGCAGTTGATCTCGAAACTCCGCCAAGATGCCAGTCTGTATTGTTCTATAAACAAGACTTTATTAGGATTAGAAGTGATTTCCTCGCGGAACAAAGTTCGCTCCTGATTTACACAACCGTTTGATTCGGTTGTTCGCTATTGTTTTTTAGATAATTAAACATTATGAGGCATATAATTGAAAATAAAAATGAAAGAAAGTATAAGCTTTTTCCGCTAACCATGACATCTTCTGCAATCCACATCCATAATCTGCGTAAATCCTACATTGTCAGCAAGCGGGAATCCGGTGTGCTGGCCGCGCTTCAAAGCCTGGTAGTTCGACATACCGAGGAAGTCCCTGCCGTGGATGGTATCTCTTTCGATCTGGCTCCGGGCGAAGTGGTTGGTTTTCTGGGTCCAAACGGGGCAGGAAAAACGACCACGCTGAAGATGCTTTCGGGTCTATTGCATCCCACGGCGGGTGAAGTGAGTGTGCTTGGCTTCGTGCCATGGAAACGCGAAAAAGCCTTCCTGCGCCAGATCACACTGGTGATGGGTCAGCGGAACGAGTTGGTGTGGGATATCCCTGCTTTGGATTCCTTCGAGTTGAACCGGGCTATCTATCGTGTCCCGCCGGCGGACTATCGCTCGATACTGGATGAGTTAACTGAATTACTGGATTTGGGACCGCTTCTGCATAAACCTGTCCGTAACCTGTCGCTGGGCGAACGGATGAAGTGCGAAATCGCCGCGGCGCTCTTGCACCGCCCGCAGGTGGTTTTTCTGGATGAGCCCACCATCGGACTCGATGTTACGATGCAGCGACGCATCCGTAAATTTGTCGCCGAGTACAACTACCGGTTTGGAGCCACAGTTCTGCTCACCAGTCATTACATGGCTGATGTCGAAGCATTATGCAGGCGCGTAATTGTCATCCATAACGGAAAGCTGCTTTTTGACGGCGAACTCTCTTCCCTGGTTCAAAAATTCACCGCACATAAGACCATTGTTGTGCAGTTGGATGACATCTACGCAGATCTGCACACCTATGGCGAGGTAGTTTCGCGCGACGACGGTCATATCACCCTGCGGGTTCCAAAAGCCGAGACAGCGCGTGTCACAGAGCGATTGCTGGCAAACCTGCCGGTGATCGACCTGCTGGTAGAAGACCCACCGATTGAGGAAGTTATCGAGAGAGTCTTTGCACAGGGATCTTCATGAAGGATCTGGTAGTTCTGTATCTTCAGCAGTTCAAGACCACCTTTGCTTCGATGCTGCAGTATCGCGCATCGCTCTTTATCTGGATGATCGGCTCGGTGCTGGAGCCGCTCGTTTATCTCGTTGTCTGGTCTACTGTCTCGGTATCCCACGGCGGTGATGTAGGCGGCTATACCGCCGCACAGTTCGCAGCTTACTTTATCGTATTAATGTTGGTCAATCAGGTCACCTATACCTGGATCATGTATGAATACGAATATCGCATCCGCGAGGGTCTCCTATCTCCAGTGCTGTTGAGACCTGTACATCCGATCCACGCGGATATCTCCGAGAACATATCCTCCAAACTGATCACCCTGCCGGTCCTTTTTGTGATCGCAGCTGGACTGGCCTGGTTTTTTAAACCCACTGTTGCATTCCTTCCATGGACCATCCTTCCCTTTATCCCGGCTCTGGTTCTGGCTTTCCTGGTGCGATTTCTGGTTGAATGGACCCTGGCACAGTCGGCTTTTTGGACTACGCGTGTCAGCGCCATCAACCAGGTCTATTTTGTTCTGGTGTTATTCCTCTCCGGTCAGATCGCCCCGCTCTCACTCTTCCCAAGGTCCATTCAAATACTGGCTGACCTCCTGCCGTTCCGCTGGATGATCGGTTTTCCGGTTGAACTTATCCTGGGCCGCATCGATCCAATTCAGGCTTTGACGGGTCTGGGTGCACAAGCCATATGGTTGATCATCAGCCTCGGGTTGGTGCGGATAGTATGGCGGGCGGGTATCCGGATCTATTCGGCGGTGGGCGCGTGAATTATCTTCGGCTTTTTGGTGTTTATTTCCGGCTCAGCGTGATGGGGGAGCTGGCATACCGTGTGAATTTTTATGTTCAGCTTTTTCAATCCCTCGTGGAACTGACTACTGCGTTGACAGGCTTGGCGGTGATATTTTCGTATACCAACAACCTGGCCGGCTGGAGCCCCAATGAAATGCTGGCTTTGGTGGGGGTGTACTTTATCACCGGAGGTTTGATCGGGCTGGTCATCCAGCCAAGCCTGGAGCAGTTCATCACATCGGTTCGCGATGGAAACCTTGACTTCACGCTGGTTAAACCCGAAGATGCGCAATTCCTCATGAGCTTCCAGGTGGTGAACATCTGGAAACTGATCGATATCGTGATGGGTTTTTCTGTGTTGATCACCGCTTTGCTACGGCTTGGAAATAAAGTGGGAGCAGGTCAGGCAATCACCTTCGGATTGATGCTGTTAACGGGGACCGTCATCATCTATAGTTTTTGGCTGATCCTGGCAACGCTATCATTCTGGTTCGTGCGCGTGGAAAATATCCTGGTGATCTTTCAAAGCATGTACGAAGCAGGTCGGTGGCCGATCAGTCTCTATCCGGGTTGGCTGCGTTTTGGATTGACATTCATCGTACCGGTGGCCTTTGCCACTACGGTGCCTGCCGAGGCGCTCACAGGACGCCTGACCGGGAATACCCTGATCGACGCGATGGTTGTGGCTTGTGCGTTACTGGTAGTTTCGCGTGTCTTCTGGCGGATTGGTCTGCGTCGTTATTCCGGTGCCTCGGCGTAAGGCTTCTATCCAGGAGTATGGACAATGGAGACGATCCTAAGGTGCGTCTCCTTGTTGGTCAAAAAAAATCCCAAAAAACAAAACGTGATATCAAATTACTGCTTCGCAGTACGATATAAACTTGTTTCATCATTGATCAGTTAAAAATATAACGTTGCTTTAGATGCTGAAACTACGCAGTACGCTGTGATTTACTTAACCATGCCTGTCAACCTGGGGAACCAATACCATAACAGGTCCGCGGCAGGTTTTCCGTGCACCGATGCGGATTTATCCTGCAACATGGAGGGCGGATAGTAGCCGCGGCTGATGATGCCTGCCACCCAGGGGCGTGTATTGATGGCATTCAGCATGGCTTCGTATAAATCCGATTGACCCTGCAAGTCAAGCGAGACCGTACTTGGGTTATTGGGCTCGTTGAGAGCACTCCAATCCAGGCAGCCGCCATTTCCATCGCTGAAGCAGCCGCTCGCCGCACCGCCGGCGGAGGGATAAGCCAGTGCCAGAAGGATGGGCTTATTTATTAATGGAACCAACGGGGAGATCTCATTATCCAATAATTCTCCCGCCTGGGTTGTCATATCTGTTTTGGAGGCGCCCGCCTGCAATGCAAGAGGAGCGTTCCATAACAGATAAATCCCGTCCGTCGCTGATAGGAAGTTCAACGAGGTCTGTAATTTGCCGGGCGTATAAGGCAAAGCCCACATAATTTTGCCCGGGAAATGCTGACGCACTTCGGTCAGGATGGCAATCCAGCGTGCATCCGCATCCGCAGGGACTCCCGAGGTGGAGCCGTCGGTTAATATTCCATCAGGCATAGCCGGGTTCAGCCAGTCACCGCCAAGGATCAGAGCTTGCGAACCGGTTTGTGCGGCAAGGTCCGCATAATTGACCGCGAAAGCGCGGTAATGATCAAACCAGGTCTGCCACCAGGTTGCATCGCGCGGTGCCTTCGTCCAGAAATCAGCAGAAGTGGTCGTGAAATGCGGAATGGGGAAGATGCCGACATTTAAATTCACGGCACGCGCCTGGCTGATCATAATAGCCGAGTCGAGCCAGTATGGATCCTGTTCAGGCGACAACCCAAATTCAAGAGGTGAAGGGCGGCTGTAGGTCCAACTGGGTGTGAAGAATAGCCAGTTCGCTCCAAGTGCCTGGATATTCTGCACAGCCTGCGGGTTATAGTATGACCAGTTGGGTTGATAACTTGATTGGAATTCAACACCGCTCACAAATCCGGCCTGCCGGGCGGTTATGGCTGAGCCGACCAGACTGTTTGGTTCGGTATCGGAAAGCCAGGCCCACCCGGTCACTGAGTCTTGAATATCCTGCCCCGACAGGCTGGTGGCTACTTCGCGTCCTTTCGCTGAGTTTCCGGCTGTGGAAATATCATCGGCGCTGCCGCACTGTCCGTTACGGCAATAACGATAATAAAAGGTTCCGAGGGTATTGAGCGGGCCGTACAATTTATAGGCCCATTGATTGTTACCCATCGGCCACATCGGTATCGGTTCCGTCCAACCATATGGGTTGAATTGAATGTAAATGAGCTCATTCGCCGGCGTAGTGGGTGGGACGGTCACTTCAAATAAAATGGATGAGGAGTTCCCGGCTTGCCAGGTTTCGACTTGATCCTGGATAAGGGTATCCTGAGGCGGGACGATCATCTCGCGCAATTGAAATTCACCGGTCGTTTTGTGTTCGGCGTTCCAGAATCCGTCGCCGAGTGTATATTTGTATTGTACGTCCGCACCCACCGGCAAACTGATGGTCACACTGTAACGACCATCGGGTTGCAGCGCCATGATGGGCATCCGGTCCGCAACGGTACTCAGTCCGCCTTTGAGATCCGCGAAAGTATTGCCAAGTTCAAGCAGGTTGCCGGCAATGCGAACCGGGGCACCCTGCACATCTTTCGGCGCGGAAACATAAAAAGTTACATGCACCAATGCAGCTGCCTTGACTTTGATCTCAACCTCGGTATTGAGCCCCTGTGCGACGGTCGCGCCTTGTTGAAAGGTTTGATACGTGCCGTCGAGAGCGTAAGCCACCAGGTTGTGTGTGCCGGTTGGAAGTCCTTCGAGATCGAACCGGCCTGCAGAGTCCGTGAACGACCGCTCTCCGCCTGCAGTGACCAAAATATTCGGGATGGGTGCGCCTGTGTCCACGTTCAAGACACGGCCCTGGATGCTGCCCATCGGACGGGAGGAAGGTTTATCGGTCCAACCGCCCAGGATGTCCTTCACCTCGGCCTGGCCGGCCACGTAATATACCCGGTAACGGATGGATTCGCCCAGTGCGGTCTCTTCCGCGGCCTGCGGGTTGCCTAGCCGTACATAGTGGTACTTGACGATCGCGTTATATGGCAGAGCCAGAGTGGCTGTATAAGTGTAACCATCAACAGATTGCATCGGATATGTCATAGGGTTGAGTGCCAGACCTGTGACTTCGTCCACGATACTTAACCCCAGGCTTTCGCCGGCGGTCAATTGCTCCAGAAGAGTAACGTTAAAGATGGTTTGGGCTTTTGGCAGCGGTGTTCCGGTGGGAATGGCAGGTGTTGGTAATTGAGTACTGAGGGCAGGGATGGTGGGGAGCTGAAGTAATGAAAAGGTACAGGCCAGGGTACTCAAAGCCAAAAGGCAAAAGACTGCAGAAAAAGTGCTTCGGGTCTTGGATTTCATTAGGATTCCTCCTCAACGGTTTTGTTCTCTTCCGGTTTTCGGCGTCCGGAGTAAGCGATAAAACTCAAGATAATACTGACGAAATATAATCCAATCATGGGAAGCATGACGAGCCCCATATTGACCGGGTCCACAGTCGGTGTGATGGCTGCCGCCACAATCGAGATGATTACCACCGCTATGCGCCATTGCTTGGCCAGGACTTGAGGTTTAACAAATCCGATGGCCGTCAGCACATAAATGACCAGTGGAAATTCAAATGCTATTCCGACCCAGAATAACAGGCCGGTGACGAAGGAGAAATAGGATTCAGGCCGTATTTGTGCCTTGAAGCCCTCGAAATTCAACAGAAAAGGGAGTGCGCTCGGCAATAACACGTAGTATGTAAAGGCCATACCCCCGATAAAAAAAACAGCCGCCAGCGGAATGCCGATCAAACCGTACCAGCGTTCGCGGGGTTTCAGGCCGGGCGCTGCAAACAGCCAGAATTCAAAGACAACATAAGGCAGCGAAATCGCCACGCCTGCCAGTAATGCAACGGTCATGAACACACCCACCGACTCGGTCACTTCGATAATTTGGAGCGATTGGAGGCCGCCGATCGGTACGGCGAGGAACTTAATAATATTATTAGTGAAAGCGGCTGAGATGCCCACACCCACAGCGATCCCGAGGACGGCGCGCAAAAGATGTCCGCGCAAGGCTTCCACTTGATCCCAAAATAATTGCCGGGCTTGTTCACTCTGCGTGAGATCCATGAATACATCGCCGAGCGGATGTTCCTCGGGTTCCGTCAGCATAAAGCGTTTCGCTGAATTAAAAGTTCGAAAAGGGAGAGTAATGAGCCATCTGATCACCCGGAATGGAAAGGTGATCACTCGCCAAAGCGTGCGTAGGAATCTACGCATTCTTTACCTCATCATCGGAGGAAGCAGATGAAGGAGGGGGCGAAGGCAGGATCGTATTCTCGTTATTGGAGGCCGGATTTAAGCCGGGCGTAGCAGGTTGGGATGGCTGTGGATCTCCGGATGAATTGGGTTGAGATGGTTGGTTATTAACCTCCAATGGTTTTTTGAGGTCTTTTTGCAGGTCTTTCAGTTCGTCCAGGGCAGCTTCTCGCATCAATCGGTTGGGGAGGGTCTGGATCTCTCGCGAGGTCTGCTGGAAAAATTTCCATCCATCGGAGGTGATGATCTTCCTCATCCACTTGCCGATGGTGCGACCCGTTTTTTGCATGTCCTTCGGACCCAGCACGATCAGGGCGATGATAATGATGAAAAGAAGTTCAGACGGGCCTATACCCAGGAATTCCATTCATGATCCTTTAGGATCGGAAGACTCGGTCTTCAATGAGACAACCAGGAGTGCGTTCTTTAGCTGCTGCTCGATCTCATGTTGATGCTCGGCCAGGCTCCCCAACACGCCGTTTACGAATCGCGGCGCGCTGTCTGAACCATACATCTTTGCCAGCTCGACCGCTTCATTGATTGCGACCTTGATCGGGGTCGTTCCCTGCACAGCCATTTCCCAGCAGGCCACGCGCAGGATGTTCCGGTCAATGGCCGCAATTTGATCGAGCGGCCATTCGGGTGCATATTTGGCAATGATTAGATCGAGTTCGTTGGTAAGAGGTAAAACGCCGAAGGTTATCTGGCGGGCAAACTCAGCCAGGTCATCCGCGAGAGGAGATTCCATCAACCGCTGTTGAAACACGTCGGCTGGAGGGTGGTTGGCTATATCAATTTCGTAAAGTGCTTGCAGGGCCAGGCTGCGCGCCCTGGTTCGGGGCTTCATGGAATCTCAGGCCTCAGTTCCCTCGTAGGCAATGTTCTCAATGTGAATATCAATCTGGGCAACATCCATTCCGACCATTTCCTGGATGGCACGCGCCACCTGCTGCTGTACGTTGCGACCGACTTCGCGTATGTTGACGTCTTCCTTGACGATCAGATAAATGTCGGCCAGGACCGTGTTCTCATGGACGGTAATGCGCACACCTTCATCTATGCCGCGGTGGAATATGCGGTTCACGCCACCCGGTACCGGTGCCAGGCTGCTTACGCCGGGCACGCTCAAAACGGCCATGCGTGCGATACTGGTCAGGACTTCAGGTGAGACGGTGGTTTTGCCCGGAGGGCGGTTATAGTCTGCCATTGTTGCTCCTACATCATTGCCATGCCGCCGTCCACACCCAGCACCTGACCGGTGATGAAAGCGGCCTGGTCAGAGGCGAGAAACGCTGCTGCGTAAGCGATCTCTTCCGGCTTGCCTTTGCGTCCCATCGGTACCATTTTGAGGGCAGACTCCAGCGTTTCCGGGGACATTGCAGCAAGAATTTCAGTGTCTACAAAACCGGGTGCAATTGCATTGACCGTAATATTCCGGGAGGCTACCTCACGCGCGAGGGATTTGGTGAATCCGATCTGCCCGGCCTTGGAAGAAGCATAATTCACCTGTCCAGCGTTGCCCATTTGTCCCGCGACGGATGCAATGCTGATGATGCGGCCATAGTGTTTGCGG
>Ga0182027_10007097_pt1 | contig 16609 bp, 21 predicted proteins | sample 712E1DmetaG_FD_121300 | JGI IMG/M metagenome (GOLD analysis project Ga0182027, IMG submission 121300) | Permafrost microbial communities from Stordalen Mire, Sweden - 712E1D metaG (Illumina Assembly) | ecosystem: Environmental > Terrestrial > Soil > Wetlands > Permafrost | place: Sweden... | reverse complement strand
TTGGCTGTTTGAATAGGAACTCGATAACTATTCACTTTTTTCCAAAGATTCTTGTAGCGCGCCCAATTTATCACTGTCGCTCGCGAGCGACGTGATTTATTGGGTTGCAGCCGACTTGTCCGCCGTAGCCTTGGCGAAGGCTGGATAAATACCGTAGAACGGCACAAGTCGGCACGCTACACTTGGGTTTCGGAAAAAAAAGGTGAATAGCTACGGAACGCGCCGTTGACCAATGCATAAAATTAGTTTAAAATCACAACATTAGTAAGTAAAACTGCAGTTTTAAGGGAGGAATGATAAGTGAAAAAACAATGCGTTAACTTGCATAACTCGCGGCGCAGGCAGGAGTCTTTCGGCGGATACCACGAAATAACCAGGCCGTTTATGCCGATTTGCCGGCATGATGATTTCACGGAGCCGGAGCAGGTTGATGTGGCGTCTTGCCGCAAGTTGCCCGTCCTCGCTGTTTTGGCAAAAGCCATAGACGGGGTCAAGATACGGCCCGGGGATTCGGATGAAACCATTATTTCTAAATTTGGCAGCAGGACACGTCGGCTGCCGATGGGAAAGATTGCCGTCCGAGTTGACAACTATTTCTTTGTTGGCCGACCGCTCGATTTCGTTATCGCCCGAGCCTGGTACGGCATAAACAGGACCGTCTGAAAGACGCGGCACTAATCAAGGGCGCCATCGCAGTATCACACTCGTGATGATGGCGCCTCTTTAATTTGTCTTTTACAGGACTTACGCGTTTGAGGCAAAAATGAATAAAATCTATGTGATTTTGCCTCAAACCCTGAAGGGCTTGACCAATCACTTCGTTATTTCCCTGCGGTTTTGCTCGTCGTAGATTAACTACGCCTCGCAAAATCCTCGGAAAATGCCTCGTGCTTGGTCAAGCGCGTAAGTCCTATTCTATTCCAAACTTGCCAATATTTCTTCGGTTTTCCGCACGCGGCCCATGCGGGGAAAAGTGGTTTTTACGGTAAAGTCGTGTTCTTCGGCAGAGCGGCCGGACATTGCATCCCCAACAAAAATTTGCTGATACCCATATTCAAAAGCAAACCGCGCCGTGCTTTCCACGCCTATATTGGTGGAAATGCCGCACAGGACAATGGTGTCTATTTTCCGGCGGCGAAGCTGTAAATCCAAATCCGTGCCATAAAACGCTCCCCATTGTTTCTTAGTAATAATAAAATCGGTCGGCTCCGGTCCCAGCTCGGGAACGATTTCGCTATAGTCAGCCGGCATTTGCCGGTTAGCCCACGGGCTTTCACCGTCAACAATCGGCGCCAGCCGGTCTTTGCCGTCCGGCGATGTTGTAACGCTGACCAAAAACACCGGCATATTATTTTTCCTAAAAGCCTTGGCCAGCTTGGCGGCATTGGCAATAACAGCCTTAGCATCATACGGCTTGGCCGGCATAGCCATAATGCCTTTTTGCAAATCTATCACCACCAAAGCGGCTTTGGTTTTGTTGATGATGGTGTCCATAAAATTTTTTGTTAATTATTAAGCTTATCAATACGGGCTTATACGGTTGATGGGCATCTTCGTTATTGATAACATAACAACCTTTATTTTAATATTAAACTAACAAACCTTGGCTGGCTTTATTTGAAGTAAGAAGATGTCCATCAAAACCCAGAATGCGTAAGTCCTAATGCGGCCTGTTTAATTCCTCTTCCGCCAAAATAGCCAAATCTTTTAAGTCAAGAATATCCCGGCGGGAAAATTTTCTGGGCTTGGTATCTTTCATGCAAAGCACCCCTACCGTTAAGCCGCTTTTTTTGTTGCGCAAGGCCATGCCCGCGTAAAACCGAATAAAAGGCTTGCCGATGACCTGCGGGTTATCGGCAAACCGCGGGTCAAGCAGGGTGTCTTCTATGACAAAAATGTAATTCTGCGAAATTATGTGCCCGCAAAAAGACGTTGACCGCGGCCCTTCCCTGCTGTCTGTGCCCTGACAGGATTTATACCACTCGCGATCGGCATCAAGAATTGATATTGTGGAAATGGGGACATTAAACCGATCCATAACCTTCTTGGTAATACTGTCAAAGCGTTCTTCGCGCTTGGTATTTAAAATTTTTAACTCCAAAACAGCTTCCAATCTCTCTTTTTCGTTGGGAGGAATGGGTGCCGGTAGCATATTTTTTATTAGGACTTGCAATTATTGCCAAATAATAGTGTTCGACCTCGTGGAGAACCTATTATTTGGCTGTTATTTTTTAAGAAAAATATCTTCTCCACGCGGTCGAAGAATATTTTTCTTATCTGGATAATGCTTAATACGAAAATCCTAAATTATTCCGTTGTCACGCCGTCAAACTCTTCTTCGTTTTCCTTTGCTTCGGCCTGCTCTTTTGTGGCGCGCACTATTTTATCCTGATGATGAGCCGGAGAATAAATGGTGTAAAGTTTTAGCTCCTCGGTTTCGGAAATGTTAATGACGTTATGTTCGGCTCCGGCCGGAACTATAACGGCCGACCCGTCGGCGACATTATATTCGTTGCCGTCAATAATACACTTGCCCTGCCCCTGCTCAAAACGAAAGAACTGATCGTTATCGTTATGGACTTCCATCCCAATTTCTTCTTTTGGCTTTAAACACATTAGCACCAACTGGCTGTGCTTGGCGGTATATACTACTTTGCGAAAATTGCTGTTTTCCAATGTGTCTTTTTCTATGTTTGAATTAAATCCTTTTACCCCGTTAGATATATTTACCCTGTTAGAAGCATTCATATATTTGTGTTAATTTTAAAACTTTAACCCCTTTTTAAAAGCTCTAATTAAGTAGTTAAGGCTTCTAACAGGGTGAATAAATTTAGTTTTAATTATTTTTTTGAGCCTGTTAAGAAGCCTCCGCCAACCGTTAAAATAGAAAATATCTAACGGGGCGAATAAAATTTTATTTAATTTTTAATGGCTTTCCTTAACTTTATTATAGCACGGAATAATAAATTTAACGCCATAGCGATTATACCTGTTTAGTATGGATATTACCTTTTCACAGGTTTGCGGGGCTAACTAATAATCCATCTTAAAAAAAAAGCCCCGCCGGATGTGCGTATCCGGCGGGTTATTTAATTTGCGTCATGGACAACGGCATACTGGCGGTGTAGATGCCGCCTGCCCACAAGACATACGGTTGCGGGGGGCCGTTTCCTAAAAAGTCGGCGAAACCAACTTCCGGAGTTAGACTAACGCCTGCCTGCTGCCAGGCAACTAACCAGCCGGGCAGGCTGACAAAGCAATCGTTGCAAATCCAACCGAACTTGTCGATCGCGACTGCCTGCACGGGCGCATGCCCAAACTGACGGCGGGCGGTGGCGATGCCGGAGTAGGCAAAGCCATTTGGCGCCCAGCCCACGATGGCCGGCCGGCCTTGGATAGTGGTTGGGCTAAATGCCGTCCAATATCCTCCGGATGGGTTGTTCCAATAACTGAACCCGTCGGTTGCGGTCAGAGGTTGGAACGCGGCGAAACCGTTGCCGTTCAAGTTTGGCGCATAAAGCAAAGTGTTTGAACCCGGGACGACGATGCCCAACAAGCCGTCTCCGTTGAGGTCGGCGAGCAGGAGGCCACCAGCGGCTTGCGCCGGTGTCCAGCCTTGGTCGATCTTCGGGTCGTAAGCCAGCGTCGGGATTACCACCGGCGCACCGAAAGTCCCGTGCCCGTCGTTGAAAGCAATTGCAACTCCCCTTGAAGTCATGGCGATGACATCGGGCAGGGTGAATCCTTTCCGGACAACTCCGAAACGAATGGAGTTATTATCCGTAGGATTCCAGCCGAACTTGGCAGCAAAGTGGCCGGAAATCAGTCCGGCTGTTCCGAAATACCGGTCTCCGTCCCATTTGGCCCCGAGCATCCCTTGCTCGCTATTAAGCCAAACAAGATAGGGAAAACCGTCCCCATCCACATCCGCCAGCCAATACTTTTTGGCAATCATCGTGGGATCGCTGAACGCCAGACATCGGTAAAGCCGATACTGCCTGCCGTTCTCCGCGGTGAGGCCGCAATACATACCGTCATTGCGGGCAACAAGAACATCCGCGCGGCCGTTGTTGTTAAGGCTACCTACAACGGCATCGGCGATTTTGTCGGAAAAATCGTCGGAAAGATCCGAGATCTGTCCCAACGAGGTCACCGATACGCTGCCGCGGATGCCGGGAATGGCATCAGGGCGGACAAAGGTGCATGTCTGGCCCGCGGCTTGCGCGCAGCCATCCAAAATTGCCACCAGCAAGTCATAAGCGTATCCGCTCTTGGGATCCGTTGGATCCCAGGGGTTTGCAGAATACGGACTAAGGTCATGGATGACAATAATCCCGCCATGATTGGATGCTGCGATGGCGTCAAAGTACGGTTGCTTACAGACCTGGACGTTGCCGAACTGGCGCATGCAGTCCTGATCATTGGCAACATAAACCCCGTTTATGTAACCGGAACCGTCATAATCATCGCCAACTGGCCCTTGCAGCTTTCCGCTAATTTCGGGGTCGCTGTTGGCCGCATTGGCCAACCCCGCATTCCACATCCAGCCCGGAGGCGTGAATAGAAATGGGTTGTCCGCGCCCACATAAGGGCCGAACAACTCTATCGGTCTCCTAATTTCGTTGAGCGCGTCTGCCAGCGGAATAGCTGTCAAAACCAGATGGTTGGCGCCGTGGTTGCCTAAAAACTGGTGGGCAGCCGCGAGTTCCTTGAGAAGATCCAGGGATACCGTTCCTGCTCCTTTGCAGTTTACGGAACGGGGATCCGCGATCTCGCCGAAGTACTGGCAAGAATTTTGGAATAAAGACGCGGCTATGTTCCACCGTTTCAGTTTGGCGATAATTTCCGCGGTCCGAGGCCCCGGGCCGTCATGAAAAACAAAGGTGTATGCGCCCTTCGGAAACAGCCAGCCGGCGCTAAGGTTGTAAGAGTTAAGTTGTTCTTGCGGTTGTTGCGCCAAAGCAGGCGCCGTTGCCAGGATGTAGACGAACATCCAGGCAATAACAAAACCTAATAGATATTTCATCTTTTCCTCCTGACAAAAGAGCCCTTTGGGATTTGGCTCTTTTCCCGCCTTTCAGCAGAGAATTGACGGAATCACAATTTCGACAAATCTTTACTGACAGTAAGGCTCTATAGCATACCAAAAATCTTGCCAAAGTCAAGACAGGTTAGATTGCAGGTTAGATTGCCTCATCTCCCCGCAACAAAAACACCCCGGATTATGGGGTGGAATTTGCGGCTCGGCCTAGTCAACCAAGTCAAAACCAGGATTATGCAAAATAAAGGGTACCTTATATTCCAGACCTCACACAGGAGCGGATTTAGGTTGATTATTCTTTTTCGGAGTTTCTGACCGTTTTTTTTGGCAATTTTGGATCTTTCTTTTAAGGGGACATCTTCTTGTTTAGACCAAGTCTCGGCAAATAACCCTTCATCTATTGACGGCATCGTTCCTGTAATTTTTTCAGGAATGTAAAATCTTCTAGTAGTCATATCTATAGTATACAAACCATTTTTTAAAAGTCAACAATAAATACCTTTGGAGCGATGGAAAGGATCCTTTATCAATTTTATTCCCAAGTGGGACAGAGATTTTGCTTTTATTAGCGATTAGTCACAAAGGATTTCCCAATGCCCGTCTGGCCGATGAAATTTTTAGCTGCTGTTCCAGTTGGCTTATAAACGCATATAAATCATAGGCGTCGCCCGTAAAGCTGCAGGAAATATCCCCGCTGGTCTTCCCGTTATATGTGATTGTTGTAACTGTGCCGAAAGAAACGGATTTGGCGCAGTGCCCTGTTATTTGGCTGACATCGCCAATTTTTTGCAGCATGGCCGATAGTGTTTTTGCGTCTGCCGTTCCGGCTTTAAAATCCTGCTCCGGTTCATTTTGCACAAGCACAGAAGCGCCGCCGTCGCTAAAGACTTTAACATCATAAGGCAACATGTTAGTTGAGCCGGAGTTATTAATGGTAACAAGCAAGTTGGATGGATTTGTTGGAGTTGGGGATGGCGTAGAAGTTGGTGTTGGTGTAGGCGTAAGATTTGCGATAGGCGCGGATGTTGAATTTGTATTTTTAACAACAGGAGTCTGAACAGGGGTTTGGTTAGAGGCCTGTTGCGCATTACACCCAGCGGCCAATAAGACGACAAGAGGAAACGCAAATAATAATTCTTTCATAATGGATTGTTAATTAAGACCATTATACACCTTTTAGGTTCAAATGTCCCATCTCCCCGCAACAAAAACACCCCAAATTATGGGGTGAGGTTTGTGGCTCGGCCTCATAAACGACGTTCGTACCTGCCTGGCATAGGTAACAAAAATACTCTAAATAAGCGGCGAAATTTGCGGAGGGCGGCGGCTCTTACCCTCATCTTCTTTTTTAATACCCTGTTCAATGTCTTCCTGGATTTCGGAAATGTTGATTATTTCCTTCATTTTGTCAAGTTCTTTGTCTTTTTTTGCCATCCCGAGTTCGGCATGCAACGCATCCAGCATAGTGAGAATTTTCGTTATTTCATTTTCCGCGCGCACATTCACTTCAAAATCAATTCGCTGCCGGACATCGGCCATCTTCCCTTGCCGGTTTTGGTTAATTAAAACCACAATAGCCAGAAGCATCGCGGAGAACGCCGTAATCATAAGCAGCAAAACGAACGGATACGGATCAAACGGACGCACCATGGGTATCCACCCGAGGTTGATAATGATCCAGGCAAAAATGAAGATTATGTTTGCGTTCAAAAACCAAACACTGCCAAAAGACCTGGTCAAAAACCGCGCCATAACATCCGCCCATTGCCGCTCAAATGAGACATATGATTTTAGATGCGTATCAAAAAGGTTGCTCACTTCATTTTGTGGTTTTTCAGAAAGCATATCGTACCTTTAATTCACAGGCGGAGTATCCGGCCTATGAGCTGGTTTGCCAAGAATTCAAGGAATTTAATTCTTCACGATTTCCTGTGCTGTAAAACATTTTCATAAAACATTTCCTGTTTTTGCGCCTTTGGGCCGAGCTTCCCGGATTTTGCCGAAGCGTGCTTGGCGGATGAAATCTTTTTTGACAAAGGAGTGCCGGTAGAAGCGTGCAGTCCGCCTTCATGAAAAGATATTTTGTGCTGCCTTTTTTTGGCAGGCAGTATTGTTTTTTTGGAATCCATATATTTTTCTCCTAATTATTTTTTTGACCTTTGTTGCTTTATACCCGGAGCCTTAAGCATACTCTTTATTATAGATAATAGATAATAGACATGACTGCGAAGCCATTTATGAACTTATTACGAGCCTTTAATCAACCTGGTTCTTAACACTTTTTATTAAACAACTAATTAACTCTTTAAGTACGCCACTAAACGCTTCTTAAGGCTTAAATGTCGACTTAATGTTGTAATACATGGTTTTATTGTATACAGCATTAGAAATATAGCCTATGCTTAAAAGACTAAGAAAAAAATCTTTTATAATTTTTTTAAGAAAGATTAAAATTTATATGAACAATTTTTGGACATCTTGGACTTTTTTATGGATTATACTTTGGGTCTTTATTTGGCCTGTATTTTTATTGCTTATGAGAAGGATGCGCGGGAATAAGACTGTAAATAAAACCCCCCTGGATATCCTTAAAGAGCGCTATGCCAAGGGCGAGATTAACAAGCAGGAGTTTGAAGAAAAGAAAAAAGATTTAAGTTAAAACAAAAAATTAACACTTACTTTATGTATAAAATGGACGACAAAGCGGTAAATAATTTAGCAAAGGGGCTGTAAAATATTGTCAGAAGCGCCAGAACAATAATAGAAAATCCGGAAGATAACCGCAACCGGCTTGAGGACATTATTACCGTGGCCCAGCTTCAGTTGAAAAATTTAAAGCAAGGGAAGTACAGGACAAAAGCCACCCAAAGAATGCGTAAGCCAAAGGTGGATTAGGTAACTTATATTTATAAAAATTTTTATGCCCAACTCAGACCAAAAACAAATTAATAATGCTAATGACTGGCTTTTAGACCACGGACAGATAAATTACAAAGAATTACAAGAACTTGCACGGGCCGGTACTTCAGAATCCTTGGAGCGCTTGCACGAATTAGCCGATGACAATAACATCCCTTACGACCAGACCACAGACCCCATACAACTGGCGGAAGAAATATACAGCGCCACCGAGAAAGATGCTAATACCGGCGTAGAATAAGAGTCACCCGATTCACTATTATCCATCCATACAGCTATGTGTTTTTCGGCATCAGCCAGTTTTATTGCCGGAGGAGGGCTTGTCTCGCTTGGCGGGGCTTCTTTCGTGATTGCCAAAAAAGAAAATAAAATTCTTGCGGCAATTCCGCTTTTATTCGGCATTCAGCAGATTAGTGAAGGTTTCCAATGGGAGCGTTTAAATTTAGGCTCAACATCGCCCGTTGCCGGTTACTTATTTCTATTTTTTGCTTTTATTGTATGGCCCATATATGTGCCGACTTTTGTTTGGCTACTGGATAAAAAAAGAAAAAATCTGCTTAGGTGGTTTATGTTTTTAGGAATTATCGTTGCCGCCTATTTTTTGTGGCTGCTGCTAACCCAAGCCATAGCCATAAGTAAAATTAATTCTTGTATCAGTTACAGTTTTTCAAACTTCCCTCTTGTATACCCTGTGCTTTTAGTATACCTTTTGGCAATCTTCGGGTCGTTATTAATTTCCAGCCACAGAGCTTTTAGACGGTTTGGCGTTGTAGCATTTGTCTTAGCAATAATTTCCTGGCTTTTCTTTTTTTTAACCTTTACTTCTGTATGGTGTTTTTTCGCAGCTATTGTTAGCTCAATATTTTTTGTATACATCTATAATCCTGAACCGCTTAATGAAAAATTAACATAAATCTAATCTAAAATATTTTTTGGCTCAGACTCCTCAAGGCCGCCAACATCGCTCTGCAAAGTTTGGAAAGGTTTTCAGTTTTACAAAGAGATCACTTATTAAAGCAGGCCGGTTCGAATGTTACAAATCCCCATAACAAAAACACTCTTTTAAGAGTGTTTTTGTGGCTCAACACGGCGGACGCTGTTAGAACATGGTTTGTGGAGAATGGATGGATATTTATTGCCTCTAAAAAGTTAGTAAAACTCCAAGCTGACGCGTCATCAATAATGGTGGTATAATACTAATATATAGTTTAGAGGTCTTGTATTTACAAAATTAAAAAAAACTTTATGAAAGCAGCTGTATTTAAAGAACCAAAAAAGATTGTCGTGGAAGAAGTATCGGACCCGGGTTTAAAAAATCCCGATGACGCGATTGTTAGGGTTACTTATTCTTGTATTTGCGGCTCTGATTTGTGGTATTATCGTGGTCTTGTTGAGCGCGAAAATAACAGCCGTATTGGTCATGAGTTTATGGGCATAGTAGAAGCGGTTGGGGATGCGGTAAAGAATGCAAAAGTTGGCGATTTAGTTGTGGTGCCGTTTGTTATTTCCGATGGCACGTGTCCCGAATGTCTTGCCGGTTTGACCACCGGCTGCCGCAATATGCAAGGTTGGGGCTCAAAAGGAAATGACGGCGGACAAGGCGAAAAAGTCCGCGTACCGCTGGCAAACGGCACGTTGTTTGTCATTCCGAAAGACAAAGTAACTGAGGAAATGATGCCCAAACTGCTACCGCTGTCCGATGTCTTGTGTACTGGACATCATGCCGCAATAAGCGGAAGGGTGGATAAAGGCTCCACGGTAGCTGTTAGCGGCGACGGCGCGGTGGGGTTGTGTGCGGTTGCGGCCAGTAAAAGGCTAGGCGCTTCCAGAATTTTTCTTATTAGCACACATCCAGACCGCGCCGCGATTGGCAAAAAATTTGGCGCAACCGATGTCGTCGCAATGCGAGGAGAGGAAGCAATTAAGTTCATTAAAGACGCTACAGACAATCTCGGAGTCGATTCTGCACTGGAATGTGTTGGCACAGAAGAATCGTGGAATACTGCCTTTGGGGTGGTCCGAAAGGGAGGCAATATTGGCGCAGTGGGCTTGCCGGTTAAAGTGCCTGATCTTCCTATTACTAAGTTTTTTTGGCCCGACATTGGAATCAAAGGCAGCGCCGCGCCGGCTGCTCATTATATTCCGGAACTTATGCCGGACGTCCTGTCCGGTAAATTAGATGTTTCTGATATTTTTACAAAAACCGTTTCGCTTGCGGATATCGCGGATGGTTATAAAGCAATGGACGAGCGCACGGCAATTAAGGTTTTAGTAAAGCCATAGCAAACGAGACAATTAAAAATTCTAATAATTTTATGAAAAATGTTATTGTCGTAGTCGGCGCGGGAGTAATTGGCCAGGCGATTGCGAGACGAGTTGGCGCTGGCAAGCACGTTTTGCTGGCCAATCTTCATCAGGAAAGCGTTGATGTGGCCGCAAAATCTTTTAACGACGCGGGATTCGAAACTAGCGCCGCAATAGTTGATATTTCCTCACGCGAATCAGTTCATTCACTTGTGGAAACCGCAAAAACGATTGGCAATATTACCGGCGTTATTCATGCGGCAGGTGTTTCGCCATCCCAGGCATCACCAGCCACAATACTACATGTTGATTTGTATGGGACAGCTTTGGTGCTTGAAGAATTTGGTGCAGTAATCGCGCCGGGAGGATCCGGCGTCGTTATAGCCTCAATGTCCGGGCATCGTCTTCCGGCACTGACGCCCGAGCAGGACAAGCTCCTTGCAACCACACCAGTCGACGAGTTGCTTGCCCTTCCAATGCTTCAGTCCGATAAAGTAACAGACCCGCTCAACGCTTACCAAATCGCTAAGCGGGGGAATTCGCTGCGCGTACTGGCAGAGGCTGTGCGTTGGGGCAAGCACGGCGCGCGGGTAAACACTATTAGCCCAGGTATTATTATGACTCCTTTGGCCAACGACGAGCTGACGGGTCCTCGGGGTGCGGGGTATCGAAATATGATAGAAAAATGTCCTGCTGGACGCAGCGGTACGCCAGACGAGGTAGCTACTCTTGCAGCTTTACTTATGGGACCCGATGGCGAGTTTATTACAGGTAGCGATTTCTTAATTGACGGCGGAGTCACATCCTCCTACTGGTACGGGGAACTTCAGCCTGAATAATTTTGTTATCTTATAGTATAATAAAAATATGTATTTAGATATTTTTAGACCTGACCAATGGCACGATTTTTTCCTAATGGTAGGAGGCGGAACAGCAGCCCTTGCCGGACTGGTGTTTGTTGCCATGTCCATAAATCTCCATATTGTAGCCAGTGACCCAACTCATAAAAATAGGGCGATAGGCACGCTGACAGGCTTTACAGCTATTTTCTTAATTTGTTCACTTGCTCTGATTGGAAACCAAAACCATTTATCTATCGGCATAGAATGGTTGGCTGTTTCAATTCCTGCCACTATTATTTACATTAGAGGATATGTCCGAGCCGTTAAAATGGGCGGAAGCGCCTCAGGACTTAGCTTGAGCCGAACAATAGGAGGAACCGCTTGTTACTTAGCACAAATACTTGGTTCCATTATGTTAATGTTTGGACACATCGCCGGACTTTATATAGCCTCTACTGCTATGGTGGTGTCTTTTATTTCTCTAATTTCAGGAGCCTGGTTGCTTTTGATTGGTATTCATGAAGGGGAATAGGGGGGTCAAGTCTAGACATTGGACATCTTTTCAAAATAATTACAACACAAAATGGTTACGGCAATTTTTTAGCCAATACCTATTCAAATAAAAAGATCCAACGCTTTGTTGGATCTTTTTATTTGGCTCAACACGGCGGACGCTGTTAGAACATGGTTCGTTGAGAATGGCTGGATATTTATTGCATCAAAAATCAGGTCAAATGGTGTATAATAATAGTGGGTATTTTTAATAAGGTTTATCCATAAATTTTGCCGCAAAATGATAGCAGATGAAGAACATGGACTAGTAGAAACCGCTTACCAATACCTCAAAGACCATAAGCACGAGCTAATTGGGCGGTTTGCCGACCCCAAGATTTATAAGCCCGACAGTAAGCCGGTGTCATTGTTCATGGCGGGTTCCCCGGGAGCCGGCAAGACTGAAGCCTCCAAGCGATTGATTGAACAGTTTGGAGGCAACTTACCAGTACGCATTGATGCCGATGACATCAGAGCTATGTTCCCCAATTATACCGGAGCCAATTCCCATATTTTTCAGCGTGCTTGCACTCTGGGAATAAATTTGTTGTTTAATTACGTTCTACACAATAACATGAGCGCTATCCTGGACGGCACGTTTGCCTACGAGCGGGCGATGGAAAATATAGAGCGTTCATTAAACCATAACCGCAGAGTCATTATTTATTACCTTTTTCAAGACCCTGCCGTAGCCTGGAGATTTACCAAAATCAGAGAAGAAAAAGAAGGCCGCAGGGTTTCCAAAGAAGTTTTTATTAACTCTTTTATTCGTGCCCGTGAAAATGTGGCAAGTGCCAAAGCCCATTTTGGCGATAAAATAATACTGAACTTAATTATCAAGGATTTTACCAAAAATTTCGAGAAACCCTACCCCAACGCAGACGTCATTGATAAATATCTGCCAAAGGTATATACTAAAGAAGAACTGGAGAAGCTATTATATGATGAAAAAATTTAAACAACTATTTACTCCAAAACCAAAACAAGAGAAAAAAGATTTTTCCTCGTTTTTTAACAATGCTTCTACAGAAGAACAAAGAAGCTTGATGGAAGATATCGCTCGTAAGGCTAATCAAGACCAGCGCGAACTGGTTGAACAATATGAACAAGCAAGTCAAAAACCCGCCTAAAAGCGGGTTTTTACAAAAAGCCCTACCGTAAGGTAAGGCTTTTTGTTTGGCTCAGCGGGCGGGTCGTTGACCAATTTTCCAAGGGGTTTCCGGGGCTGTTTTGGCAGCCGGCACGGGCACGTGGGTCAGCGGTTTTGGCCGATGTTCCATAGAGCAATTTTGGGAAAATGGGACATTTGGGACAGTCCTTAAGGGGTGCGTCCCGTGTCCCAAACTTGGTTGTCTCGGTATAACTATGCTGTAATTAAATTTTCGTTCCACGCCCAAAAAAATACCGGGACTTGCGTCCCGATATTTTTAATCTAACTGGCTCTGACTGAGCAATAATTATTGCCGGGCCACATGTCGCCCTTGGTTCGGTTATTCTGCCACTGAAGCGGCTGAAGGTTGGGAATAATATCAGCACCACCCGATGCAACCGGCTTAATATGGTCAATCTCCCAGCCGTTACTATGGTGCACCGTATTGCCATATTTGTCCCAATCAATCCAGGCACCACAAGCATCTTTACGTCTGACTGCGGCATTAACGCCGGGTACAATGGTGGCTTTATTCCAAACTGCAAGTATGGTCTGGCCGTCCCACTGCCCGCCTTGGACGTTCGTGTTAAATTTTCTGAATAGCATACCCGCCATCCTTTCTCCAACTGTTTAATAGTAAAAGTTAATCTCCATCGTTGGCATTTTGACTCATTATATTGTGATTAATAAACCCAAAAACCGATCGCCAGCAAAAATAATTTTACCGAAAAAAACGCGGCAAGATGCATCACATAAAACCAGATTTCATCGAACATTTTAATTCCCCAAATTTTATAAGCAATAAGAAAAACCGCTCCGTGAAAAACAAAATACGCGAATCTGCCGACGAAACGGTTGGTGCTCGGCCGGTAACCGTTTCGAGATATAAAATTTTTACGATAATAGTTGGCCATATTTTTTAACTTAATGCCATATATTCTTGAAATAAAATTCTGGCATAAGCTATTCCGTAGCTGTCCATCAGCTTCTTGCTGAAGATGATCGGAAGTGAATAACCTAATAAGCACACCACGGAAAGTTTAAACGCCAGCGGGTTAAAAGAATAAAAATAGAAAAAGAAGCCGCTGCAAAATGAAATTAGCATAGCAATAACTGAGCCTCCAATAAGGTTTCGGATAAATCCTTATTCAATATTGTGTTGCAACAATAATTTGCCCGATCCAACTTTTAACCTAACAAACCCTACCGCCTCAGTAAGTATTTTCCTGCAACCAACTTCATCGTCGATTTCATTTTGGGCAGTTGGCAACTGCAAACCGGAGTCTCCGGCCATTTTTGAGCGGAGCTGATCTTTGAATTGTTTGGAGTAGCGGGTGTCAGAATAAAGCAGTAAGTCAGTAGTAGGCTTCTTTACTTCATCCTGAAAATATCGCTTTTCAAAAAGCTCCTTAGCAACAAACCGATTAACTTGGGCTAACAAAAATAAAAATAGCAACGAAATAGAAACGTTGCTGATAATTTTGATACTAGCAACCGCGCTTAAAAAGCCGGAGATTTTTAGGCTCAAGTAAAAATAATTTAAGAGAACAATGGGTATCAATGTAATAAGGGCAGGAAAAATTCTGGCAACTAGGTTATACTTGTTAAATTTCATAGTATTAATCTTCTACTAATTCAAAGAATGGGACTGGCTCGATTGGTCCCCAGTTTAATCTCGCAACCGGAGGATTAGAATGCATAATGTGCCTACCTTGGGTCACAAACACCTGACTGCCATTCCTCAGGAGTTCATTAGTAACCTTCTTTGATGGATGCTTTGGAGATTTTGGCGCGGCAGAAATAAAGGCATGACTGGCTTTGATCTTTTTTAAAATTGTAGGGCCAAGATTTCGTTTGCTGCCGTGATGGGGAACCTGCAAAAAACGCAGATCTGTCAGATTAATTCCTTGGGTTGCTGCATAATCCACAGCTCTGGTTAGTGCTCCCACCCCGGCGTCGCCGGTAAAAAGTAATTTGTGCCCGTCAAAGTTAAACAGAGCAATGATACTGGAATTATTAGTTGGGCTGGTGTCATTTTCTTCAGGATCTTTCAGGCTTCCGAATTGCAACGTTTCCCTGACAAACCTTACGGCATCCGTAGCCGCACGACTAAAGCCGCTAGAAGAAATTCCGCTAATTACATCGGCCAGTGTTTGCTGGTAATAATCGCGACTTGGCCCCAAAATATGGATAAATTTATCAGGAGTGGCATCCCCTGCAAAAACTTCAATAATCTCCGTGCCTTTTCTGGCTGCAATTTTTTCAACTTCTTTTGCAGCCCTTAACTGCTGTATAATTTTTCTTTCAAGGCCATCATCCGTGTATTCCTTTTCCAATTCTTCTTTAATAGCATCACCATGTTCCCAAGGTTTGTGCATCAGTAGTCGTTTGACCGGCAGTTCTTCCAGTACAGTCTGCAAGCCGCAAGCGTGATCGCTATCAGGATGAGTTAAAATCGCCCAGTCCACAACCACATTGGCACCGTAATAAAATTTAATATGATCAGCCAGCTGCTTGCCAGAATCTTGAGTGCCGCCGTCAATTACGACGACTTGCTGCTGGTTATTTGTACCAATAAAACGCATGGCGATAGCATCGCCACTTTTTTCACCGTCGCCGACGGCAAGGAAATCTATTTCGAACGACATTATATTTTAAAATTAATTATTAAATAAAAACCAATCGTAACATAATTTTTGTTTGATTGGTTTCTTTGTTTTTATATCGTTGTTTTGTTGTTGTCTAGGTTCAGATAGATAGTGACCACCCCTTAAGTTTGTAAAGTGATAACATCCTTAGTCGGCAATCTTCCACTTTGCCATTTAGCCAAGTAAGCTTTTGGCGTTAAGTAATTTAATGCCTGGTGCGGTCTGGTTTCGTTCCAGGTTTTCTCCCAATCCAGAAGCCTTCGCTGCATGATTGGATATTGGTCATAAGATTGTACTTTGTTGCCCAGCAGGTAGAACTCCCTTTGGTCGGAACCATGAGAGTTTTCTACGTAAGTGTTTTGTTTAGGTGTTCTGGGATAGATGAAGTAATGAGTTAGTTTAATTTTTTTGCACAGCTGGTCAAATTCCTTTAAAAAGGGAGCCCCATTGTCAGTCTGAACAGCCATAACTCTAAAAGGAAATTCTTTAAAACAGGTTTGCAGGAAGTGGCTGCCGTTTCTGGAGGATTGTGACTGGTAGACCCTTAATACCCTTAGCTTGGTTAATACATCTATGGCCGTAAATTGGTAGAATTTGTAGCCATTAGGCAGCATAATATATTTGGTATCAATCTGGATTAAATCGCCCGGATTTGCAATCTTTAGGCCCCGTTGGAACCTTAACCTAGGACTCAGGGCAGCGCGTTTCTTTTTTCTGGAAACCTTGTAATTAATTAGTCCGCGTCTTTTTAACACTCTGCCCACGGTGCTTGTTGAGACTTGAATCCTTTGGTTAGCCAGAAGTATTTGCAGCTTGTATTTAGACCAGGCAGGGTATTGTTTTCTTAACTCTACGATAGCCATGACTGTTTTCCATGGAGTAGCCATAGTCCTTAAATGATTGGGTCTATGGGAACGATCATTAAGTCCGGCTATACCTCCAGTTTTAGTCCTTTTTATCCACCGGCGCAGAGTTAGCCGTTGTATGCCGAATCGCCTGGCAGTTAGACTTAAATTCTGCCCATGCTTTTGGTGCCAGTCCAGTATCTTTAATCTTTGTCTGGCTTTAGGTGACGCATCCGCTAGCCTGGCTACTAACGCGGCTTTGGGTAAAATTGATCCATAGATTGTCATACGACAACCATATCGCCCTT
>Ga0182027_10007096_pt1 | contig 16609 bp, 10 predicted proteins | sample 712E1DmetaG_FD_121300 | JGI IMG/M metagenome (GOLD analysis project Ga0182027, IMG submission 121300) | Permafrost microbial communities from Stordalen Mire, Sweden - 712E1D metaG (Illumina Assembly) | ecosystem: Environmental > Terrestrial > Soil > Wetlands > Permafrost | place: Sweden... | reverse complement strand
CATGCCGACGCCGGTGATCACCAGCGCCAGGCCGGTCCAAAAGCTTTTGGATGTGAAGGTGGCGGATTGCATTAAAGTGTGGCCTCCCGTGAGAATGAAGATGAGGGGTCGGGGCGGTCGGTTCACGCCGCGTCCCGTGGAAATGATTGTCGCGCCGGGAGGCTCGGGCGGTCCATTCCCTTGGCGGCGCCTGATTCCCTTGCGGGAGCATAATCGTGAATGCCCCCCTTTTTTTATGGCTTCCAATTTGCGATTTTCTCTTCATTCCAAGTGAGAAGGCCCAGTGGGCCTTCGAGATCGCATTCCGCATTCAAAGAAACTGGGGATGGACACGCCGGGCGAAAGCCTGTAGGATAGCGATCGGTCGCGCTAGGTGGGGAGCCAGCGGTGCCCTGTTACCTGCAACCCGCTTTAGCAGGACGGAATTCCCACCCGAGGGTGAGGACAGTCGATCGACCAAGGATTAGCAGCGTTGATCCCTGGGTCCCGCGCAAGGGGCAGCTTCGAACCGGGTCAGGACCTGGCGGTAGCAGCCCTAAGGAGTGTCGCCTTTGTGCGTCGGGGCCACCTGGGGGGAGCCGGCTGGCCTTGAAAAGTCGGTTATCCTTTATTCGGAGGTGGGTGCGCGACCCTTTTCTCTCCTTTTTGTTCTGTCATGATTCCTCAGATTGAAATCAGATGAAAGAGCTCAGGTCTGCGGCATCCTGCTCCTGCATCTTTTGGTTGTAAGCCACGATCAGGTCACGGCGGCTGAGCATGCCGATGATCTTGTTTTCATCGCCTAAACTGACCACGGGCAACTCGCCGCAATCCGCGTCCACGAACTTGCGCAGGGCCAGATTGAGCGTTTCGGTGTCGATGATCTTGACCACGTCGGGACGGGCCATGTCGTGGGCAATGATCAGCCGGCCCAGGTCGGGTTCCATGAAAACCCCGCGGATATCGTCGAGCGAGATGATTCCGCTGAGGTTTCCATTTTGATCCACCACCGGAAAGCAGATCTGGCGGCTTTGGCCGACGCGGACCAGCATCTCGCGCAGGGTCATTCTTTCCTCGAAGATATCGAAGGCCTTTTCGCACAGGACCTCGCGTACGGTGATGCTTTGGAGCATGTCGGTCACAAAATCGCCGGTGTGAGCCGGCGAGTCGCCGCGCGAGAAGACTTGGTTCTCGTAGATCGAGCGGTGGCGGGGCGAAAGGCTGTAGGCAACGGCCGTCACCAGCATTAGCGGGACCAGCAGTGCGTAGCCGGCCGTCATCTCCGAGACCATCAACATCGCCGAGACCGGGACGTTGGCGACCCCGGCGAAAAACCCCGCCATGCCGACCAGGGCGAACGCCGACGCGGCCTGGCTGGTGACCACCTGGGGGAAGAAATGGTGGCCAATATGACCCCACGCTCCCCCCACCAAGCCGCCAATCACGATGGACGGGCCAAAAACGCCGCCGCTGCCGCCCGAGCCGATGGTGAACGAGGTGGCGATAATTTTGAACAGGGCCAGGATGATCATGAAGCGGATGGGGAGACGATTGTCGATGGCCAGTTGGAGATAGCCGTAACCGGCGCCATAGACGGCGCCCATATGTTCCGGCGAGGTCAACACGGAGAATAAGAGCGCCAACAGGCCCAGCATCAGACCGCCCAGCGCCGGCTTGAAAAATTTGGAAATTTTGAGCGGCTGGAACACGTGGTCGCGAACGAAGTAAAAGACCTCGATATAAAGCCGACCCGACAAAAAAACAATCAGGGCCAGGAACAGGTAAAAGATCAAAAGGATTGGATTGTCGAATGTGTAGGGGCCGGATTTGAAGATCGTTCCCCAACCGTACCCGGAGATGAGGCAATAAACCGAAAATGACGTAATGGAAGCGATGAAAGCGGGAATCAGGGCTTCGAACTCAAACTCGGGACCGCGATAGAGGACTTCGACCGCGAAGAATGCCGCCCCCAGCGGGGCTTGAAAGATGCTGCCGATCCCGGCGCTCACGCCGGTCAACAGCAGGATGCGCCGCTCGCGGTCGGAAAGGCGCAAGAGTCCGGCCAGATAGGAGGCCACCCCGGCGCCGACTTGCGCCACGGGTCCTTCGCGGCCAGCCGAACCGCCCGACCCGATCGTAATGGCGGAGGTGATGATCTTGATAATCGGCACCCGGGCGCGGATGCGGCCTTGCTTGTGATGAAACGCATCGATCACCTGGTCGGTGCCGTGGCCCTCGGCTTCCGGGGCAAACCGGTAGACCAGATATCCCGAGATCAGTCCGCCTAAAGCCGGCATAAAGAACAGCGCCCAGCGCCGAATTTCCGGGTTAGCGGGAAGCAACCCGCTTCCGCCTTCCCCGCCGGGCAGCGGCGGCGTGTAACCGCACAGGTAATGCTCGAAAAAGTGGGTGCACTCATGGATCGTGAAACCAAAGATGGCCGCCACCACGCCCGTGGGCACGCCAATGACCAAGCTTAGCCAAAGCATGCGCTGAAGTTGGCCGAGTTCCACCCGGCGGGGCAGCAGCCGAAAGGCGTGACGGAAAATGCGATGCGGGTGTGCCATCCTGGGAGCTCATCGGTAAACATAATCGGGAAGCGAACAGAAGGACGGCCTTGCGCGACGGCTTGCGAAAGCCGAAATGATGATACGCTGGCCGGCTTGCCACCGCAATGCGGAAGATGGCCGCTCGAAAGATGGCCGCTCGTCAATATTAATTGGCCTTCACGCCCGAAGCCGGCTAAACTGAACCTAACGTAACGAGGGGAGGAAGGGGATCCTCCCGCGTACATTCGCGAGCGTGCATATCTTCGAACTAATTCCGATCGCACCGGATTCACATTGATCGCGCAATAGGGGGGACATGGCGCATTTGACGCAAGCGGCATTCAATGCCTTTGATCGGCGCGTGATGGCGGCGGAGGGCCGCCCGCTGCAAGGGCTGGAAATCGACACGATCCAGGTCAACCTGGGGCTTCGGTGCAATCTGTGCTGCGTGCATTGCCATGTGGCCGCGGGGCCGCGGCGCCCAGGGGCCGGGCGCGGCAGATGAACGCCGGGGCGGCGGCCGCGCGGGGTGAGATCCTCCTCTTTCTGCACGCCGACACGCACCTGCCGCGCGGATTCGCCGCCGCCGCGCGCGAAGCCCTGGCGCGCGATCGCGTGGCCGCCGGGGCGTTCACGTTCGCCCTGGAACCGCGTTCGCCGGCGCTGAGGGTCATCGAAATCGGGGCCAATCTCCGCTCGCGTTGGCTCGAGTTGCCGTACGGCGATCAGGCGCTCTTCCTGCGCGCGGCGCTCTTCGAGCGGATCGGGGGATTTCCCGCGATCCCGGTGATGGAAGACGTGGCGCTGATCCGCAAATTGCGCCGCAGGGGCCGGGTGGTGACGCGGCCCGAGGTCGCGGTCACCTCGGCGCGCCGCTGGCTGGCCCAGGGCGCCTGGCGTACGACCCTGGCCCATCAGGCGGCCCTCGCCGCCTACGCTTTGGGCGTGCCGACGGCTGCCATCGCCCGTTGGCTGGGGCGGGCCAGCGACTCAAAAAAATAAATGTCCGAAAGCGGTCAAAATGAGGTAACAATAGGGCAAAGTTGGGGGATCAACCCAAGGCGAGCAGGTCGGATCGCGCGCTTCGCCGCAAACCATAAGGATCGTGTTGATTTCACGCATCATGGGGCCATCCTGGATTCGTTATCAATGCCCGGACTGCGCGGGCGAGCTTGCCACAGTCGGGCAGACGTTGCACTGTCCGCACTGTAAGCGCGGCTTCGAGCGGCGTGAGGGGATTCTGTACCTGCTGCCGGGGCGGATCGAGCATGAGGCGGTCAAACTCGGCGAGCGCGAGGCCTGGCGCGCGCGAGGCATGAAGAGCCTGAAAGAATGCGAAGCGCAGTACCTGGGGCTGCCGTTCAGCGAGGAACAACTGCCCCACTTCACGCATTATCGCGAAGCGGCGCGTGAATTTCGGCTGGCCGCGCGGTACCTGGAGCCGCTGGCGGGCAAGCGCGGCCTGGACCTGGGCGGCTCGATTGGCTGGGCGGCCTGGCGATTTGCCCAAATGGGCGCCGAGATGGTCCTGGCCGATTTTAATGACGACGCGGTCGCCGGCCTGGGCGGGGCGCGTGTCTTTCTCGACCAAGGGCCCGCATTCGAGCGGCTCTGCGTGGATGCCGAACGACTGCCGCTGGCCGACGGCCAATTTGATTTTGTTTACTGCTGCGCCTTCCTGCACCATCTGCCCACGCCCGAGCGCGTGGTGCGCCACGTCGCGCGCGTGCTGCGCCCCGGCGGCATCCTTCTGGTCTCCCGTGAATCGTTCTGTCCATACTGGATGACCCGTCGCCGGGCGTTGACGCGCTGCTCGATGACGGTTGATTTTCTCGCTCAGGGGATCAATGAACAGGTCTTTTATCCCCACGAATACCGGCGCTGGTTCCGCCAGGCGGGCCTCTCGATGCAGGTCGTCAACCCCCGCTGGGATGCGCTCGAAGCGGGGCGAATCCTCTTTAATTGCCGGCTGCGCGACGCAGGATACGAACCGGAGATTCTGGCCAACCGGTCCGCGCGTCCGGGAGTGGCGGGGACGCTCGCGCGCCTCATGCTGCGTTCGGGCGCCTGGCGGCCTTTGACCAAGGAAGCGATTTTCGCCTCGTTGCGCCCTTTGCTGCTGGCCGGCACGCAAAAATTCCGCATCCTGATCGGCACGAAGCCCGGATGATGCCACCCGCGGCATTTCCAAGCCTGAGATACTCCAAAAAAAAGATTGCTTTGCCTTTGTGGCATAAAAATTATGAATAGTGTATAAAAGATTATGCCCCTTATGCGATCATCGCGCAGGGGCAAAAGAGATGAGGATCGCAGAGGAGGCTAAGATGAAGAATGACCTTGGGGACATTATCTATGCGAGTCGCCAGAAGAACAATCTGACCCAGGATCAGTACGGTTCGAAGTACAACGTGTCCGGGCCGGCGATTTTCAAGTTCGAGAAGGGCTACGTCCGGCCTTCGCTGGACTTGTGGCTGAAGATGGCGGCCGACGCGGAAATCGCCCAGCGCCGGGCGGTGCTGCTCTGGGTCAGGAGCAAGCTGCCCGAGCCGTTCCAGGAGTTCATCGAGCTGCAAGCGGTGACGGCGGGGGAGGCCGAGGTCGCAAACGTCAAGAAGAAGGGGAAGAAGCCCGATTACTCCAAGTTCGAAAATCGCCAGCAAATGCGCGAAGTCCTGAGCAAGGATAAGAGCTTGCCCAAGGGGCTGCGCGAATTGCTGGAAGATGACGCGCTCTGGACCATGTATAAGCCCACGGGTTCGGAGATCAACATGCTGCGCGATATTTTCGGGCCGCTGGGGCGCGGGACCAAGACGGATTTTCGCGAGGCGATGCGCCTGATCCGGGAGTTTGCGCATTCTTTCTGAAGCCGGCTGAGTTTGAAAACGACCTGGCGCAAAGGCCCGCCGGCCTTAAATAATCCGGGAACTTTTCGGCTCCTGGGGCGTTGTATCGGATGAAGGCGGAGCAAAAAGGCTCCGGGCCTCGACGCGGGCGCCCGGTTCGCCGCTCGGTCGGATTCCGCCCCTGGAGTCGCCGTCATGGAAAAGAAAACCGCCGGGTCTTGGCCCGTCCTTGTCACCCTGCTCGTCCTGCTTGGGCTGGGCGCGCTGGTGACGGTGGGGTTGTGGCTGGCCTTGCACCACCGAGGCGGCCCCTCTCGCGCCGCCGTCACCCACCGCGCCCGCGCCCCCTTGCCCCAACCCCCGCTCCCGACCCCTCTTTTGGCGCCGGCCGGTCTCACGCGGGTCTTGGCCGTGAGCGTCGTCTGGGATGATTCGCAAAAACCCGCCCCCGGCACGACCGTGACGCTCACGATCCTGCCGTCCTCGTATCAAGAGGTCCCGTCCAGCGGCGTCAGCAATGCCCAGGGCCAGCTCCGGCTCACGTTTCCCCAGGCCTGGAAACATGCCCGGCTGGCGAGCCGGAATCCCGATGCGCTTCCCGAACAACGCGACCTGACCCTGGCCACCGCGCACGACGCGGTCCTGCGCCTCAAGCGGGCGGGGCGGCTGTTTGGAACGGTGCGCATGGCGGGGGGGCGCTGGCCGGTCACCGGCGCCGAAGTCCTCATCGCCTATCCCGGCGACCCCAACGGCCAGCGCTCGCTCAAGGTCAAGTCCGACGGGCGATACGAAGCGGTCTCGCTGCCGGCCGGCGGCGTGAACGTGGCCGCTTTCCTGGGCGACTTTTGTTCCAACATGAACCAACCAGAAGGGGCGCAGGCCACGATCCGTGCCGGCCAGCGGACGGGCCCGGTGGATCTGCTCTTGCAGCCGGGGGCGTCGGTCGTCGGCTGGGTTCGCAACAAGGCCAGCGGCGGCCCCATCGCCGGGGTCACGATTCAGGCTGATAATATCGGGGGTCCGATCGTTCCGTCCACCACGACCGACCTGCGGGGTGATTACCGGCTCAGGTATCTGCCCGAGCAGCGCGTGCGGATGAGCGCCAGCGCCGAGGGGTACGTCATGCAGGGGCGGCTGGTCGAGCCGCGCGTGGCCGCTGAATCGCGCTGCGACTTTATCCTGGAGCCTGGCGGCGAGGTCGAGATCCGGGTGGCCGACGCGGCCGGCAAGCCGATCGCGGGGGCGGGGATCGGGATTTGGGATTGGGCCGGCCAGTATTCCAAGTTGCCCCCGGCGCAGACCAACGACAAGGGGATCGCGCTGCTGCATGAGATCAGCGCCCTCTCTCCGCCGGACATCTTCCCCTTCAAAGAAGGGTATGAACGACCGCCGACCCTGCGGCTCGTCTTTCCCGCCGGCAAGACGCGGGCCCGAGTGGATTTCGTCATGCGCCCCGTCCGGCATGGCAATGGGGCCTTTGCCGGCCGGGTGATCGACGACAAAGGGACTTCGCTTTCCGGCATCACCCTCGTCTGGGGGACGCCGCAGCGTCCCGAGGACGAGTGCGCCACCACCAGCGCCGGCGGCAGCTACCATCTGGAGGTGAAACTCGAGCGGCCCGACCGGCAACTGACGGCCTTCGGCAAGGGGTGGGCGACGCAAGGGAAGGCGGGGCTGACGCCGGGCCGGCCCGAGGCGCCCCTGACGGTTGACTTCACTATGAGACCGGGTCACTGGCTGGCCGGCCAGGTCGTCGATCAACAAAACAACCCGCTGTCGGCCATGAATGTCACGATCAATTCCCAGGCCGCCGACGCCGGCAACCTAACCCCCGGTCAGAGAGACCTGAAAACCGATTCCGAGGGGCGGTTTCGGAGCGAGGACCTTCCCGGCGGCCAGGCCCAGGTGGTGGTGACCGACGCGACCACGGCGCAGAGCCAAACGACCACGACCCTGGTTGACCGTGAAGTGCGCATCGTGATCAAATCGCCCGGCGTGATCGCGGGGCGGGTGCTGGACAAGGCCACGCAGGGACCCGTTCGTGATTTCAACATCAAGGTGTCCAACGGCGGCATGTGGTTTGGCGACCGGGCCATGAACGGGCAGTCTTTTTCCGCCGCGGACGGGCGTTTCAAACTGGTCGACCTGAAGCAGGGGGAGCGTTACGCGTTGGCCCTCGACGCCACCGGATACGCCACCCGGACGGTCCCGGATATTCTGGCCGAAGCGCCCGAAGGGGCAAAGGAGAACCAGATCGAACTGTCGGGCGGGACGCGCATCCAGGGGTTGCTGATCGAGAAGGGGACGCTCAGGCCGGTGGCCGATGCGCGGATTGTGTACGGCTTCATGCCGGCGGCGGGTTGGGGTCCCGACTGGGACGCCGTGGAGCGGGGGGGCGGGTGGCTGCGCGTCATCGAACGCCAAATCAGCCGGGCCGACGGCACCTTTGGCATCAATGTCGATGACGACAAGGAGACGCTCTATATTCTGCCCCAAAAGCATCGGCGCGTGGTGATCCCCGCCGCCAAACGGACTCAATATATGGAAGGCGACCAGATGGTCATCCGGCTGAGCCCGGGCGCCTCGCTGGCGGGCCAGGCGTTCGTGGACGGCGCCCCGGCGATGAGCGCCACGGTTCAATTGACCTCGCGGGCCGAGGAGGACCCGGGCGCGATCGGCAACCAGCGCACCGATAACGAGGGGGCGTACCGCTGGGACAATCTCGATGCCGGCCCGTATGAGTTGTCCGTGACGACGCGTCAGAGTCCGCCCGTTTACCCCTGCCTGGCGCGCCGCTGCGCGCTTAAGGAAGAGGAGCAGAAAACCCTCAACATCGGCGACGACCTCGGGGGCGCCTCGCTGGCCGGGGCCGTGCTCGATCATGGCAATCCGGTCGCCAATGTCGTCGTGACGCTCCGCCCGCTGTTTGATTGGGATTACACGCTGCTGGCCGGTCATTCCGACGAGGAAGGGATCTATATCATCCAGGGCCTGCGGCCGGGGCGATACCGGGCGGAGCTGAGCGGCCACCCGCCGAAGAATATCGAGGAAACGGTCGAGGTGCGCGGCCAGACCCAGCATGATTTCGAATTTCAGCAGGGCCACGTCCTAACCGCCCGGCTGGTTTTCGCCGAGGGCTTCTCGCCCGACCTGCGCGCCCGGCTGCAGTCGGCCACGCTGTCGGCCAATGCCTTTTCCACCTCGCCGGCCGGCGATGAAGAGATCGATGGCAGCGGATCGAGTCCGATCCAGGGCGACCGCCTCCGATACGAAGGCCGGTTCAAGGGACCTTACAGAATCGCGCTGGAGTTCAGCGGCCAGCCCTCCGGATCGTCGATCGCGCTGCCCGGCCCTTTTGAGCTGGATACGCTGGAAGCCGACCAGGATCTGGGCGACATTCCGGTTCAAGCCACCGGCGATTTGCTCGTCCGCCTGGCGTTTGGCGCCCAACCGCCGGCGGGAGTGGGGGCTTTGACTAATTTCATCCTCTTTGTTTTGCCCGAGGATGGCAACGCGAACAGTGTTGCCGGGGCCGGCGGCGGTGCCCAGCTCAATCTCGACCCGGCGCGCCCGGAACAGACGGTTGGGCCGATTGGCGTCGGCAATCAAAGGCTTCTCCCCTTCGCCTTTGGGTACCGCGCCGACCCCTCTAATCCGACGGTGGCGATCGAGCCGGGGAAAGTCGCCGGCCCGCTCACCTTCACCCTGACCCCCGAGGGGATGATCGTGGGAATCGCCAAGGGAAAGCCGGCCAGCGGGGCCGCGGACTCGAAGATGATCCAGCCCAGCCGCATCACCCTGAACGGCCAGGGCCTCGTGCGCACGCTCGTCCCGCGCAATAGCCCCAATGTGGATCTGGCCGCGATGGTCAACGAGGCGATGAGCGGCAAGGATTGGGCCGTGGGTCCCGTCTTTGAGTTCCGCGATTTGAAACAGGGAACGTATCAGGTGAGCATCGAAGCGCCCGGGTATCAGACGCTGACGGCGCCCAAGGAAGCCACTCCGGGCCAGCTCAACCTGAGTGCGATGGAACTGACGCCGCTGGGGCAATAAGAATGCGGAATGCGGAATGCGGAATAAAATCGGGCATTTTAATCATCTCAGGGTGAGGCCACGGGCCTCATGAAAGGCTTCTGAGAAGTTTCCCCGCTTATTCTTTTGCACTCCTACCATCCAAAAGCAACGCAAGCCGCGAAGATTGACCTCAATCCTTCACGTTATTGAGCCCCTCCAGGGCTCGGAGCGTGTGGGTATTCGCTATCCGTGGGTTCCCTTCGGTCACCCACGGCTATTCACCTTCGGCCCCGTCGGGGCCGAAAACAAGAACATTCATGGGGCAAACGAAGAACTCCTCATCCGGTCAGAAGGATCAAGGAGATTGATCGGCTGTATCTTGACCTTTCAATTATTTATGAGGCATGTGAGTTGTGTCTTCGCGGCGCCAGGATCTCCGTTAACTCTGTTCGCTCCTGTTCAGAACAATGCGCGCCGGTGGCCATGATGAACAGGAGAAAACGGAGAGAACAGAGAAGCTCATTCTGTTTGATACCTTTTGGTTGAAACTCTGTAGCGCCAGGTTTGTTATCGTGCTCTATTATCTCCAACTGCGGCCAGCGCTTGGTCCAGGTCTTCGATCAGGTCGCGCTCGTCCTCGATCCCGACCGACAGGCGGATCGTCCCCTCGGTGATGCCCAGCGCCGCGCGTTCGGCTTCGCTCAGCGTGGCGTGGCTCATCGTCGCCGGGTGGCAGACGAGCGATTCCACACCGCCCAGGCTTTCGGCGAAAATAAATATCTTGAGTCTCCGGACGAAAGCGTTGGCCGCCTCGCGCCCCCCCTCGAGCTCAAACGTGACGATCGCGCCATAGCCGCTCATCTGTTCGCGGGCCAGCTTGTGCTGCGGGTGCGAGGCCAAGCCGGGATAGACCACCCCTTGCACCCGCGGATGGCCCGCCAGGTGCTCGGCGATGCGCTGCGCGTTCTGGGTATGCTGGCGCATCCGCACGGCCAGCGTCTTGACCCCGCGCAGGGTCAGCCAGCAGTCCATCGGGCCCGGCACCGCCCCGGCGGAGTTCTGATAGAAGTGGAAGGCTTTATAGAGTTCCTCATCATTGACCAGCACGGCGCCGCCGAGCACGTCGGAGTGGCCGCTGAGATACTTGGTCGTGCTGTGCACCACCACCTGCGCCCCCAGGGCGAGCGGCTGCTGGAGATAGGGCGAAGCGAAGGTGTTGTCAACCACCAGCTTGGACCCATGCGCCGCGCAGAGCCGCGCGACGGCCCGCAGGTCCACCAGCTTGAGCAGCGGGTTGGTGGGCGATTCGACCCAGACCAGTTTTGTCTCGGGCGTCAGCGCGCGCGCGAAGTTGCCCGGATCCTCGCCCTCGACGTAGGTGAAGCGTACGCCGCGCGGCTTGTAGATCTCCTCGAACAGCCGGAAGGTGCCGCCGTAGATCTGGCTGGCCGAGACGACGTGGTCGCCGGGGCGCAGGATCGAGAGCACCGCGTCGCAGGCGGCCAGTCCCGAGCCGAAGGCCAGGCCGTGCGCCGCATCCTCCAGCGCGGCCAGGCAGCTCTCCAGCGCCGTGCGCGTCGGGTTGGCCGAGCGGCTGTATTCATAAGGCGAAGGCATGCCGATCTCATGGAAGGCGTAAGTCACCGACTGGTGGATGGGCACGACCACCGCCCCGGTGGCGGGATCGGGCGCCTGGCCGACACGAATCGCCTTGGTCGCAAAGTGCATCTGGTGGGGGCTCCTTTAGGAATTGCGGATTGCGGATTTTTTTTTTCGGGCTCCCGCTCTTAATCTTAATCTTACATCTAATCTTTCCTGATTTTTCGTGCTTGTGCTCGTCATCGTGCTCGTCATCGTCATCGAATGAAATTCAACATTCCGAGGACGAGAACGAGGACGAGCACGAGCACGAGCACGAAAATATGGAGAGAACTTTTCAGAGCACTCTCACAATGATCCCAATCCGCCCATCACTTCAAATGCTCGAACAGGATCGTGGAGAGGTAGCGCTCGCCGAAGCTGGGCAGGATCGCGACGATGGTCTTGCCCTTGTTTGCGGGCCGGGCGGCCACGCGCGCCGCCACCGCCAGCGCCGCGCCCGAACTGATCCCGACCAGCAGGCCTTCTTCCAGCGCCGCGCGCCGCGCCCAGGCCACCGCGTCCTCGGTCGAGACCTGCTCGACGCCGTCGAGAAGCGTGGGATCCAGGTTTTTGGGGATGAAGCCGGCGCCGATCCCCTGGATTTTGTGCGGACCGGACTTGCCGCCACTGATCACCGGCGATTCGGACGGTTCGACGGCCAAGGCCTGGTAGCCCGGCCGGCGCGGCTTGATGAAACGGCTCACCCCGGTGATCGTCCCGCCGGTGCCGACGCCCGAAATCAGGATATCCACCTTGCCCCCGGTGTCGGCCCAGATCTCGGGGCCGGTGGTCGCTTCGTGAATCGCCGGGTTGGCCGGGTTCTCGAACTGCTGCGGGACCCAGGCGCCCGGCGTGGCTTGCGCCAATTCGTAGGCCCGCTCGATCGCGCCGCGCATGCCGGCCGCCGCGGGGGTCAGCACCAATTCGGCCCCCAGCGCGCGCAGGAGTGCCCGACGCTCCAGGCTCATCGATTCGGGCATGGTGAGGGTCAGCTTGTAGCCCCGGGCCGCGGCCACAAAGGCCAGGGCGATCCCCGTGTTGCCGCTGGTCGGCTCGATAATCCGGGTCTCCGGGGTGAGGATGCCGTCGCGCTCGGCCTGCTCGATCATCGCCCGGCCGATGCGGTCCTTGACGCTGGCGAGGGGATTGAAGAACTCCAGCTTGGCCAGCACCGTCGCCTGGCCGGCAGGGACCAGCCGGTTAATTCGCACCAGCGGCGTTTGATACGTCGTCTCGATGATGCCGGCGTAAACCTGCCGGCGCAAGGGGACGAAAGGTTCGTCCGAACCGGACTGGGCGCCGCGGGCGGAGTCCGCCGCGGCCGGGTCACTGTTGTTCGTCCGGGAGGTCGTGCTCATGGTCATGGCTCCTTTGGATCATGAAGTTTCTAAAATACGATTCACGCGGTCGTGAATAGGGGACATAGAAATCAATCGGCAAAGCGACAACAAGGCGCGTCTGCCCGGCCGCCCTGGACCTCGCGCGAACGGGCACAAACAGGCGCGCGTGGGATCGAAAGGGGAGAGGCGGGAATTAGGAACCGTTTCATCGTAAATACTCCTTGACCGCCAAATACGATCCGATTGGTCGTTTATATAGTTCGGCGACGGGATTGTCAAATAATTTTTCGCGGCGGGCTGGGCCGGGGCAAGAAATCCCAAGGTTACCACGTTCGGAGAGCCGGCCGCTCGACCTCCCTTGGGCGCCCGCGTCACTAAAGTTTGCGCAAAGGGTTCATTTCAAGTAAAATGAGCTTCCTTGATGGGCGTATCCGTGTTCCAAGCGGGCACGGAGATGGGCGCCGCGGGCTTTAAGTCATCAGAGGATCTGCTGAAAATTTCAGTGAAAGGGCGTGCCCGCTCGGGCTAGGGCCGGCCTATGGCATCATCGCGCGCGCATGCGCTTCGCAATTACGTCATCCGTCGCCTCATGCTGATGGTCCCCACCTTCATCGGGATCACGCTGGTGACCTTCCTCCTCTGCCAGTTCGTGCCCGGGGGCCCCATCGACCAGCTCAAACTCCGGATGGCGGGGGAAGGCGGTGAGAAGGGCCTGGGGAGCTCCGCCACCCGCGTTCAGTTCAACATCCCCGACGAACAAATGGCGATCCTCAAAGCCTATTACGGCTTCGATAAACCCATTGTCATGCGCTATTTTTCCTGGCTGGGCAAGATCGTCCGCCTCGATCTGGGCGATTCATTCCGCTTTTCCCAGCCGGTCCTGACCCTGATCAAAGACCGCCTGCCGGTCTCGCTTTTTTACGGCATCCTCACCACCCTGTTCACATACGGCATCTGCATTCCCTTGGGGATTGTCAAGGCGATCAAGCACCGCACGCTCATTGACAACACCACCTCGACGTTCATTTTCATCGGCTATGCGATCCCCGGCTATGCGCTGGGCGCGCTGCTGCTGGTGCTGTTCTCGGTCAAGTATCACTGGTTCCCGCTGGGTGGCTTTGTCAGCGAGGATTTCACGACTCTGACAACCTTTGGCAAGGTCAAGGACGTCTGCTGGCATGCCATTTTACCGCTCATCAGCTACCTGATCGGCTCCTTTGCCGTCATGACGATGCTGATGAAAAACAGCCTGATGGAGACCATGAGCGCCGATTACGTGGTGACGGCTCTGGCCAAGGGGTTGACCTGGAAGCGCGCCGTGTTCGTCCATGCCCTGCGCAATTCCCTCATTCCGCTGGCCACCAGCTTCGGCAGCCTGCTCGGCATCATCCTGACCGGCTCGCTACTGATCGAGCGCGTCTTCAACATCCGCGGGGTGGGCCTGCTCGATTTCGAGGCGATTCAGGCGCGCGATTACCCGGTCGTGCTCGGCATTATCGTTATCGGCAGCCTGCTGATGCTGGTCGGCAATCTGCTTTCGGATCTAACCGTGGCGGCCGTGGATCCCCGGGTGAGGTTTGAATGAAATGCGGAGTGCGGAATGCGGAATGCGGAATGCGGAATGAGATTCCCATTAGATCTGACCAGGTATCATAAGCCATGCGTTTTTTCCACCTCGACCCCATCACCCGCAAGCGTCTGGCCCGCTTTCGCCGCATCAAGCGCGGTTATTACGCCCTGCTCATGCTGGCCGCGCTCACGTTCCTTTCGCTCTTTGCCAACTACCTGGCCCACAACCGGGCGATTGTCGTCTCATACCAGGGGAAGCTCTATTTCCCAACTTTTAAGTACCTCAGCATGGCCACCTTCGGTCAAAAGGATGAATACGGTTTCGACGACGCCGAGACGGATTACGTCCTGCTTAAGGACACCCTAAAACAGAACCGCCGCGGCTGGCTGATCATGCCGCCGATTCCCTGGAATCCCTACCAGAGCGATTTCTGGTACACGCTGCACCAGAACGCGCCGCCGCCCAATCCGCCCGATATCGCACGCCGCCATTACCTGGGGACGGACTCGCAAGGGCGCGATGTGGCCGCTCGCCTGATCTACGGCTTCCGCGTCTCGATCTTTTTCGCTCTGGCCCTTACCCTGGTCAGTCAGCTCATCGGCACCTTCCTAGGCTGCCTTCAAGGCTACCTGGGCGGCCTGTTCGACATCCTCAGCCAGCGTTTTGTCGAGATCTGGAGCGCGCTGCCGTTCCTCTACATTGTGGTCATCATGTCCACCTTCTTCGTCCCCAGTTTCTGGATGCTGCTGTTGATCATGGCGCTGTTCGAGTGGATCTCGATCACCTACTACATGCGGACGGAGCTCTACCGCGAAAAGACGCGCGAGTATTGCCTGGCCGCGCGCTCGTACGGCGCCTCGCACCTGCGCATCATCTTCCGCCACCTGCTGCCCAACTGCCTGACGCCGTTGGTTACCTTTACCCCATTCCTGATGGTCGGCGCCATCTTTACGTTGACCGCCTTGGATTATCTGGGCTACGGCATGCCCGCGCCCACGCCGAGTTGGGGAGAATTGATTGACCAGGGACTGCAACCGCAGAATCGCGACAAGCTCTGGTTGATCGTGTCGCCTTTTGTCGCCCTGTCGATTACATTGATTCTGGTCACCTTCATCGGTGAATCGGTGCGTGAGGCTTTTGATCCCAAGCAATATGCCAAATACGAGTGAGTTCAATTGATCGAGCGAAAGGAACCCGTCATGAAGATCCGCTGCCTGCTCACGATGCTTGTTATATTGTTCGGCGCCGTCGCGCACGCCGCCGCGCTATCGGCCGCCTCGGGCAAACTGCCGCCGGACATAAAATGGGAAACCAACGATGGCGATCCGCCGATTGGCGATCCGGCCGCGATCAAGGGGGGCACCTTCGTCACCTACATGCCGGACTACCCGCTCACGTTCCGCCTGATGGGGCCGAATTCGAATGACTATTTCGCTTCCTGGAACCGCGCCTATACCATGGACTTCGGCCTGACCGCCCGAGAGAGACATCCGGTGACCGACCGCTACATTCCCTGGATGGCCACGCACTGGTCCATTCAGCCCGACAACCGCACGGTCTACTTCAAGCTGCGGCCCGAGGCCCGCTGGAGTGATGGCCAACCGATCACGGCCGACGACTACGTCTTCACCTGGGAGATGATGGGCAGCAAGGAGATCGTAGACCCCTTCTACAACAGCTACGTCGCCGAGTACCTGGAGAAGGTCGAGGCCGTGGATCCCTATACGCTCAAGATCGTCGGCAAAAAGCCGAGCTGGAAGCCGTTGGACGACTACGCTCTTTTTCCGACGCCGCGTCACGCAACCAAGCTTACCGCCGACTGGGTCAAGGCAACGAACAATACCCCACAAGTCACCGCCGGCCCCTATGTGATCACCCAGATGGAGACCGGCAAGCAGGTCGTCTTCGAACGGGTCAAGAACTGGTGGGGCGAGAACCTCGGTTACTTCAAGGGGCTTTACAACGTGGACAAAATTGTCGTCCGCGTCATCCCCATTGAACGGGCGCTCGACTATTTCAAAAACGGTGAGATCGACTTCTATTCGGTTACCGTCCCCAAGATTTGGGCGACCGAAACCGATTTTCCCGCCGTGCGGAACGGCTGGGTCCACAAAAAGCAGGTCTATGTCGATACCCCCGCCGGCATCAACGGCTTTGCGATGAACCTGGGCGTGCCGATCCTCCAGAACAAGGATTTCCGCAAGGCCCTGCAATATCTTCTGAATTTCGACACAATCAATAAAAACATTCTTTATAACTCATACTATCGTATCGTTTCGACCTTCGAGGGAACGGAATACGCCAACCCCAACCTGAAACCCTACGGCTTTGATCCGCGCAAGGCGCGCGAGCATCTGATCAAAGCCGGCTACACCAAGCGCGGCCCCGATGGCATCCTGGTTGACGACAAGGGCCAGCCGGCGCGCGTTACACTCATCTATGGCAATAAGAACGCCGAATCCTATCTGACCGTGCTGCAACAGGTTTATCAGCACGCGGGGGTGGACATGCGGCTCAAACTGCTCGATGGCGCCACGACGTTCAACCGCGCCCTGGAGCGCAAGTACGAAATGGTGCGCCTGATCTATTCCTCCTCCTCATACCCCGAGCCACGCCAGTATTTTCATTCGATCTTCACCAAGAGCACGAATAACAACAACATCTGGGGCTTTG
>Ga0182027_10007095_pt1 | contig 16610 bp, 12 predicted proteins | sample 712E1DmetaG_FD_121300 | JGI IMG/M metagenome (GOLD analysis project Ga0182027, IMG submission 121300) | Permafrost microbial communities from Stordalen Mire, Sweden - 712E1D metaG (Illumina Assembly) | ecosystem: Environmental > Terrestrial > Soil > Wetlands > Permafrost | place: Sweden... | reverse complement strand
CATATTTCATAGTCTGGTAGGGCGAAGCTGCTGCTTCGCCCTAATTCAGGGCGGCGCGGCAGCGCCGCCCTACCGTACAGGGTGTGGCATGTTCCCCCACGGATATGAAATATCCGGGTTAGGCGAGGATCAGGGGCCCACCTCCCGGGCTTGACAAAAATTAGAGCCTATGATTAAATAGTCAGCGTGAGGCACGAAGGCAAAACAGTCGTAGCGGCGGATGGCAATCCGCCGCCGTTCTTTCATGCTGTTGGCGCCGTTTCCAGGCCCCATCTTGTGAACTCTCTGCCACATCAGTATGCTTTCCGATGCCGCTGCAACGCAGTTTTTTTGAGCCTTTTGCGCCTTTTTGCGGCAAATCAGTTTAAGTCATTGACCATGAACAACTTACAACCCGCGCCGGGTGTTTCCAATAAAGGCCAATTAAGGCTAATCTTAAGGTTGATTAAGGTTGATTAAGGATAGTTAAACTTAAAAATGCAAATCCCGATGAGCCAATTTGGCAGAGAATGAACCAATCCATACTGAAATGGCAGAGATTATGGAAGTTACCCAACCCAACTTGTCGCCCGGCGCCACTCTCCAATTGACCATTGACGACATCGCCTTCGGCGGCGAAGGAGTGGGACGGGTGGATGACTTTGTGGTGTTCGTGCCGTTTGTCGCCCCGGGGGAAGTGGTGGAGGCGGAATGTACGGAGGTCAAGAAGCGGTTCGCCCGCGCCCGCCTAACGCGGGTTCTCCAGGCTTCGCCGGAGCGGGTCGCGCCGGCCTGCCCCTATTTCGGCGATTGCGGCGGCTGCCAGTACCAGCATCTGGCTTATCCGGCCCAGCTTCGGATCAAGCACAAGCAGATTTCCGATCTGTTCCAGCGTATCGGCGGTTTTGACGGCGCGCTGATTGATCCGGTGACGCCCTGTCCGCAGCCTTACGGCTACCGCAACCGGATCATGATCCGCAGCCAGTGGGACAAATTCAAACAGGGGCTGAACATCGGTTTTATCCGCGCGGACAACCGGCTGGTGGTGGACATCCAGGAATGCAAAATCGCCGAGCCGGCGCTCAACGCGCAAATCCAGCAGGTCCGCCTCCATCCCCCGCCCAAAGGCGGCCTGAAGGTGGTGCTGCGCATCGCGGCCGAAGGCTGGGAAGTCCCACGCGATTCGTTCTTCCAAACCAATTTCTTCCTTCTGCCCAGGCTGGTGGAAGCCGTGCGGGAGCGGTTGCGGGACGGCGGAACGCGGTTTTTGATGGACGCCTATTGCGGCGTCGGGTTCTTCAGCGTGGAACTGGCCGGCAGCGTCGAGCGCTTCGCCGGGGTGGAGGTGGACGGCGCGGCGGTCAAGGCGGCCCGGCAAAACGCGCTGGCGCGCGGCCTATCCAACGGCGAGTTCGTGGCCGGCCGGGCGGAGGAGCTTTTGCCGCGGATGCTGGCGCGCTTTGAGGCCGGGGCCGCCACGCTGCTGCTGGATCCCCCGCGCACGGGCTGTCCGCCGGAGATGCTGCAAGTGCTGGCGGAGTCGCCGCCGGCTCAGATACTGTATGTGTCCTGCCATCCCGCCACCCTGGCGCGGGACTTGAACGTTTTGTGCTCGCAAGGTGTCTTTGAATTATCGAGAATCATTCCGTTGGATATGTTTCCGCAGACACAGCATCTGGAATGCGTGGCGGACGTGCGAAGAAAGGCCGTTCCGCCCCGCCGCCTTTGAACCATAGAGTTTCCTTGCCAACAGGCGGTCAGCCGTCCCAAACTTGACTCATTCATGACGGAAGATAACGAGATAACAATCAGTCCGCGCTCCAAGCGCCCCATCTATTTGAGTCCGTGGCTGGTCGCCCTGGCGGCGCTGGCGCTGTACGGGGTGACGTTGAACCACTGGGTGACCTTCGCCAGTCTTCCCTTCGCCTCGCAGCTGATGGGTTGGGACTGGCATCCCGGTCCGTTGCCGTGGCGGCCCGATGTCCAATATCAGCCGCTTTTTCTCATTTTGACTTGTCCGCTGCGATGGCTGCCCGCGGACTGGCGGGTCCTGGGCTTGAATGTGTTCACCGCGGTGTGCGCGGCCTTAACGCTGGCCATCCTGGCCCGATCGGTGAAGCTGCTCGCGCATGACCGCACCAAGGAGCAGCGGGCGCGGATGGCGGGAAAGGACGGGTTGCTGCGGGGGCGGGCGGCGTTTCTGCCGCCGGCGTTCGCCGTGCTGCTGCTGGCGGGGCAATTGACCTTCTGGGAGAACGCCGTTGTCGGAACCGGGGAGATGATTGATCTGATGGTCTTTGCGTTCCTGATTCTCTGTCTGCTGGAGTATCGCCTCACGCAGTACAGTTGGTGGTTGAACCTGTTCACCTTTGTTTATGGGGCGGGGTTGGCGAACAATTGGGGGCTGATCGGTTTCTTTCCCTGTTTTCTGCTGGCGCTGATCTGGATCCGGCGCGCCCAGTTTTTCAAGTGGAAATTCGTGCTGCGATTAACCGCTTGGGGCGTTCTGGGGATGCTGCTTTACGGGCTGACGCCGCTTCTGGGCGCGCTCCATCATGACGGCGGATTTTGGGGGCTGCTGCGCGAGAAATGCGCCGAGCAACATTTTTTCTTGACACGTCTGCCGAAGTATCTTGTGGCCATTGCCGCCGTGCCGTCCTTGTTGCCCCTGTTCTTCGCCGCCATTTACTGGCCTTCGACGGAGGGGGAGTTAAACGCCGGTGCGCACGACCTGACGCGCTTGCTGTTTCGGCTGCTGCACGTCGGGTTTTTGGTCATCGGAGTCTTGATGTTCTTCGATGTCAGCGCCAGCCCGCGGCACATGGGCTTGGGCGTCGTGCCGGGAGCGCCGACCTTCCTGAATTTCTACTATCTGGGGGCGTTGAGCGTGGGGTATTTCAGCGGATACATTCTGCTGGTGTATGGGAAGGAGGTCGAGTTTCGCTGGGGCCAGGCCACGGGGCTTATGCGCTCCATCAATGTGTTGATGACGGGATTGCTTTGGGTGGCGGCGATTGGATTGCCCGTGTTGTTGTTCTGGAGGGACTATCCGCGCATCCAGGACTTAAACGGCCCGGGGGTCACTCAATTTGGAAACGAGATGGCCAATTCGCTCCCCGCCAAACCAGCCATTGTGATGGCCGACGATCCCTCCCGCTTGTATCTGGCCATGGGCGCCGCCCGGCGCCTGGGCTTGGCCAACCAATACACTTTTATTGAAAGCCGCGAACTGGTCCATCGCGAGTATATTCGCTACTTGGCCGATCACTACCCCTCCTTTCGCACGAATATCGTCGGGCCGGACCGCCTTCCCGAGGAGATCACCAGCCAGGCGATAGGCGATCTTCTGGCGCATCTGGCCCAGCGGGAGCAGGTCTATTATTTGCATCCCAGTTTTGGCAGTTACTTCGAGGCAGTGTGCATGACGCCGTACCGCCTGGGCGGGTTTTTACACGAGTACCCGCCGACCGTGACGACGATGCTGGTGCTGACACCGGAGGCAATCGTCACCAATCAGGCCTATTGGCACGCGCTGGAAAAGGAATCGCTGGCCACGTTGGCCGATTTGGCGAAGATTGGCCCCGATGGGCTGCCGGAGAGGAGCGCCGACGCGGTGCGGGTGGCCAACTATTATTCGCAAATGGTGAATTGCTGGGGCACCGACCTGCAAAAGGCAGCCACGGAACTCAAGCTCACTAACCAGCTCAAGAGCCAGATGCTCGAAGACGCCGCCAATCAGTTTGAGGAAGCGATCCGGCTCAATCCAAACAATATCGTCGCCCGGGCCAATCAACAATACAACGCGCTTTTGCGCGGAGCGCAGCCCGCCGGCCCGCTCATCAACACCCGCCAGTTGGCCGCGGAAATCGGCGCTTGGGACATGGCCTTCAATATTTACGGCCCGGCGGACGTGCCCGACTTGGACCTCCGCATCGGCGGGTACTTCGCGCAATTCGGCGCTTACCGGCAAGCCGCTCATTTGTTCCTGCGCTGCCGGGAATTGGCGCCCAACGATCCTTCGGCCGAACCCGAACTGGACCTGGCCAAGACCTATGTTGACATGGGGTTGCCGGACTCCGCCCTCGGCATCCTCCATGCCCTCCCCGAAACTGCCGGCCTCAATCCATTGGAGCGGCTGCGCGTGGAAGCCGTGGCCTACAGAAAGAAGAACAATTTCGAGAAGGTTGATCAATTATTGACAGACGGGCGCGCCAAGAACCCCAAGGATCCGGAATTTGCCGATGTGACGGCCGACTTTTACCGGCTCATGGGCTACAGCGTGCTGCGCGAAAGCAACGGGGACACCAACCAGGAGCAAGGCTCGGTTCAGTGGTTCCGGAAATCGTTGGCGGCGCTGGGTGACGAATTGAAATTGTTCAGCGACCCCATCAACGTCACGGCTCATGCGGCGGAGATTACCCGTCTCAACCTCCAGAGGATTGAAATGCAAATGATGCTCAAGGATTACCCGGCCGCCATCGCCACCTGCACCGCGATGCTGCGCCAGAACCCGGAAGAAGCGGACGCGCTGCTTGACCGCGCCATTTCCGAGCTGCAATCCAGCCAGCTTGCCGCCGCCCGGAAGGATTATCTGGCCTTGGAGAAAATGGCCCCGAAGTCCCGCAGGGTCTATTTCGGCCTGGCGCAGGTCGCCCAAAAGCAGAACGACAAGAAGGAGGAGATCCGCTGCGACAAACTTTACCTCAAATTCGCCCCTACTAACACGGCCGAATTTACCAACGTAACCCTGCAACTCCGCAAATTGGAGGGCCGCTGAACCCAGTGCGGATGCGGCTTGCGCATGGGACTTTTTTGCGTGGCGGTTTCCGGTTCTTAATCTTAATCCTAATCTTAATCTCGGAAGATTAGGTTTAGGATTGAGATTAAGAGATTAAGATTAAGATTAGGAGAGGATGGCTAATGAAATGAAATGCGCCCGGATGCGTGTCACCCACGTCATCACCCGGTTGATCGTTGGCGGCGCCCAGGAAAACACCGTCGCGACCGTCCTGGGCCTCCTACAGCGCTCCGGCATGGAGATGCGCCTCCTGGCCGGCCCCACCTCAGGCCCGGAAGGTTCTCTGGAATCCGCCTTCCAGCCTTTCCCGCAAGTTCTCTCCATCGTCCCTTCGCTGGTGCGCCCCGTCCATCCGCTAAACGACCTCCTGACCTTGCATCGCCTGACCCAAATTTTCCGCTCGACCCGCCCGGACATCGTCCACACGCACAGCGGCAAGGCGGGCATTCTGGGGCGCTGTGCCGCCCATCGCGCGGGCGTTCCCATGATTGTCCACACCATTCACGGCCCCTCCTTCGGGCCGTTTCAAGGCCCCCTGGCCAATGGACTTTTTCGCGGCGCCGAGCGGTTCGCCGCCCGATTCACCTCTCATTACGTCAGCGTGGCGGAGGCCATGACCCGTCAATACCTGGCCGCCGGCGTTGGCCGGCCCGGCCAATATACGCGCATCTTCAGCGGATTTCCCCTCCAACCCTTTCTCGACGCGCAAAACGACCCGGCATGGCGCGCCCGCCTCAACCTCGCGCCGGACGATTTTGTCATCGGCGTCATCTCCCGGCTTTTCAAGCTCAAGGGACATGACGATTTGCTTGACATCGCTCCAAACCTGGTCCGGCAATGTCCCCGCGCCAAATTCCTTTTCGTCGGAGGCGGCGCCTGGCGCGGACGCCTGGAAGCGCGCGCCCGCTCGCTCGGGCTGGAGAAACAGTTCATTTTCGCCGGCCTGGTTCCTCCGGACCAAGTGCCGCGCTACATCGGCGTCATGGATGCCCTGGCGCACTGGTCGCGGCGGGAGGGACTGCCCCGCGCCCTGCCGCAGGCGATGGCGGCGGCGCGCCCGGTGGTGTCTTGCGATTGCGACGGCGCGGGAGAAGTTTGTATTGACAATGAAACCGGCTTTCTCGTCCCGCCCGGCGACCGCGAAACCCTCGCCCGGCGTTTGCTCCAACTGGCGGGCGACCCGGATTTGCGGCGGCGCCTGGGAACCCGGGGACGCCAGTTCGTCCTCCCGCGCTTCCGCGTCGAAACCATGCTGGAGGATTTGCATGCCCTTTACGTGAAATTGAGCGCCGGCAATGCCCTTTGATACCTGTAGCGGCGGTCTATGACCGCCGCTAATCCGCCCCGTTTTGGCTTGCCTTGCGCGCTGTTGCCGGGAAATCTGCTGGCGCTGTGGCCAACGCCGTCTCAGAAAACAAGACCCGCGATTTTCTCTCCGTTCTCGCCGTTTGGGCCCTGCTGGCCATCCCGCTCCTGTTCCTGGCCCGGCCCAACACCTCGGTTCCCGGCCTCTACTACGATGAGGCACACTGCGCCGCGATGGCCGGGGATTTTCTCACCGGCCGGCCCCATCCCCATATCCCCGGCTCCGGGTTCATCAGCGTGTGCGGCCGGCCGTTCCCGGTCTTTGTCCAGCTCTATGGCGGCGCGGCCAAGAGCTGGCTGCTGCTGCCCGGTTTCGCCCTCTTTGGCGCGAGCATGCCGGTGCTCCGCCTGACGGCGCTGGCCTGGGGCCTGGTGGCGCTGCTGCTGTTTATGCTCTGGACCTGGCGCTGGCTGGGAAGGAACACCGCCTTGCTCGCCGGCGCCTTGCTGGCGTTTGACCCGGCTTTCTTTTTCATCAGCGTCCTGGACTGGGGCCCCGCGCTCCCCAGCTTCCTCTGCCGCTTCGCCTGCTTCTACTTCGCACTGCGCTGGTGGCAAATCAGAAACCAACCGCAACCGCCGGAGCCGGAAGATGCCGCCGGAAAAATGATGCCGGAAAAAATGAGCGGCACAGTTCCGGCCCCATTTTTCCGACGGCTGTCTTCCCCCGCATTTCGCGGTTCCTTGTGCGCGTTTCTCGCCGGCCTGTTCGCCGGCCTGGGGTTCTACAACAAGATTGACTTCGCCGTTCTCCTGGGCGGCGTCCTCCTGGCGCTCCTGTGCTCCAACGCGGCGACTCTCCGGGCGCGCCGGCTCTTGCGCCCGTCCTCCATCCGCCATTCCCGATCCTCCAATCCCAAACCGCCGCTCTCCATCTTCTCGCCGCCTCTCGCCATTGCCGGCCTGGGCTTCCTCCTCACTGCCGGTCCGATGCTCGCCCACATCCCCGGCATCCTCAACGCCCTCGCCTCCGGCGGCAAATCCGCAACCGCGCCGGGCGAGATGGCCGAGAAATTCAACACGACACTGGCAATGTATGACGGCTCTTACTTCTACCGCCTGATGGATGCCGGCGGGTTGTTCGACAAAATGTATCAGACCCGCGCCCCGGTTTTCGCGCCGCTCGGCATTGCTTTTCTCCTCGCCGCCTCTTATCTGGTTTTGCGGTCTTACTTCGGCGGTTCCACCGGGGACGCGGCGGCGTTTCCCATCCTGGCCGCCGTGTTCATAACCGCCGGCATCTTCCTGATGCCGGGCGCGGTGCGAATCCACCATATCGTTTTGGTCTATCCCTTTCCCCATCTGGTGGTGGCCATGGCCGTCGGGCGTCTGTGCCGCCGGCGCCGCCGTGAGACGCCGGGTTCTCCCGTCCAACACGTCTTCTCACCATCCTCTGCCGTGGTTGCCGCACTTTTTATTCTGCTCCTGGCTTCCCAACTTTTCGCCCTCCAGCGCACCCAGCAACTCATCCGCCAAACCGGCGGGCGCGGCCGGTGGTCGGATGCCTTGAGCACGTTCGCCCGGCAGGTGCGGGGCCGGTCCGACCTGACGATTGTGAGCCTGGACTGGGGATTCAACGAGCAACTGGCCTTCCTGACGGATGGACCGGCGCTGGCCGAGCCTTTCTGGGATTTTCTGGAAGGCAAAGCGCCCCCGCTGCTCCGCTCCACCAACTGCATCTATCTGGTGCATCCGGCTGAGTACAGCCTTTTCCCATTCGGGCCGGCCTATTTGCAAGAGGCCCGCCGGGCCGGGCCGGACGCGGTCGAGATTCAGCCCTGGAGCGACCATCAAGGCCGCGTCGCCTTCTACTCCATCCGCTGGCGGTAGGGGGCAGCGGCAGGGCTCAAGATAGGGGTCAGTCCTCGGAATCACGTATTTTCCTCCTTCAGGACCAATTGCCTCAACTTCGTTAGTGCCGACTCAAACAATCGGCAGTCGCCCGAACCCAGCTTCCGGCTCCCTTGGCTGACGTTGCCCGGATGGCCCATCCCCAATCGTCGGCTCAACCATTCCAACGTCACCGTCGTCCCTTCTCGCAACCACTCCGCCAGCGCCATCTTCTCCGGTGCTCCCTTGCGCATCCGCGCCAAATCCTCCTCCGCCAATCCCAGCGCCCCAAGAGCCGCTCTGACCCTCCGCTCGGCTGATTGCTCGTCGTGAAACCGGCGCGCACCGCCACTCTGCGAGTCCCGCCGCCCGCATCGCACCGCCCGCCCCAATTCTTCGCGCAACGAGTCCGCAAAGGCACTGCCCCCGGCAAACCAACCGCGGCGCAATTGGCGCCACTTCGCGTCCAGTTCCTCACGGCCAGCCTTCAGACCCAGTTCCAAGACCCGCCCCTCAATGTAGGCCGCATATCCGCGCCCGTCCCCTTCACCAAGCCCAAGGCTGCCCATCACCCGCTCTCGCCTCAGCCAGCTTGGTCGCCCCTTCGCCCGTCCTGTGTAAAAGGGATAGCTGCTCCACGGATACGCCTCCAAAGGCTCCTTGCCAGCCTGGATCAAACCCGCCCGTGCCGGATTCAAATGGACGTAGGTGCTGACCACCTCCCAATATCCGGCGTTCTCCGCCTCGACCACCACAGCCTTGTAACGCCCCTGGAATAGATGTCCAAAATCTCCGTGGCGCCGGTTGAAACGCTGTGTGTAAGTGCCTTGCAGCCATTTCATTCCAGCCACCAAGTTGCCTTCCGGCGTCTGCACCAGCAGATGATAATGGTTGCCCATGAGGACGTACGCATCCACGATCCATCCGGTCTTCCCGCAAGCTTCCCCAAGCGTCGAAAGGAAACGCTTCCGATCCCGGTCATCCCGGAAAACCGCCTGCCCATGGTTTCCGCGCGCCATGATGTGATACACGGCTCCCGGGTATTGAACTCGCAGCGATCTGGGCATTGATTCGGATTCTTCGCGGGGAATACTGCCCCGGACCAGCCGTCATGTCAACTCATTTTACTAGATTCCGAGGACTGACCCCTATTTCTTGTCCGCATTTTGCATTTCCCATTTCCGCCAACCGCCGTTAGGCTGCTGATACGAATGAAAATCGCCGTTTTTGGAACGGGTTACGTCGGCTTGGTTTCGGGCGTTTGCCTGGCCGCCAAGGGCCACGATGTCGTCTGCCTGGATCTCCGCGCCGACGTCGTCGGGAGTCTCAACCGCGCCCAGCCCCACATTCACGAATCGGGCTTGCCGGAGCTTCTCCGCAAGGTCATTCCCGAAAAACGCTTCCGCGCCACCTTGTCCCGCGAGGACGCCCTCCAGGACGCCGCCCTTATCCTCATCGCCGTCGGCACTCCATCGGCCGATGGCAAAATTGACCTTCAACACATCGCCACCGCCGCGCGCCAAATTGGCGCCGCCCTGAAATCCGCCGGCCGCTTTGTCGCCGTGGTGGTCAAGAGCACCGTGGTGCCGGGAACCACCGACGGGTTGGTGCGAAGCATTCTTGAGGAATCGTCCGGCAAAAGGCTCGGCCAGTTCGGATTGGGCATGAATCCAGAATTCCTCCGCGAAGGCGACGCGGTGGCCGATTTCATGAACCCGGACCGCATCATTCTCGGGCACGAGGACGAGGGAACCCGCCGGTTGCTGGGCGAATTGTATCTTCCCTGGCCGTGCGAAAAGCTGGAGGTCAATACTCGCACCGCGGAAATGATCAAATACGCCAACAACTGTCTGCTCGCCACTCAGATTTCCGCCGTCAACGAACTGGCCAACCTCTGTTCCCGGATCGGCAATGTGGATGTCCTGCAAGTCATGGCCGGCGTGCATCTGGACAAACGATGGAACCCGCCCGGCCCCGCCGGCCGGCGCGTCAACCCGGCCATCCTGAGTTATCTGTTGCCCGGCTGCGGTTTCGGCGGCAGTTGTTTCCCCAAGGACGTCCAGGCCCTGCGCTCCCTCGGCCGCGAACTCGGCTTGCCCATGTCCCTTTTGCAGGCCGTGCTGGACATCAACGACCGCCAGCCTTCCCAAGTCGCTGCCTTGCTGGAAACTCAATTCAAGCCGCTGGCCGGCAAAAAAATCCTCGTCCTCGGCCTGGCCTTCAAGCCCGGCACGGACGATGTCCGCGAATCCGCCTCCCTGGCCATCATCCGCGATCTGGTCGCGCGCGGTTGCGCGGTGACCGCCCATGATCCCGCCGCCGGGGAAAATGCGCGCCGGGAACTGGCCGGGACGCCATTCTTGTTGACGCCGGATTGGAAGAGCGCCGTCAGCAGCGCCGACGCGGTGGTGGTGGCGACGAAATGGCCGGAGTACGCCGAACTGAAAACTCCCGCCCTGGCCGGAGCCGTGGCGAAGAAAGTAGTGCTGGATGCCCGGCGCATGTTCGGCCCGGAAGATTTTGTGAATTATCTCGCCATCGGGCGGCGCATGGCCTAATTTGCGCCGCTTGCCAACATAATATGTATCCAAAACATCACAGCATCAAAACCGGCCATCAAACCCGCTGCCAAGTTTGCAATTCCGACAAACTCCGCCTGGTGCTCGACCTGGGCCACCAGCCGCTCTGCAATACCCTGGTCACCAAAGAAATGCTCAACGAGGCGGAAACCAGCTATCCCCTGCGCTTATGCTGGTGCCCGGACTGCACGCTGGCCCAAGTGGATTATTGCGTGGACGGCTCGCTGGTGTTCCACCCCGATTATCCCTACCGCACCGGCATTACCAAGGAACTTCTTGAACATCAGGTCAGCCTCAGCCAATCGCTCATCGCCCAATACGGCCTGCGCTCCAACGACCTGGTGGTGGACATTGGCTCCAACGACGGCACACTGTTGAGCGGTTTCAAGGGTGGCGGCCTCCGCGTCCTCGGCGTCGAGCCGACCAACATCGCCAAGATCGCCCTGGAAAACGGCATAGACACCGTCCAGGAATTTTTCACCATCCAGACCGCCACGGCCATCCGCAAGAAGTTCGGCCCCGCCTCAATGATGACCTCCACCAACATGTTCGCCCACATGGCCACCATCGGCGAGGTCGTCAGCGGCGCGGAAACCCTGTTGAAGGATGGCGGGGTGTTTGTTGTCGAGACGCATTATCTTCTGGAGCAGATCCAGGGCGGGCAGTTCGACGACATTTATCTGGAGCATCTGCGCTATTATTCGCTCAAATCCCTCGTCAAGCTCTTCAGCTATTACAATTTCACCATCACCGACGCCCAACGGGCCAGCCGCTTTGGCGGCAACCTCTGCGTCCATGCCACCAAGGGAAGAAACCAGCCCGCCGGGCCTAACGTCGCCCGCCTCCTCGCGCTGGAGGAGGAAGCCGGCCTGGGCAAATTCGAGACTTACGAGGCCTTCGCGCGCCGCGTCAAGAAGGCCAAGAGACAGTTCCTTGGATTCCTCTTCCACGCCGCCGAAGAGGGAAAGTCCGTCGTGGCCAATTCCTGTCCGGGCCGCTGCATCACACTGCTGAACTATTTCGGAGTGGACCCCGACTGGATCCCCTACATCGCCGAGCAACCCGCGTCGCTCAAGCTGGGGAAATATCTGCCCGGAAAACACATTCTCATTGTCAACAATGAAATCCTGGTCCGGGAGCAGCCGGATTACGTGATTTTGCTTTCCTGGCACTACGCCGAACCGATCCGCAAACAACTGGAGGCCCGCGGGCTGAAATCCGATTTCATCATCCCGCTCCCCGACTTCCAGATCGTCAGGAACGGCTCATGAAAACCCGCGTGGCGGTGGTCGGGTCGGGCTTCGGCCTGTACGGCCTCCTGCCCGCCTTCCAGCGCATCCCCGCCTGCGAGGCCGTCGGGATTTGCGGCAAGAACAGCGAGCGCCTGCTCAATTACTGCCGGCAAACCGCCGTCCCCGTTTTCAACGACTGGCGCGTCATGCTCGATCAGTGCCGTCCCGACGCCCTCGCCGTCGCCGTCATTCCAATCCATCAGCACGGGATCCTTTCCTGCGCCATCGAGCGCGGCATTTCCGTGTTGGCCGAAAAGCCCCTCGCCGTGAATCCCGCCCAGGCCGCCGCGTTGCTCGAACAAGCCCGCGCCAAAAAAGTGGCTCACATGGTGGATTTCCTTTTTCCGGAAATTCCCGAATGGCGCCGCGCCGGGGAACTCCTGCGTCAAGACGCGATTGGCCGGACGCTCCGTTTCCAGGCACACTGGCGCTTTCTGAGCCACGACGTCAAAAACAAAATTCAAGGCTGGAAAACCCGCCCGGAGGAAGGCGGCGGCGCGCTGTCGTTTTTCGTTTCCCATCTGTTTTACAACCTCGAATTTTTCCTCGGCAAAATTCAATCCCTTCAATGCCGGCTGGACCGCGCCCCGGAGGCTCCCGGCCCCGGCGAAACCGGGGTCGCCATGTCCGTGACCTGCCGGAACGGCTGCGCGGGAGATGTTACATTTGACTGCGCATTCCCCGGAGGCCATGAACACGCCTGGGAATTTCAAGGGGACGCCGGTTCCCTCACCCTGGAAAAAACCTCCGCCTCCTTTACGCGCGGCTTCGAACTCACTCTCCATCCCAAGCACGGCCCAAAAGAGAATATCTCCGTCCCCGCGCCCGCGCCCGATCCGTCCTTGTATGAGAACGTCGCCCTGGTCCAATCCCTGGCCGGACGTTTCATCGCCTGGCACCGCGGCGCCATCCCGGCCCGCCCTGATTTTGCCGACGGGGTCCGCGTCCAGCAACTCATCGAACTCGCCCGCCAATCCTCCGCGCGCCGCCAAAGCGTGCTGTGCTCACCTCAATTGCCAATGACAAATTCTCAATGACCAATTTTCAATTGCCTCCAATAATGCGCTTTGGGAGCCTCCCTGAAACCTGTTTGAATTGCGCCTTGCTCTTGCTCGCCCCCCCCCCAAAAAAAACGACGCCTTTCGGCGTCGTAAATCTCTCCTGCCGGATGATCCATCCGGCCCGCGGCACACTTCCGGCTCTCCATCGGACACAATGGCTGTCCGCGTTTGGGAATCCGGCCCGCGTTGCGGCGGCGGATTACCAACTCTCCATGCCGGCGGCCTCGGCGTCGCGCGGTTTGACACCGGTATGGAAACCGGTCTCATCCTCGTAGCCGATGGGAATTTGCGCTTCGATGGCGGCGCGCACTTTGGCGGCCATCACAGCGAAAATCGAGAACAGGCCCACAGTCACTTCCGGTGTTGCTGTTTTAGTCATAGTCGTCATACAAGCATTCATAGCATCGGCAATGCCAAGCGGTGACTTTAGTCCGGATAACCGCAAGAATGGCCTGAAACCGTTGTTTTTTCGCTATCCCGCGCCCCATTCCGCCGGTTTTCGCCTCTTTCGGCCATTTCACTCCCTATTTTTTGTCCCATAACAAGGCACTGTCTTCCATAACCGTGCAGAAACTGACCATTGTTAGTTGTAGCGGCGGTCTGTGACCGCCGCCAATTTTCTTGGTAACAGGGATTGCTCCATCCCTGGAAAGATTGGCGGCGGTCACAGACCGCCGCTACAGTGCAAAAGCAAACTGCAAATGGCATGATATTGAGTTTAAATCTCACTGGCATGATTATAGCTGCTTTGCACTTTTGCAGATAAGCATCTGAAGTGGAGTGGCTTGGCGGCTGCAATGGGCAAGTCCTGGATCACATAATCGAAAAACAAGTGCGGGAACATGGACACACCAGCGAAAGAAAAGGTCGCGTCATGAAAAACCAGCCGGCATGCGGCATGTCAAACCCGGCACAAAAAGGTCTGGCCCTGCTCGGAGCCGTCGTCTTGATGGCCGCGCTGGCTGCGGGACTTCCGGCCCAGGAAACCGCTTCCCAGGCAATTGCCGGCGCGCCTTCCACCGCCATCGTGGCGGCGCCCATGACCTCGCTTCCCGGCGGCACGCCTTCCAACGGCATCATTCAAATGCCAGAGCACTGGCTTCCCGCCGGCGCCCCATCCAACGCCATCGTGCCATTGCCCCGGAACGGCCTGTCTGCCGGCATCCGTTCCAACGCCATAGTCCCCTTGCCCCGGAACGGCCTTCCCGGCGGCGCCCCTTCCACCACCATAACGTCACGGCCCCGAAACGGGCTTCCCGCCGGCACGCCTTCCAGCGCACTGGCAGGGACGCCCCGGAGCGCGCTGGCCGCCGGCGCCCCCGCGAAAGCCACAGTGGGAACACCCTCCATCAGACTCCCCGCGGGATCACCACCCCGGGCCATCATATCATCTCCAGTCTCCAGCCCCACACAGTCCACCAACTCCAGAGTCGCATTGGCAGGAACCACCACAACCAACCTTCAACGAAGAACCGTGGCGTCCCGGACCAACAACCCTGTGGCCCGCGCCAACAACCCCGTCGTCCGGACCAACAACTTCGGGGTGCGCATCATTACTGGCCCCTTGCCGGCCAACCGGCCCGCGTCGCGGACCAACAGTCCAGTCCCCCCGACAAACAACATCCCGTTCACCGAGTGGTCTATTGAATGATGGTTTCCGGGGGGCATACGCGCCCCCGCATGTTGTGGCCGGCGCCCCCGCCGGACACTTCGTTGTATCCATGAACTCCATCTTGGCCGCCCGCGCGCACCTCAACCGCCCGCCTTGCCGAGCAGCACGTCCAGATGTTCCAGGCAAAGCCGCGACCAGGATTCATACCCCGCCGGTTCTTTCACCGCCTCCGCAATCGGGATGAATTCAGGGCTTACGATGCCATCGCGCCGGTTCGCGACAATCTCGTCGGCCACCCGCAAAACATGCACCACTCCAAAATGCACGTATCCAACCTCCGTGCTGTCGTCATTGATGGCCGCCACCGCCCGCCCGTTCCCGGCGTCAACCCCCGCCTCCTCCATCAATTCCCGCCGCATCCCCTCCTCATAGCCGCGATCCTTCGAGAACAGCCCGTGATCCTCCTCCGAGATGTGCCCGCCAATGCCGACCGAATACAATCCGTGCAGCCGCGTTTCCTGTCCGCCCTTGCCCCGGCGATACCGCAAAATCTTCTCCTTGCAGATCAGCAGCGTATAAGGGATCAACTGTTTGTAACGCCGGTCCTGTTCCGCCGCGCTCCGGTTCAAGTACACCAAGTGCGAGGCCGAAGTGACCACGGGCAGGTATTTCTCCACATCCAGGCAGATACCCTGAAACACCCCCAGCTCTTCCAGCAGTTTCCGTTCAAAACAAAGCACTTTTTCTTCCGTCGCCATTTTGTCGGTTCGCTTTCTCTTTTGGTTACGATTCAGGTAGGGACAGCGCGCCGCGCTGTCCGCGCCGCGTCCAGCGGCGCAAAGGATCGCCCCCCGGACGCCTCGGCGAGGCGTCCCCACCTCAACAGAGATTTTCGATTGTGGTTTGCAGCGCGCGCCTTCACGAGGAAAATGTATTTCCAGTTGTTCACAAGGTATCCCCCGGTTATCCCCATTCCACTCGCGCACACGGGCGACATCGCGGCCCGGCGCAACGGATTCCGGGGAGCATACGCGCCCCCGCGTGTTGTGGCCGGCGCCCTCGCCGGCCAAGTCTTTGCACATCATCCCTCTGCTGTGAAATCAGTGAAATCCGTGGTTTCATTCCTCTGGTTGCGACCAGCCGCTCTGCGAAATATCCCGGTTAACGCGGATATTTCACACTTTCGGTTTCGGATCGCCGATTTTCAATCGGCTTTCAGCGTCCCCGCGCCCGCGAAGCCCACTGCAAGTCGGCGCTCCGGAGGGGACGCACGCGCTCCCCGGAATCGCCTTTGCCCGATCAAGTCCGCTGAAACCGCAGCAGGGGCTTTGCGCCGCGTTTTCAAAATCAGGCACTATCCTTTCCCACTTTACATATAATTTATTTGCATTGTATGCACATTTACCATTGACACTAATTGTGAATAGTGTAGATTTGGGGCCGGGCCGGCGGACTATTCGCCGGCAGGTGAACGAATGAGTGGAATGTGCAAGATGCCATTTGCAGTTCGATATTGCACTGTTTCGGAGAAAATTAGCGGCGGTCGCAGACCGCCGCTACAGTGCAAAAGCAGACTGGAAGTGGTGCGAGGAGAAAATATGAGAAACGGCAAAATAGCGACACTGCCATCCGACATCCGGGATGCATTGAATTTGCGGATGGAAAACGGGGAACAAGGGGAGGAGCTTTTGGCCTGGCTGAACGGCCTGCCCCAGGTTAAGGACAGGCTGAAGGGCGGCTTTCCTCCTGCGCTGAAGCTACGGAGGACGGGGCGGATTGCGCCCAAGATGAACCGTCAGGTCAAACCCAGTCAAACCCGGTCAAACCCAGTCCGGCGATTGCGGATTGCGGATTGCGGATTGCGGATTGCGGATTGCGGATTGCTCCCAAGACGAAGCGCCTGGTCAAGTCGGGTCAAACCCAGTCAAACCCAGTCCGGCGATTGCGGATTGCGGATTGCGGATTGCGGATTGCTCCCAAGACGAAGCGCCTGGTCAAGCCGGGTCAAACCCAGTCAAACCCAGTCCGGCGATTGCGGATTGCGGATTGCGGATTGCCCCAAATGATGACATGTAATAAATTAGATAATCTAAT
>Ga0182027_10007094_pt1 | contig 16612 bp, 13 predicted proteins | sample 712E1DmetaG_FD_121300 | JGI IMG/M metagenome (GOLD analysis project Ga0182027, IMG submission 121300) | Permafrost microbial communities from Stordalen Mire, Sweden - 712E1D metaG (Illumina Assembly) | ecosystem: Environmental > Terrestrial > Soil > Wetlands > Permafrost | place: Sweden... | reverse complement strand
GCCTAGATGTCATTGCGAGGAGCGTAGCGACGTGGCAATCTCCCGTAATTCTTTGCAAAAACGCGAGATTGCTTCGCTTCGCTCGCAATGACAAAACGCGTTTTTGAATATTTAGAGGTTCCCGTAAGCATGAATGGATTACTGGCATATGCCTCGCTTGTGGTCAAATTAAGAACGTCTGCTTCTGTAGTATATGTTCTCAAATGTCCACTAGATATGTCAAGCGGTAAAATTGGGCCAGTCTTGCCGATGCCGATATTCCCGGAAGAAATTGCCAGTGAAGAATTTGTGGTCCCGTCTTGTACATCTTGGGCGGTACTGCTGATAGGGTTCGTGACCACAAGATTTGTTGACATACAAAATCTCCATTTGTTAAAGGTTCTTAAGAAATCACGTTCTTCTCATGCCCACTCTAAAAGAGGGATCGATGAGAACATGAATTCCTACGATTTCATCTGCTTCTTAGGCATTGACTTCTTCTTTCTGCGCATTGCCTTTCATCCCGGCCCGCTCCCGTTCGAGATCGCCTTCCAATTCGATAACCCGGTTTTTCATCAAGCCGACAAGATTGACCAGGCTATCAAGTTAGTCGTTATAAACTTTCAAGACCGACTCGAAATGCTCCTTTGCCTGATAGACATTGAGCTTGGCCTGGATCGCCTGCTGGCAGACTTGGTCAGGATTGATAATATTTTGGGGTTGTTGCACGGTGCCTCCTTGGGACAAAGTGAAATCCTGAGAATTTCTCCCTGTTAAAAAGGATGAAAAATAGGCAACAATTTAATGAACTGATAGGGCCTTAAGAAAGGAATGCATGGCCTGAAAATGGCGGGGGGGGGGGGGACAGAATTGTGCATGGTTATCGGCCTCGGCAACAAAAGGAATGCTGCTGAAACGGCAGTTTCAATTGTACGGCGAAAGGGATGAAAAGTCAAGGTGTACTTCAAAAAGGGGTGCAAACGCTTCGCTGACCTAGCAGGCTTTGACATGCATCGTACAATATGTCCTTTACCCCCGGTTACTACGATACCTGCAATGTTCCGGGAAAGGAATCCTGGCAAACGGAAGCGGCGGGTAACGGTGCTTAGGGTTTTGCTGATTCCGCTCGTGCGGCAAGTTGTCGGCGGGTGTGCAACGATTTTAATTTCGGCTGTTTATGCCTTTTCCGATACGAACGGCTTTCGGTGGGCGCCATACCCGAACCATGCCAGTGAGGCAATGGCCGAGAGCAGTGCGGCCCAGGAAAAAAGAGGATATTTCGGGAATGTCAGGTCGATGGCGTACGAACCGTTTGCCGGTGCAACCACCGCCATCTGGCCTTCACAATTGATCACCCGTAGTTTCTTGCCGGCGTACCACGCTTTCCAGCTCGGGAAATAATTCTGCCTGATAATTGCCGTATCGCCCGCAATCGCGTCTTTAAGAATCAGGCGCTTGGCAAAATAGTCCTTGTCTTGGCACTCAGCGCTGCCCCTTGTAATAACGGCGCTCCTGGGGTCCGACTGCAGGAATTCGAAAAGAGACCACCCGTCCACGTTGCGAACAAAACGAAACAGGGACGACGCGGATGAAAAAAATCTTCTGCTTTCTTCTGACCAGAGCACACAATACCGGATGCCCCATTTCGACAGTACCGCGGCGATTTCTTCTGGCCTGTAGCGGTCGATTTGCTTTCCGCGGAAGGTTCCACTGTTGAGCGCATTGCCCCTGTAAATGCTGTAATGATGTCCTTCCATGGTCGTGCAGAAAAGTTTCTTGTCGGTTTCAAAAGAGACAAGTGATTCCCAATGCGCCTCAACGGGCATGGGCTGGAATTTTACCGGATCATCGGGCACCAGGACCCAGTGGGAGATGTTTTCAAGCAGGACCATGTTTCCGCCAAGGTTCGACACTGTGCTGAAAAAAGCGGGCCATTGCTCACGGATGGACTTTATATGGTGCACGGCTGGGTAGGTGAGGGGGGAAAACACCGGAGTCATTATGCAAAGCACGATCACGAGGTTGTGGACTCGCCGCTCCTCCACCTGCCGTGCCGCGAATTGGCCGAGGATGATTGTAAGAAAGAACTGGACGCAGTAGCATGCGCGCGAGGTGACGATCGCGCTTGCCTGAAACTGCAGACAGCACAGGAAAATAAAGACCGCGGTGTAGATGACAATGGTTTTCAAAGTGCCGCCGGTGCGCAAAGCAGTATAGGCAATGACGCATGCGAGGCCCAGGGCCAGCGCTTCGGGATTCGAGGTCCAGACATAGGAATGGAACGGGTTTATTTCCCATACAAAAGACCATACGGTAGATACTATTTGACTCGCCAGGGTGATGGTAGAAGGGTCAAAGACCTCGGGGTTGCCGATAAAGTACCGGTGGTAATAGACAAAATAGAATGAATACCACAGCGTCATGAAAAAGGAAAAGACGAGTACTGCGAACGTCCGCTTTACAAGGGGTTTCGACCGGGTGCGCACAAGTTCGATAACGAACACTGCAATGCTGCAGAGGAAAAACGTGATATGCGCATACATGGTGGCGGCGATTGAAACGGACAAAAAGAAGGCAGCCATCCGCCGTCCGGATTTTGTCCGCTCGAACAGGATCAGGTTGAGGATGAAAAAGTCGAGTCCCATGAGCACGTCGATCATCCCTTGATTCAGAATACTGCGCAGAAAACCGATAAGAAAAATTGCTGCAAAGATAAATGCGCCATATGCGGCATTGCGTCCCAAAAGGACCGAACGCGCATAGGCGAACGAGAGCAGGGGAAAGGCGCAATAGAACACCAGGATCATTGCATGATAGCCGGCTTGCGGTCCGAACAACGCGGCAAACGGCAGCAGAAACAGGGCTCGGTTCATGGGCACTTCCGACACCATGTAATAGCCGCCGAGCACGCGGCTGTCCCAGCCGAACAATCCGCCCTGCCGCAAAGCCTCGATGCCCTTGAGGGATGCGGCATATCCGGGAGCATAATCGTCAAAAAATATGACTGAACCCCACTGATGGGGGGGGAACTTTATCAGAAAGACCATGACGAGGTAGCAAAAGACAAGGACACATACGAGCGCGGGCGAGACAAAACGAGCGCCAGGAAGGTTGGAAAGTTTGTTGAGGACCGCGCCGGTGCGGGCCCTCAAAAGAAACAGAACGATCCACAGGCAAGCCAGGGGACCAACGGCCCAGTGAGCAAGAGGGTAAGCCAAAAGGGGAAACGAAAGAAGCAGCAGGGACGCCGCGGAAACGAAATCCGCGTTTCTAAATGCTGCGGTCAGTTGCTGCCTGAGTTTCACGGCCTTTTCCTTCGCAGCCTGAACGCGATTCCTTCCGCGATAATTTTGATAAGAAACCGGAACCCATCCCGAGCCGCGTTCGATTTCATGGCGCCGCCGGCGCGGCGCCGCTCGCTGCTCCGGATTTCCACAACTTCAAGCCCCATGCGGAAGGCGTTCGCCAGCAGTTCTATTTCTATCTCGAAACTGCGCGAGGAATAGCGGAAATTGTCGAACAAGCCGCGCACAAAGGCCTTATAGCCGTTGAGGGCGTCGTAAACCGGCTTTCCGAAAAGCAGACGGAAAAGTGCGGTCAACCCGACATTGCCAAAGAGCCTGATGATTTCGTATTCCTCGCTCCCGCCGAGCGCGCGCGAACCAATCACCATGCCGCACCCCTGCTCCAGGGTTTGGATCATCACGGGAATGTCCGCCGCTTTGTGCGAGTAGTCGCCATCCATCATGACGATAACATCGCCGGCGCTTTTCTCGAACCCAGTGATGAGCGCGAAGCCCTTGCCCGCCCTCCTGTGGTTTTCAACCCAGCGTACGCCGCGCGATTCGACTACTGCCCGGGTGCTGTCGGTGCAATGATCGAGTACCACGATGACTTCGATATCGTACCCGTTAAGTTTTGCCCGGACTGATTGCACATCGTCGAGTACCATGCCGATGGCGGCCTCTTCGTTCTTCGCCGGTATCACGACGCTCACGCGTTTCATTGCCGCCCCCCGACCTGTTTTAGCGTATCGGTGACGGCTGTCGCGTACCACAACAGCTCCGGGAATGACCGGATACTCAGGAGCGAATCCGTCATTTTTGACAGCCGGAAATAGAATCTGAAATATGCCGTGCGGTAGCGGGCGAGGATGCATGCGGGCTCGACGCCAGGTAGCCGGTAGTACACCGCCGGAGCGTAAAACCCTGTGGAAAGTCCTTCTTTGGTGTCGATGATAAGGTTGCCGCTTCTCTTAAGCTCGTCGTACAAAGCGGTTCCGGGCAGCGGCACCGTGATCATGAAATTCGCGATATGCGGGTTCATCCGGACGGCAAAGGCAATCGTCTCGTTCATGGTCGCTTCGGTCTCGCCTGGAAGTCCGAACATGAAATTGCCGATCACGATGAGCCCCAGTTTGCGCGCCACCGCGGTCATGGACAGCACTTTGTCCAGGTCGAGATTCTTCTGCGCTCGTTTGCGCACTTCATCGTTAGCGGATTCGACGCCAAATGAGACCTTGAAAACACCTGCCCGGACCATGATCGCGAGGACCTGTTCGTCGATGCAGTCGGCCCGCACGCCGTTTTGCAGGTTTATCGCCAGGCCCCAGCGCCTGTCCGCGATAGCCCTGAACAATTCGATGGTGTGCTGGCGATTGAGGGTCAAATTGTCATCGAGAAAATCGAGCTGCCTGATTCCGTTTGCGGATATTTGCCCGCCGATCTCATCAATGATATTGGAAACGCTCCGACTGCGGTACGTGCCTCCGAAAATACTCTTGTTGCAGTAGGAACACTGGAAGGGACACCCTCTGCTTGTCAAAAGGACGCCTACAGGCCTCTTGCGAGCCCGGCTCCGGTATTGGTTGAGGGAGCCGAGCTCGCTCAGGTTGGGAAAAGGGATTTCGTCAAGGTTGTCGATGAGCGGCCTGGCTGCGGTGCTGCGCAGCGTTCCCTTGTCGTTGTACCAAATGCCCCGGATGGCGGAAATTGCCGTTGTTTCCCGGTTCGAAAAATAGTCGAGGAGCTGCGCGAACGTCTGCTCGCCTTCGCCGACAACGGCAACGTCGGCGTTCATTTCCATAATACATTGTTCCGGAAGGACCGACACATGCGGCCCGCCCGCGACGATGGCCACTTTGCCGCAGCGCCGCCGCAGCTCACGGCACAGCTCGACCCCGGCTCGGTAGCTTACCACATTGACGGACACGCCGATCAAAAGCACGGAGGAGATGTCTATTTTGTCAATAATGTGTTCGGGCCGAAGGCGGCGGATTTCGGCGTCGATGACCGAGCAGGCGAACCCTTTTTTCCGCGCCACTGCCGAGAGGTACAAAAGCCCCAGCGGTGGCTCCACGGTCGCGACATTCGTACCGTGCGCGTAATGCGCAAAGGGATTGATGAGGATGACGTTTTTCCGCATTCCGCACATACCCCGCTTTGGAAAGCCCAAACCTTGACAGATGATTTAAACACTTGAAGTGTCGAGAGTCATGTAAAAATTGTATATCAACTGCGGTAAGATGTCAATCTTAGCCGGAAACGGCCGGCGCTTTCCCCCTTCGTCGCAAAGGAGCTGTTTTTTGTAAACAGATGGACTCCGCATTTGAAGAAAAGTCCGGCATCCTGGTGTTGCTTTGATCCCTCATCGTCGTAGCCAATATTCTTTTTCGGTGATCAATCCAAATTCCGCAATCCGCAATCTGCAATCCTTTCGCACCGTTCCGCATTCGCAACAGCCCGTTCGTACCCGGGTTCGATGGCTACCGCGGCACGGTATTCCCGGAGTGCATCCCGGTACCGGCGGGCGTTCTCAAACACGATCCCGAGATTATTGTGCGCCCGCGGATTGTCCGGACTGACGGCAACCGTTCTTTCCCAGAGGCTGATTTCCGAGCGGTAGTCCAGGTTGCGCAGGGCCGTGAACACCATGCAGGCGCCGATGACGACAATGATGGCCGCATACCGGAAAAACGCGCGATTCAGGAACGGAAGCACGGCGGCAAGGCAAAACCCGAGTGCGCAGAAAATCCCGGCATCGGCGATATACATGTGCCGCTCGTTAAGCACGTCGATACGGGGAAGGATCGCATAGGGCAGATAGGTATGTAGAAAGAACCAGAGCGTCCCGAATGTCAGCAGGGGGCTCCATTGCCGCAGATTCACGCCGCGTCCGAACCCGGTTTTTGCCGACCTGCCCAGCCAGAGGACTGCCATAACGATGACTGCGAACAGGGCCGCCTCCCCGGCCGCCGCGACTCTGGACAGATGCGAAAACCCCAGGCCTGGATCGATTGACAGCCTGTCGACCCGGACGAGCCGCGAAAGCAGATAGGCGGCTCCATGGGTCTGATACGCAAACGACGCGGCAAGGGGCCGCGAACCGGAAATGCTATACAAAAGAGCAAAATAGCCGGAATGAATAACCGCGGCGCAGCAGAAGCAGGCAAAAAGAAGCCAGGGGAGCGCCTGCCTGCGCAGCAGCGTTCTCCGGCATGGTTTTTCTATGCACAATTCCCACAGCAGAAGCGCGAAAGGGAGCACAATTGCGGATTCGCGCGTGAGCAAGGCGCACGCATAGAGCACGGGACATCCAAGAACCCGCACGAGGGGCAGTCCATGGCGAATTCCCGCCGCGTAGGATGCCAATGCCGCAAGGTAGAAGGTTGTCATCAACAAAACTGAACGGCTTGAAATGTAGGTGACCGCTTCGGTCTGCACGGGATGAACGGCAAAGAGCAATGCCGCGAGAAAGGGGCCCGCAAGCAGCGAGTTGCCAAAACACCGGCCGTTGCGGGGAATGGCAAGCCCGCAGAGCAGCGCCACCAGGCCTGTGTTGACAAGATGGATAAGAAGGTTGACTGCGTGAAAACCAAAGAGTCCGGCGCCCGATTTCCAGTTCAGAAGATAGGACAGTTTCAGAAGCGGGCGCAGGCCGTGACTCAGGGAGTGGAGCCACGCAGCAAACGAATGAACCGAGGAAGGCCTGACTATGGCCGGGAAGTCATCGAATTGAAACGTTCCCCAGAAGGAGGAACAATAGCTTGCGACCGCGCAGAGGACGACGATCGAAGCCGGCGTTAACCATGTGCGGTACTGTATTTCCGAAGGGAAAACAGTGCGCGGTTTCACGAAAGGCGGATTCCCTTCACTGGGCGTCATGGCGACAGGAGCGGCGAAGCGGCATTGTGGCTTTGCCTAGAGCACACCGTGCAGTATACGGGAGGCAAGCAGCACACAGCGTTCGATGAGCCCTTTTGGTGAAGACGGAGACGGTGAGGAATTCCAACCCAGCCTCTTCCCAAGCGGCTTGCAGGAAGGATCAACAGTGTTTCCGGCAGCGCCATGGGCGCAGGTCGAATCCAGGTTGGTTAACCTGTCGTTAAGGTAATTGATCTGGTTCTCGTGTGCGTGGATTTCGGAAGCAATGGCCAGTTTGCTGGGTGTGAATACAAAGAGGGCGGGAAAGCCGCCATACCCATAAAGGACCAGAGTGAGTGCGTGGTCTCTCATATGAGTGCGCTCGTGAAGCAGCGTGGAATTGGGGCCGATTTCGCATACATTGTCGCAATAGCATTTGCTCATAAGGACCGTTGCATAATGCGCCTGTCCCAGGGTTGACGAGTTGCATGTTGCAATCAGATTGCTGATAAGCGGGTCGGCCGGGATTGTGCCGAGTTGACGCGCCGCTTCACCCTGCGCGTTCCAGCCCGGGTTGTTTATCCTGGGATCATTCATGACTCCCACGTAGACACCCAGGGCGGCCTGTGTGTTTGCAGCCAGCGCGTTAAGAAGCGGAAGGTCGTTGCACGTGCAGCATACCGGTTGGCAGTCCTTGGTTTCCACCATCTGGCCGTGAACCGCGAACAGCGCCGCAATCGTTGTCACGGCTGCAACGGACATCCGCATACGTCTTTCGGTTCGAGACGAGCTCATCGTGTTCTCCTTTGTATCTTGAAACGGGCGTTGTACCGCACCTGCATTTCCTGTTTACTTTTACGCAATCCGGCCGCAGAGGTCCGGGTTTGCGGCCGCCTGCACGGTCAGCGAACCTCAACAATCCTGGAAGGCCAGCCCTGCGGAGGAAACATGCCCGGGGCCATATAGTCGAAGGTCGTGGTGACGGTGGTGACGCCGCCGCTGCAATCGCCCTTGCTGCACTGCACCACGGATGTCCTCACCAGATGCGAGTTCTGGAACTGGTAGGTGGTGGTAACATGGGTACCCGTGCTGTCCAGGATGGCCGTCATGCTGTCCTGGGGAACTGTAAGCGTGTTGGCGTCGGGTCCCGGAGTGAGATGCTTGGTGACGGTATAGTAGACCGAGTCTCCCTGGTAATACTCGAAGCCGGCGAGTGAATCGTTGGCGATCTCCGTATAGATTTCAACTGTCGCCATAGCCTGGGAATCAAACATCGTTGTTCCCACCGCGAAGGTTGTATCTTTTGCCGGGTGCGTTGCGTCTCCCGTATACTGATAATGGGCCTGAGTTTGTTTCCAGAACCCTTCCATACTTGTTGGTTTTGTCGGATCGTATGGCGTGTAGGAGGGAATACTGGGAATGGGGATGCAGGTCAGAACCGCAGGCAGAAGAAACAACGACGCAATGATGAATTTCGGCGTGCGCATGCGAAAGCTCCTTGCTAAGAAGGAATAGGAAACAGGAGGAACGGAATGCGAAACAAAAGCTGATTCAGGCGCGATAAGCGGCGCGCTTTGCCCTAAAATACACAATGTCGGCAATAATGGCCGGTTTTTTTAAAATGCCCCGGCAATCAAGCAGCGAGACGATCTTCCAGACTCGTATTGAACATCGATTACGAGCACCGGCATGAAGAAACCAAGCAGTTCATAAGTTACGTATAGTTACATGGCTTTGACGTCACCCTGAGCCTGTCGAAGTACCCACCGTGACGGTTATTCCCGCAGCTTACGGCCACGTTGACCCGTAAAAGTACTTGCATTATTGAATATATTTGAATATATTTGAATGCAGGAGGTGTTACTATGCATAAGACTATAACAGTAAGAATTAATGACGATGTGTATGAAATGTTTAAGAAGGCTGCGCACGGCTCAAGGAGGACTATTTCAAATTTTCTGGAATATGCCACACTTTCATTTCTTTCCCAGGATACTTATGTTTCTGATCACGAAATGAAAGAAATTTTGAAAGATAATGAACTAATTGAAAATCTAAGACAAGGAGAAAAAGAAATAAAATCAAGGAGATTTAAAATTGTCGGCTAACTTCATTATTGCAGAGACTGAATTCTTTCAGAGGCTTATTCAGAAGCCATATCTTCAACCTCTCTATTTGAAAATAAAAGACTACATTTACCCGCAATTGCGTCAAAATCCTTTCTTTGGAATAAATATTAAAAAGCTCAAAGGCGATTTAGGAAAGTTCTATCGATGCCGTATTGGAAATCATAGACTTTTTTATACTATTGATAAAAATAAAGCTATGGTTTTTGTTATAACTTTAAAAGATAGAAAAGATTCTTACCAACGCGCTCAATCATGACGGTCCGCATCTGTAAACACCCTTGGCTCGCAGGCGGGTCGGTTCTTCAAGCAAGAATGGTGGTTTGCGGAGAGAAAATGCGGTCGTAGTCAGGCATAGCAGCTCCGCATTTCACACCACTATCCAATGAGTCTTTGTGGAACAAGGGGATCAAATCGGAGATAGGATTCTGGGATGACTTTTTTAGTACAAAAGGACTGCAATGGGCTGATCGTTACGGGGAAAGATTCGATCCCAACCTTCCTCACGTTATGCCGAATGAATAAGAAATTAGAACTGATTTCAAGCTTGTTTTATGTTGATAACCATATCTGAAATATCTCGTTTTGTTGCAAACAGTATGTGCGGTCGTATCACTCCAAAATTCAAATAGGGAAGGCTGGAGTATAACATGAAAAGACATGTTTTGCTTGTTTTGTGGGGCTTATTATTTGTCTATTTGCCTGAGGCGCAAAGCCAGGAATTCGGAAAAATGCATGCTCTTGAGCAGCGCGCGGCGTATGTGGTGAAACAAAAGAACGATTTTGTTTCTCGGGTTTTGACATCGTATAAAATCCCGCTCGAATGCAATGACCAGGGGGTCGTTGTGCGCATTAAAATGGAAGGAAAATGGCTGAACATCCGTAACGTTGAAATCGTCCCTGTAATCAAGGAGTCCGACGACAAAAGCCAGCATGTCGTCGCGCATGAATTGTTTTTTTATACGGGTGATAAGATTCTTGATCTGGTTTCCGAAATGATAATACGATAATATCCGGAAAAAGAACCTGAGATAAGCGGCTCCGGCGCATCTTTATCGTGCGTGATTGGTAAAACCGTGTGCGACGATCATCGAAGGTTCGGCCCATAATCGGGTGGTGCCCGGCTATTCGCCTCGGTGCCTCCAACCCTACAGCCCTGCGTTGTGCGCACGTTCCAGTCCAACCTGGCGCTGGGCAGATGTTTGTTGTCGCAATTGTCAAGTTCCGGCCAAGCACATTCCGTCCCCTCCATCTCCCTGAGGGAGCGCTACTGGCCGGGCAGAAAAATCCAATTGTCCATTTCCAGCCGGCGGAATCTTCGGTGAGCGATCCCGGACATCTCGCGTGTCGTATTGTTGGACGGCGAAATTCTACAGACCCGCTCAGAGCGTCCCAAGCGACATGCCGAAATACATTTTTGTACGAGATACACTGCAAACGAATGGCATCCTCGGTGCCGTCTTGACAAGGAGAACAGGAAATGAGAAGCAAAAAGACCGTCTTTCTTATCGCGCTCCTCGGGATCTTTTCCCTTGGTTCCAGGCTTGACAACGGCGCGGTCTACAGTTCCATCATCAATCCCGTCAACATGTATCTCTACGACACCATCCTGCTTGTCTCCGATTCCGTCGCGGGCATCCATGTGTATTCCGTAAAGAACGGCAGCGCGCCGGCTTTTAGAATGCGGATTCCGCTCCGCGGCAACAACGGCGTGGCGATGAAGGGAAACGTTATCTACGCCAATTCCTACGGGTCAATTGTTACCATCCGGCTCACCGGCCCGTCGACCTACGAGGTCTCGTCGTACATCAAGGGCACGCCGACATACGCCATGGACGAGGGCACAGGACTCAGCTGCGATCCGTTCGGCTCGCCACCCGCGCCCGTGGCGGCGAGCTCTTCCGGGAGCGGGGGATCGTATGCCGTGTTCGCGGTGATCGATTCCTATTTGTATTATCTCGACGGATCGAATGTGGTTACGCTCGACATCTCCAACCCCCAAAGCCCGCAACAACTGTCGCAAACGTACGTCGATTGGTCTGCGGAGACGTTGTTTCCCACGCAGAAGTACCTGTTTGTGGGCGGTGAAAGCGGCATGTACGTTCTTGACAGGAGCAACCCGGCGAACCTCACCGAGATCGGCACCGTTTCCCATTTCCGCGCTTACGACCCGGTTGTCGTGAGCGACACCGTGGCATTCGTGAGCCTGCGCATGGGAAACGATTCCAAGGTCGTCCAGGACGAAGTGCTGAGCGTGAGTCTTAGCAGCATGGCGAATCCGTACATCATTTCGGAATTGTCGCTTTCCACACCGTATGGCGTTGCCGTGTCGGACTCACTGCTGTACGTTGCGCAAGGATACAACGGGTTCGCGTTGTATAACGTCAAGAATCCGCAGCAGATGACCGCCGTGGCAAGCTGGGCTACGCCGTCGGTGAAGGATTTTGTATGGGCGGGAAACCGGCTGTATGTGATGACGTTCGGGGAAATAATGATTTACGACGTGACCAATCCGTCGGCGCCGGCGCTGCTGTCGACCATTCAGTAGGGGGCGGCGCTTTTGAATCCCAAAGTTTGCGCATTACAGGCTGCTCACTGGGGTGTACAACCGTTTGTAGTCGCGGTCCCCGAAGATTGCTTCGGGGTTAGCAAACGACTATAAACTTCTTCTTCCATCGGCCGGAACCGGTTGTCGGGCTATAGTTTCTTTTCAATAGCCTCAATGACGGTGGTGATCGTCTTGATCCGTGCGAAATACTTGCAGTTCGCCTCGACAACGGTCCACGGCGCGTGTTCCGTGTTGGTTCGGTGGATCATTTCGTCGACCGCGGTCTTGTAGACGCCCCATTTCTTCCTGTTGCGCCAATCTTCACTCGTAATTTTCCAGCGTTTGTAGGCAAGCTCCTCCCGCTGTTTGAACCTCCTGAGCTGTTCCTGCTGGTCAATGTGAAGCCAGAACTTGACAATGATCATTCCGAAATCGGCGCAATGGGCCTCGAACTCGTTGATTTCCCGGTATGCGCGCATCCACTCGGCTTCCGAGCAGAATCCCTCGACGCGTTCCACCATCACCCGGCCGTACCACGAGCGGTCGAAAATGGTAAGGTGGCCCGCCTTGGGCACTTTTTGCCAGAATCGCCACAGGTAATGGTGCGCTTTTTCCACGTCGTTGGGCGCGGCAACCGGGACGACTTCGTAGCCGCGCGGGTCGAGGGCCTGCACGAGGCGCCGTATGTTGCCGCCTTTTCCCGCTGCATCCCATCCTTCGTATACGATGAGCACGGGGATCCGCTGCATGTAAATTTCATGCTCAATTTCGCGCAGCCGCTCTTGCCGGCCCTTGAGCGCCGACTCGTAATCTTCGCGCGACATCGAAAGCGAGAGGTTTGTTTTGTCAAGGATTGAAGGAACTTTGCCCCTGAGCACCGGCGGTGTGGGCAAGCGGCTCTTTGCACAATCGGCTGACAGCGCGTTGACGAGGGTGGTGAGTATCTTGATCGACGCGAAGCGGTGGTCGTTTGCCTCCACCACGGTCCAGGGGGCAAAGGAGCTCGACGTGCGGTCGAGCATGTCTTCGATGCATTTCTTGAAATTGCCGTAATGCTTGTGCTGTTTCCAGTCGTTTTTCGACACCTTCCAGGCTGTGGAAGGATTTTCCAGCAGTGCCTCGAAGCGTTTCTTCTGCTCCTTCTTGCTGATGTGCAGGAAGAACTTGATGATGATTGCGCCAGCATCGGTCAATTGGCGCTCGAACGATTCGATCTCGCAGAAAGCTCTGTGCCATTCCTCTTTGTCGGCGACCTTCTCGACGCGGTCGTGCAGGACGCGGCGGTACCAGCTTCTGTCGAATATGGCAATCCGGCCGGCGGCAGGGAGTTTGAGCCAGAAGCGCCACAAGAACGGTCGCATGTATTCCTCTTCGGTTGCAGCCTTGGTGAGGTTTACGTTGAATCCGCGGGGATCGAGCGACAGAATGAGGTTGTTGATTTGCGTGCCTTTACCGGCTGCACCCCATCCCTCGAAGATGATGACGACGGGAATGCCCTTTTCGCGCAACGCCCGCTGCAGTTCGCCGACTTTGAGTTGGAGCTTGGGCATGCGGGCTTTGTATTCCTGTTTGTCTAGCTTACGTGAGAGGTCAACATCTTCGAGAGACATCGCTTACTCCTGTTGTTTGAAAATGGCGGGGACTGCAGCGACCAAGGAGATCTCGCCGTCTCGATTCGCCCCGCAACACCCCGCTGGTACGCGGGAGTTTGGCGTTTGGCAGCATAGTCTGCGACGCAGCAGGGTCACGGTCTGAGATCAATGTGCATAAGTACTTATAGCATTGCGGATTTCAAAATCCAAGCATTTTTGTTATCTTTCTCGAAATCGGGCGCATGATATATTTTTGGGTCAGGAACAAGAATCGCGGAAGTGGTGGAACTGGCAGACGCGCTAGGTTCAGGGCCTAGTGAGAGCAATCTCGTGGGGGTTCAATTCCCCCCTTCCGCATTTTTCCTCTTCATCGTACTGTACATTCTTCCCCACGAATCTACCAATGCATACCAGTGATCCTCCCATCGAATTGCTTCCGCAAAATGTCGTTGAGAAAATTGCTGCTGGCGAGGTTATTGAGCGTCCCGCATCGGTCCTCAAGGAAATCGTCGAGAATTCGATAGATGCAGGCGCCACGTCGATCGAAGTGGTAGTTGAGGATTCCGGTTTTGCCCTGGTACAAGTAACTGACAACGGCAGCGGGATGTCTCGTGAAAATCTTGAAAGAAGCGCGCTCCGGCATACTACAAGCAAGATCCGCAGAGCGGAGGATTTGTTTGCTATTACAACTATGGGCTTTCGCGGTGAGGCGCTCGCGAGCATCAGCGCGGTGAGCAAAGCAACCATTTCAAGCAGCAACGCCGAAAGCGGGCTGGGCTATTCTTTTGCCTGTGAAGGCGGGCTTGCATCGCCGATAACACCGGTTTCCCACGTACGCGGAACTACCGTTGCCTGCCGCGACCTGTTTTACAACGTGCCTGCGCGGAAGAAGTTCATGAAGACGCGCAAGGCCGAACGTATTGCTCTTGTCAAGGTTTTGGAACAGGTGGTGATCCCGTTCCCCGGCATACGTTTTACCGCAACCATCGACGGCAAATGTGTCTTCGACGTTCCGGCTGCCGACAGCCTGCTTGCTCGCATCTCGCAGGTCGCCGGCGTGGAATTCGCCAAGTCTCTTGTCAAGGCGCAGGGTGGCACGAAAGGAATGGACGCGGTTCTTTTTTTTCCGCTGAGCGGAAACGATCTGGCACGGCCGCGGTATCAGAACCTGTATGTTAATTTGCGAAAGGTCGACAACGATTCCGTCTTGTATGGCGTGCGTCAGGCATTTTCCCAGCTCCTGCAACGCGATGCGCGGCCGTCGTTCTTCTGCTTCATCGACGTCGATCCGGCCGCGATCGACGTCAACGTGCATCCTACCAAGCAGAAAGTGAAGTTCGAAAACGAGCGTGACTTGTTCGGCTTTGTCTACGGAACGGTCGCGCGGGTGCTCAAGCCGGCGCCCGACAGCGGATTCGCCGCGGCCGCGCAGCGGCCGGCCAACGGTGGCGGTCCAGGCGTAGGGGCATCGTATCAGTCGCAAGCGCAAGCCGCGCGCCAGGAACAGGCTCCATCGTCAACCAGGGAACAGGGTGACACCTCGTACGGCCAGACCATCCTTGCCTTTCCCCCCAGGGATTTGCAGACGGAAAAACTACTTGAACCGGCGGGTGAGGATAGGATACAATTAACCGATAGCACGGAAGCTTCCGCGTGGAACCTGATATCGTGCTATCAGATTCACGAGATGTTGATTCTCGCGCCTATCAAGAACGGGATTCTCCTCATCGATCAGCATGCCGCGCATGAGAGAATCCTGTACGAACAGGCGCTTGAAGATCTCAAGGACAAGCGTTCCACATCTCAGCAGCTTCTCTTTCCCATTGTGCTGAGGCTCTCCGCAACCGAGAAGGCGGTGTTCGAGTCGTCCGGTGAATACTTCATGGCGTTCGGGTTCGATATTCAGGATTTCGGCGGATCCGATGTGTCGATTTCGGCCACACCGGCGTTCATGGTAAGCGGGGATGCCGAGCATTCGGTCAGGGACATGATCGGGTACCTGCTCGACGAGAAAAGCGTGGAGCATTTTCCGGAACCGCACAAGCGATACGCAGCGGCATTCGCGTGCGGCGCGGCCATCAAGGCGGGCCAGAAGCTTTCCGAAGAGGAAATGAACGCGTTGCTTAATAACCTGTTTTCTTCAAAGAACCCGTATACGTGTCCGCACGGCAGACCGACGGTGGTCCGGATTTCTCTCGACGAGCTGTCGAGAAGGTTCCTGCGGTAAGGAGGAAAAATGTCCATGGTAGAAAAGACGGGCGAGGGCAGCATTGTGAGGCTGCCGGCGCAATTCGTCCAGGTCGTCTCGCAATCGTTCCTGGCATCGCTTCGAAAGGAAATAGCAAACGGTGCGATCCGGATTATTGTTGATTTCAAAGAAACGGATCTTATCGACAGTTCCGCTATCGGCGCGCTCGTCTCCATTGCCAAGGACGCGCGGACGCGCGGCGCTTCGATGTATATCCGTAATCTCAACAAGGCGATTCGGGACCTTTTCCTCGACACGGGGCTCGATAGGATATTCAACGTCGAGACCGACGGCAAAGTGCAAAGCGCGGAGGTCGACATCTTTGAGAAATCGGTTGACATCCGGCTCGATATCAAGACCGAACTCGTGGACAATGTCTGTATTCTCCACCTTGCCGGCGTCATGAACCACCCGCAGGGATCGCGCTTTTTCAAACAGCAGTTTCTGCTGGCAATGGCCCAGTACAAGAAAATTCTGCTCGATCTGGAGGAACTCACGTTTTTCGACAGCTTGAGCGTCAGTGTGGTCCTCAACATGAACAAACTGATAAAGGAAACGGGCGGCGGCATGCGGCTGTGCGGCGCCAACTACATTGTCAACGACCTGTTCAACACCCTCAACATCAATCAGATCGTCCCGATTTACAATGTCGTCACCGACGCGCTCGGCGACTGGATATAGGGGAGGACGGCACGCATGGCCACCGCCGTGCTCTTAAAATCCATCGGATGCCGCACCAACCAGGAGGAAATGGCCGCCCTCGGCTCGCAGCTTGCGGAACGGGGGCATTGCGTCGTCGAAACCATCGAGGACGCCGATATCGTTATTGTCAACACCTGCATGGTAACATCCGTCACCGAAGCCAAAACGCGGCGCTTTATCTCGGCGCTTTCACGCGCACGGCCCAACGTGAGAATTTGCGTCACGGGCTGCCTGGCGCAGCATTCGCCGCTCGACATCAAGCGCCGGCTTCCCGT
>Ga0182027_10007093_pt1 | contig 16612 bp, 13 predicted proteins | sample 712E1DmetaG_FD_121300 | JGI IMG/M metagenome (GOLD analysis project Ga0182027, IMG submission 121300) | Permafrost microbial communities from Stordalen Mire, Sweden - 712E1D metaG (Illumina Assembly) | ecosystem: Environmental > Terrestrial > Soil > Wetlands > Permafrost | place: Sweden... | reverse complement strand
GGCAACGAAATCGCCGTCTGGACGAAGGCTTAGCGGTCTGTCCCTGTTGGCGCGAGCGCCAAGCTCGTGCAGAGTGCCTCCTCTTGCAGCCTGCTTTGCGGGCTAACAGCCACGAGGGGGGCGCGAGAATGGCCGGCGTTACCGAAGACCCCATTGCCGAACTGCACGATGCCAACGACCTGAAGCCCGCGCTCGGGCCGATTCACCTGATCGCGCTCGGCATCGGCGGCATCATCGGCGCCGGCATCTTCGTCATCACGGGCCATGCGGCGGCGATCTACGCCGGGCCGGGCGTCGTGATCTCGTTCATCATTGCGGGCTTCGGCTGCGCATTTACCGGTCTGTGTTACGCCGAATTCGCTTCGATGATCCCGGTGGCCGGCAGCGCCTACACCTACACCTACGCGACCATGGGTCGGTTCATGGCCTGGTTCATCGGCTGGAATCTGGTGCTGGAATACCTCGCGGCCTGCTCGACCGTCGCCGTTGGCTGGTCCGGCTACTTCAACGATTTCATGAGCTTTCTCGGCTATCCGGTGCCGGCCGCATTCGCCCAGGCACCGATCGCCCTGATCGGCGTTCAGCAACAATTCGTCTTCACGCACGCCTATTTCAATCTGCCCGCGGTGGCGCTCCTGGCATTCATCACCGCCGTTCTCATCGTCGGCGTGCATCTGTCGGCCAACTTCAACAATGTGATGGTCGCGATCAAGCTCACGATCGTCATCGTCGTGATCGCGCTCGGCCTGCCGCATATCGTGCCCGCCTATCACATTCCGCTGCACCACGATGCGGTATTCCCCCTCATTCCCGCCAACACCACCGGCGTGTTCGGACAATTCGGCTGGACGGGCGTGCTGCGCGCCACGGGCCTGATCTTTTTCGCCTACATCGGATTCGACGCCGTTTCGGTCGCTGCTCAGGAGGCGAAGAATCCGAAACGCGATGTGCCCTTGGGCATCCTGGGATCACTGGCGATCTGCACTGTGCTCTACATCCTGATGTCTTACGTGCTGACGGGTTTGGCGCCTTATCAGACGTTGAACGTGCCGCATCCGGTTTCGATGGCGCTCGAACGCTCGGCGACGCTGGCCTGGCTCGCACCCTACGTCAGCGTGGGCGCAATCGTCGGATTGGCTTCGGTCGTCCTCGTGTTTCTTCTCGGGCAATCGCGCATTTTTTACGCCATGTCCAAGGACGGGCTGTTCTTCGAAGTGTTCAGCCAGATCCATCCCCGATTCAAAACCCCGTGGCGCGGATCGATCATAACGGGCATTTTCGCCGCCATCCTTGCCGGCCTGTTGCCGATCGACGTCCTCAATCCGCTCGTGTCCATCGCGACGCTGACGGCTTTCGTGGTCGTGTGCATCGGAACCATGATCCTGAGGATAAAAAAACCGCGCGCGAAACGGCCCTTCCGCACGCCGTTCATCTGGATCGTGGCGCCGATGGGGGTCGCCATGAGCGCCCTGATGATGGTGTTTCTGCCGGAAGAGACGTGGATCCGGCTCGTCCTTTGGACCGCCCTCGGTCTCCTCATCTATTTCGCTTACGGCATTTGGCACGCCAAGCCGGCGCGCTTTCATATCAGCGAAGACCCGGCGGAATGATCCGCTTCGCCAACAGTGAGCTCCGAGCGTAAGATATGGCCGACGTCACTGAAGACCCGCTTGCCGAACAACGCGAAGTCCACGATCTGAACCCCACGCTGGGGCAGATTCATCTGATCGCACTCGGCATCGGCGCCATCATCGGCGCGGGCATCTTCGTCATTACCGGCCACGCGGCGGCGAGTTATGCCGGGCCCGGCGTGGTGATCTCCTTCGCTATCGCCGGCTTGGGCTGCCTGTTCGCGGGGCTGTGCTACGCCGAATACGCCTCGATGATCCCGGTGGCGGGCAGCGCCTATACCTATACCTACGCTACCATGGGACGGTTCATGGCCTGGTTCATCGGCTGGAACCTGGTGCTGGAATATCTGGCGGCCGGTTCGACGGTGGCCGTCGGTTGGTCGGGCTATTTCAACGATTTCATGGCGAAGCAGTTACACATCGCGATCCCGCCTCAGTTCACCTCCGCGCCGTTCGCAGTGCACGGCTTTCACGATTTTGTCTTGACCGGCGCTTATTTCAACCTGCCCGCCATGGCGTTGATCGCGGCTGTGACGACGGTGTTGATTGTCGGCGTCCACCTGTCGGCGAATTTCAACAATCTGATGGTGGCCATCAAACTGTGCATCGTCGTACTGGTAATCGCGGCCGGCCTGCCTTACGTCGTGCACGCGAACCAAACGCCTTTCATCCCGCCCAACACCGGCACCTTCGGACAATTCGGCTGGACCGGCGTGTTCCGCGCCACCGGCGTGATCTTCTTCGCCTATATCGGCTTCGACGCGGTGAGCGTAGCCGCGCAGGAGGCGAAGAACCCCAAACGCGACGTGCCCATCGGCATCCTGGGCTCGCTCGTGATCTGCACCGTGCTCTACATGCTGATGTCCTACGTGCTCACCGGGCTCGCCTCCTACAAGACGCTGAATGTGACGCATCCGGTGTCGATGGCGGTGGAGTCGATCCCGGCCACGGCGTGGCTCGCGCCCATCGTCAATGTCGGCGCCATCGTCGGGCTGGCATCCGTCGTGCTGGTGCTGCTGCTCGGCCAATCGCGGATTTTCTACGCCATGTCGAAGGACGGCATGATCCCGCCGCTGTTCGGCGAGATTCATCCCAAGTTCAAGACGCCCTGGCGCGGTTCCATCATCACCGGCATCTTTTGCGCCTTGCTGGCCGGCTTGCTGCCGCTGGATATTCTGGGCGAGCTGGTTTCTATCGGCACGCTGCTCGCCTTCGTGATCGTCTGCGCCGGCGTGATGGTGCTGCGTATCACCAAGCCCAATGCCAAGCGGCCGTTCCGCACGCCCTTGGTGTGGATTTTCGCCCCGCTTGGCATAGGGATGTGCGCCTTCATGATGCTGTTCCTGCCGTTCGACACCTGGCTCCGGCTTCTGGTGTGGACGATCATCGGCACGCTGATCTATATCGGTTACAGCGTGCGCCACGCCAAGACACCGCGCTGGCACATCGAGGAACATCCCGCCAAGTGAATCGTGGCCGAAAGAGGGTTGAGGCATGAGCGAGCCGAATGAGGTTGCGGAACTGACCCAGCCCGATCCCGTCGTCGCCAGCGAGCACCATCTGAACAAGACGCTCGGGTCCTTCAGCCTGATCATGATCGGCATCGGCTCGATCATCGGCGCGGGCATTTTCGTTTATGCAGGCACGGCGGCGGCGACCCATGCGGGGCCGGCGGTGCTGCTCTCCTTCGGCATCGCCGGCACCGGCTGCCTGTTCGCAGGCCTGTGCTACGCCGAGTTCGCTTCGATGATCCCGGAATCGGGCAGCTCCTACACCTACGCCTATGCCACCATGGGACGCTTCATGGCCTGGTTCATCGGCTGGAACATGGTGCTGGAATATGGCGTCTCCGCCTCCGGCGTGGCGGCGGGATGGTCGGGCTATTTCGTCAGCTTTCTCCAGCAAGTCGGGATCGCGTTCCCCGCTTCGTTCGCCAACGCCCCGATCGAGGGCCATGGGGTGAGCGACCTGCACTGGACGGGGGCCGTCGTCAACCTGCCGGCGGTCGTTCTCATCGTCGCGCTGACGGCGCTGCTGGTCGTAGGCATGAAGGAATCGGCGCGGTTCAACAATCTTATGGTGCTGATCAAGGTCGGCATCATTCTCGTCGTCATCCTGTTCGGCCTGCCCTACGTGGTGGGGAGCAATTTCACGCCGTTCATTCCGCCCAATACAGGACAGTTCGGGCACTTCGGCATCACCGGCATCCTGGCCGGCGCGGGAATCGTCTTCTTTGCCTTCATCGGCTTCGAGGCGGTTTCGGTGGCGGCGCAGGAGTGCAAGAATCCCAGGCGCGATCTGCCCATCGGCATTCTGGGCTCGCTGTTCATTTGCACGGCGCTGTACGTCTTGATCGCGATCGTGCTGATCGGCATCGCGGATTGGCGCACGCTCGACGTTCCCGATCCGGTTTCCTTCGCCGTCGGCAAGAATCCGCATCTGAAGTGGCTGGTGCAGTGGGTGAACGTCGCGGCGCTGGCGGGGCTCGGCACCGTCGTTTTCACTTCGCTGTACGGCCAGACGCGGATTTTCTATTCCATGGCCCGCGACGGGTTCCTGCCACCGGCCTTCCATGCCGTGCACAAGCGCTTCCACACGCCACACCGCGGCACCATCATCATCGGCACCATCGCCGCTCTGCTGTCGGCCCTGTTCCCCTTCGACGTGCTCGCCGATCTGGTATCCATCGGCACGCTGATGGCGTTCATCGCGGTGTGCCTAGGGATCATGATCCTGCGCGTCACCACGCCCAAGGCGACGCGCAAGTTTAGGACGCCCTGGGCGTGGTTCGTCGCGCCGGCGGGAATCGGCGTTTGCGGCCTGATGATGTACTCTTTGTCGAACGATACCTGGGCGCGCCTGGCGCTATGGACCGCCATCGGCCTTGTCATCTACTTCGTCTACGGCTACTGGCACGCCGCGCCGTCGAAGTGGAAAGTGTCTAACGAAAGCTAGCTGCGATGAGCTACCGCTCGTTGCGTGACTTTATCGCCAAGCTCGAGGCCGCGGGCGAACTCGTGCGCGTCGGCGAGCCGGTCTCCACCGTGCTCGAGATGACCGAAATCCAGACGCGGCTGATCGCCCAGGGCGGACCCGCCGCGCTGTTCGAGAAGCCGCTGATGGGCGGCGCGCCGGGCGACATTCCGGTGCTGGTCAATCTGTTCGGCACGGTAAAGCGCGTCGCCATGGGCGTGACGCTGGGGGGCAAGGAACGCACCACGGCCGCGGAGCTGCGCGAAGTCGGCGAGCTGTTGGCCGCGCTGCGCCAGCCCGAGCCGCCCAAGAGCCTCGGCGAGGCCTTCGATTTCCTGCCACTGGCGAAAACCGTGATGGCGATGCGGCCCAAGAGCGTCTCGCACGCGCCCTGCCAGGAGATCGTGCTCAAGGGCGGCGACATCGACCTCGGACGCCTGCCGATCCAGACCTGCTGGCCGGGCGAGCCCGCGCCGCTCATCACCTGGCCGCTGGTGGTGACGAAAGGCCCGGGCGAGGCGCGCGAGGACAATTACAATCTCGGCATCTACCGCATGCAGGTGCTCAATCGCCATCAAACTATTATGCGGTGGCTACGTCATCGCGGCGGCGCGCAGCATCACGCTCGATGGGCGAAGGAGAAGTCCGCGCCGCTGCCCGCCGCCGTCGTGCTCGGCGCTGATCCGGGAATAATTCTCGCAGCGGTGACGCCGATCCCCGACACGCTGTCCGAGTATCAATTCGCGGGCCTACTGCGCGGCAAGAGCGTCGAACTGGCCGATTGCCTGACGCAGCCGCTGAAGGTTCCCGCCGAGGCCGAGATCGTGCTGGAAGGCGAAGTCTCGCTCACCGACTATCGCGACGAAGGCCCCTATGGCGACCACACCGGCTACTACAATTCGGTCGAGAAGTTTCCCGTCTTCACCGTCACCGCTATCACCATGCGGCGCGATCCGATTTACCTGTCGACCTATACCGGCCGGCCGCCCGACGAGCCGTCTGTGCTCGGCGAGGCGCTGAACGAAGTCTTCGTGCCGCTGATCCGCCAGGCGTTCCCCGAGATCGTCGATTTCTGGCTGCCGCCGGAAGGCTGCTCCTACCGCATCGCCGTCGTGTCGATGAAGAAGGCCTATCCCGGCCACGCCAAGCGGGTGATGATGGCGGTGTGGTCGTATCTGCGCCAGTTCATGTACACCAAATGGGTGATCGTGGTGGACGACGACATCGATGCGCGCGACTGGAAGGACGTGATGTGGGCGATCTCCACCCGCATGGACCCGGCGCGCGACATCACCGTGATCGAGAACACGCCGATCGATTATCTCGACTTCGCTGCGCCCGAGAGCGGGCTGGGCTCCAAGATCGGGCTCGATGCGACGAATAAGTGGCCGCCCGAGGTCAAACGCGAATGGGGCCGCAAAATCCGTATGGACGACGAGATCGTGCGCACCGTCAGCGAGAAATGGCCGCGACTCGGCTTGCCCGGTTTGGGCAAGCCGGTGTGGAAGTAGACATCGGCACCCGTCTTGCGTTCGAGCGGGCGGCAGTCCAAAACCTGCCGCATGACCTCCAAACCCGATCCCAAAGACCTGCTCCACGATTTGCTCCGCGCCGCAAAGTCGGCCGGCGCCGACGCCGCCGACGCGCTGTTCGTCGAGAACGTCTCGGCCAGCGTCTCCTATCGCCTGGGAAAGCTCGAAGAGGTGGAGCGCTCCGAATCCTCCGACCTCGGCCTGCGCGTCTTCGTCGGGCAGAAGATCGCCTTCGTCTCCTCGAGCGACTTTTCCAGGGAGGGCGTTGCCGCCCTGCCCGAGCGCGCGGTGGCGATGGCCAAACTCGCGCCCGAGGACAAGTTCGCCTGCCTCGCGCCGCGCGAGCGGCTGGCTAGATCGTTTCCCGCTCTCGACACCGAGGATCCAATCGAGCCGCCTGCCGACACCCTGGTCGAGCGCGCCCGTTCCGTGGAAGGCGCGGCGATGGCCGTGAAGGGCATCACCAATTCCGAAGGCGGCGGGGCCAGCTATTCGCGCAGCGCCATCGCGCTCGCCACCAGCGAAGGCTTCTTCGGGCGCTATGCGGGCACCCACCATTCCATCGGCGTCGCGGTGCTGGCGGGCGAGGGCACCGCCATGGAGCGCGATTACGACCAGGTCAGCGCGCGCCATGCGGACGATCTCGAAGCGCCCGAGGCCGTGGGCCGGCGCGCCGGCGAACGCACGGTGGCGCGGCTGGGTCCGCGGAAAATCAAGTCGCAAGCCGTGCCGGTGGTCTTCGATCCGCGCGAATCGGCGGGGCTGTTGAGCCACCTCACGGGCGCGATTTCCGGCTCAGCCATCGCGCGCGGCGTGAGCTTCCTGAAGGACTGCCTTGGCAAGGAAATCTTCGCGCCCAGCATCACTGTCGTGGACGATCCGCACCGCGTCCGCGGGCTGCGCTCCAAGCCGTTCGACGGCGAAGGCGTCGCCAACGCCCGCATGGCGGTGGTCGAAAACGGCGTCTTGAAGACCTGGCTGCTCGATTGCGCCAGCGCCAAGCAGCTCGGCCTGCAGACAACGGGCCACGCCGCGCGGGGCACTGGCGGGCCGCCGCATCCCACCTCGACCAATTTCCACATGCTGCCCGGCGCGCTCTCGCCCGAGGAACTGATGGCGGACATCGTCGAGGGCTTTTACGTCACCGAACTGATGGGCATGGGCGTCAATTCCGTCACCGGCGACTACAGCCGCGGCGCCACGGGCTTCTGGATCGAAAAAGGCAAGATCGCCTATCCGGTCTCCGAGGTCACCATCGCCGGGAACCTGAAGGAGATGTACCGTGCGCTCACGCCGGCGAGCGATCTCGTTTTTCGCTACGGCACCAACGCGCCGACCTGCCGCATCGAGGGCATGACCGTTGCCGGAGCCTGATTACGCCGCCGACATGGCGCTGCTCGAAGCCGCGGTGCGCGAAGGCGGAGCGATCGCCAAGACATTCCTGACCGGCCGAAACAAGACCCGCAGAAAACCGGACGGCAGCCCGGTGTCAGACGCCGATCTCGCCGTTGATCGATATTTGAAGGAAGCCTTGCGACCCGCGCGGCCTGCTTACGCCTGGCTGTCGGAAGAAACCGAGGACGATGCCGCACGACTCTCGGCAACGCGGGTTTTCGTCGTCGATCCGATCGACGGGACCGTGGCATTCCTCAAGGGCCGGCCGCATTTCACCATCGTCGCCGCGGTGGTCGAAGACGGCGTCCCCGTTGCCGCCGCGATCTATAATCCGCTTACGGAGGAATGCTTCACCGCTGCGAACGGCGGCGGCGCCTGGCGCAACGGCGCGCCGATCCGAGTGAGCGGCCGAGCACAACTCGAAGGCTGCCGCATGATTGCCAGCAAATCGACGCTGCAGAATCCCTGCTGGGGCGGCGTGCCCTGGCCGGCGATGACCGTCGAAACCCCCAACTCCATGGCCTATCGCATCGCGCTGGTGGCGTGCGGAGCATTTGATGCGACGGTCAGTCTGTCGGCGACACACGATTGGGACCTGGCCGCCGCCGACCTCATCGTTCGCGAGGCCGGCGGACTTTCAACCTCCCATCACGGAACGCCGCTGCGCTTCAACCGCGCCGACATCGCCCAGCCCTCGGCGCTGGCCGCCGGGCCGGCCCTGCACGCGGCGATTCTGTCGCGCCTGGACGGTCCGGCCTTACGCGACTTGCAGGACCCCGAAGAGAGCTGAGCCGCGCGCTTTACCGCTCTCGCCCGCCGACTTTGCCCATGCTAAACCCGCGCGCCATGACGATCGTCCCGAAAGGCCCCGAGGCCGTCCTCCCGAATGCCAGCGGTCTCGCCGTCGCGCGGAGAATAGTGCGCGACTATCTGGGCAGGCAGAAGCGGGCGCTCGCGGTCGCGATCTTCTTTATGGTCGTCGTGGCGGCGACCACGGCAGGTCTCGCCCCTCTGGTCGGCAACGCGTTCAGCCTTCTCGGCCAAACCGGCAAGAGCATCGTCCCTGCCGCGCACGCCGAACCCTATTGGGTGCTTCCCTTGGAAGCGCTGGGGCTTTTATGGTTGCGGGCGGTGGCATCCTATTTCCAGCAATCGCGGATCGACACCGTGGGCGAACGGGTCGTCACCGCCGCCCAGCACGACATGTTCCATTCGCTCGTGCGGCGCGATCTCGCCGCGCTCAACGCGGTTCATTCGGGTTCCTTCGTTTCCAACTTCCTTTACGACGCGACGCTGATGCGCGATGCGATCACCCGGGGGACCGCCGGCGTGGCGCTCGAATTCACCACGCTCGTCGCGCTGCTGGGCCTGATGCTCTTCACCGACTGGAAGCTCACCGCCTTCATCGCGATCGTCGTGCCTGCCGTCGCCTGGGCGATGGAGCGCATCGGGGCCTCGATCCGCCGTACCACCACGCGCAACATGGAGGAGACCGGCTCGCTCTCGACCGTGATCCAGGAAGCGCTGGACGGGCGCCGGGTGATCAAGGCCTACGGCCTTGAGGTGCAGTCCTCAAGACTCGCGGGCGAGAGGCTGGCCAAGCGGCTGAAGCAACTCGTCAAGCTGGCGTGCACGCGCGCCGCCGCGGTGCCAGTGACCGACGTCTTCGCGGGCATCGTGGTATCGGGCACCGTGCTGTACGCCTCCTATCAGTCGGCGCACCACGCGCTCGACGTCACCCGGTTCGGCACCTTCATCACCGCCATGCTGCTGTCGTTGCAGCCGGTGCGCAATCTCAGTCAGTTGCTGCCCATCGCCTCCACCGGCGTGGCGGCGGCGCAGCGGGTTTTCGCCATGATCGACGCCAGGCCCCAGATCGTGGACGCGCCGCACGCCGAGACACTGGTCGTCCGTCCCGCACCCGAGGGCGGCGCGGTGAAGTTCAAGAACGTCTCCTTCGCCTATGCCGCCGGCGACAACAGCGCGGCGATCCGCGAGGTGAATCTCGAGATCGCGCCGGGGAAGAAGATCGCGCTGGTCGGCCCGTCGGGCGCCGGCAAGACCACCGTCTTCAATCTGCTCCTGCGTTTCTACGACGTCGATTCCGGCGCAATCGAGATCGACGGCCGCGACATCCGCTCCGTCACGCTGCAATCGCTTCGCCGCAATATGGCCCTGGTGACTCAGGACCCGATTCTGTTCGACGAAAGCATCGCCGATAACATCGCGCTCGGCCGGCCGGGCGCCAGCCGCGAGGACATCATACGCGCCGCGCGGAACGCAGCCGCGCACGAGTTCATCATGCAGCTCCCCGAGGGCTACGACGCGCGCGTCGGCGAGGGCGGATTGAAACTCTCCGGCGGCCAGCGCCAGCGCATCGCCATCGCCCGCGCCATGTTGCGCGATGCGCCGATCCTGCTGCTGGATGAAGCGACCTCCGCGCTCGACAGCGAGAGCGAACGCCATGTGCAGGAAGCGCTGGCGCGGCTGATGAAGGATCGCACCACGATCGTGGTCGCCCACCGGCTGAGCACGGTCGTCGATGCCGACAAGCTCTATGTGCTCGATCACGGGCGCGTCGTGGAATCCGGCACGCACGGAGAACTGATGGCGCTGGGCGGGCTTTACGCAAGGCTCTACCGCCAGCACGATCTCGACGGCGAAGCCGCGGCGCGGCGCCCCGTCACGGAACAGGCGTGAGCCATGAAACGGCTGCCGCTCGGGATCACGGTTTATCGGCTTGCGACGGGGGCGTTGGCGCCGCTGGCTCCGCTGCTTCTGCGCCGGCGAATCCTGCGCGGCAAGGAACACCATGAACGCTCCGACGAACGCCTCGGCATCGCCTCGCAGCAGAGGCCGCCGGGCGAACTCGTCTGGGTGCACGGCGCGAGCGTCGGCGAATGCCTGGCCGCGCTGCCCCTGATCGAGGCGATGATGGCCCGCGAAGGGCGCAACGTGATCGTCACCAGCGGCACGGTCACCTCCGCCAAGGTGATGAGCGAGAGGTTGCCGACCGGCGCGCTGCATCAATTCGTGCCCATCGATACGCCCGCGGCAACGGCGCGGTTCCTGGACCATTGGAAGCCGCAGGTGGGCCTGTTCGTCGATTCCGACATCTGGCCGAACCTGGTGCTCGGCGCCAGGGAACGCGGCGTCCGCCTGGCGCTGGTCAACGCCCGCATGTCGCAGCGCTCGTTCAAGAGCTGGCGGCTGGCGCCTTCCGTGGCCGGCGCTTTGCTCGCGGCCTTTGAAACCTGCCTCGCCCAGGACAAAGAGATCGCCGCGCGGTTCCGCAGCCTGGGCGCGCGCGAGGTGCACACCATCGGCAGCTTGAAAGCGGATGCGCCTCCCCTTCCGTTCGACGCGCAGAAACTCGAAGCGCTGCGCCAGGCGATCGGCCCCCGCCCGGTCTTTCTCGCCGCGCAGACCCATCCCGGCGAAGAGGAGACACTCCTGCCGGCGCACGACGCGCTGCGCCGCAGCTTCGCCGAGCTGCTCACCATCATCGTACCTCGCCATCCGGAGCGCGGAAGAAACATCGCCATGCTGTGCGGAACGCGCAACAGCCGGCTGCGTTCAAGCGGCCAGAACCCGGCTCCCGACACCGCGGTCTATATCGCCGACACGATGAACGAGCTCGGGCTGTTCTACCGCCTCGCCTCGTTCGCGTTCGTTGGCGGGAGCCTGATCCGCCATGGTGGGCAGAATCCGCTGGAGCCCGCCAAGCTCGACTGCGCGGTCCTCGCCGGGCCCTACACCCACAATTTCACCGGCGCCTATGAGACGATCTTACAGGCCCAGGGAACCGGGCGCGTGACCACGTCGGGCGAGATCGCCGCGCTCGCCGCCGATCTGCTCGCCGGCCCGGCGAAGGCGCGCGCGCTGGGCCAGGCGGCCCATCGGGGCGCGGAAAGCCTTGGCGGCGCCGTCGCCAAGACCATCGAAATCGTCGAGAAGATGCTCGCCGATGCGCGCGCCTGAGTTCTGGGACCGGCAGGATCGCTGGTCGCGCCTTGCGGCGGCGGCCTTGGCCCCGCTGGGCTGGCTATACAGTGCCAGCGTGGCGTGGAAGGCGCGGCATGCGGTGCCTTTTCGTCCGAACATCCCCGTCGTTTGCGTCGGCAATTTGACCGTGGGCGGCACCGGCAAGACGCCGGTCGCGATCGCCGTCGCGCGCGCCCTGATCGCCCGCGGGCGGCGCCCCTTCTTCCTGTCGCGAGGCTATGGCGGAAAGCTGCACGGGCCGATCCTGGTCGGACCCCAGCATAAGGCCGTGGACGTCGGCGATGAACCGCTGCTGCTCGCCGCCGACGCCCCGGTCGTGGTTTCGCGCAACCGCGCTCAAGGCGCACAGCTGGCGGTAGAACACGGCGCCGACGTAATCGTCATGGACGACGGCCACCAGAATTTCACTCTCGCCAAGGACCTTTCACTCGTCGTCGTCGATGCCGAGCAGCAGTTCGGCAATGGTTTCGTCCTGCCGGCGGGACCTCTGCGCGAATTCGTCAACCAAGGCCTGGCGCGCGCCGACGCGGTCGTGATCGTCGGCGACGGGGGGCCGGCTTTGGAGAATTACAGCGGACCGATCTTGCGCGCCCAGCTGACCCATGTCGACGTGCCGGAGCTTGCGGGCCGGCGCGTCATCGGCTTCGCGGGCATCGGCCGGCCCGAGAAATTCTTCCGCTCGCTGCAGAGTTGCGGCGCCCAGATCGTCGCCACGGCGCGGTTCGCGGACCACCACAACTACACCCAGGCGGAAATCGCCCGGCTGAAATCCACCGCCGACGCCGAAAACGCCCTCCTGGTCACCACCGAAAAGGACTATGTGCGCCTGAGCGAGCTCGAACGCGAAGGAATTGCAACCGTGCCGGTTCGCGCGGCCATCGGCAACGACAAAGCCCTGGAGCTTCTGCTTGACAGGCTGTGCGCATCACGTTAGCGCCCAGTTCACATGGACAAACAAGCTGCCCTAGGCTTCTGGAAGACCCTGCGATACGGCGCGGAATCCGCGGCGTTCTTTCCCTTCATGGCGATCTTCAAGCTGCTCGGGATCGACAAAGCGTCGGCGGCGGGCGGCTTCATCGGCCGGCATATTCTCTACTACCTGCCCCCGGTCAAAACCGCGCGCCAGAATCTGCGCGCGGCCTATCCCGGCATCAGCGAGGCGGAGATCGAGACGATCGTGCGCGAGATGTGCGACAACCTCGGGCGTGTCGTCTCGGAATATCCCCATCTCGACAAGCTGACGATCGGCCCCGGCGGACGCACCAAGCTGGAGGGGCGCGAGATCGGCGACGCGGTCGCGGCCAGCGGCAAAGGCGTGATGTTCATCTCGGGCCATTTCGCCAATTGGGAAACCATGCCGGTGATCGCCCCCCAGCTCGGCTACGAAAGCGCGCTGGTCTATCGCCCGCCCAACAACCCGTTCGTCGCCCGCTGGATCTCGCGTCAGCGCGCCAAATTGGGCCCTAAGGAGCATATCTCCAAGGGCGCGCAGGGAACCCGGCGCATCTTCACCCTGCTGAGACGCGGCAAGGCCATTCTGATGCTGGTCGATCAGAAGACCGGCGAAGGCGTGCCCGCGCCGTTCTTCGGCCGCGACGCGATGACGACGCCGGCGCCCGCCTCGCTGGCGCTCAAGCTGGGCGCGATTCTGCTGCCGGCTTCCGCCGAACGCGTCGGCGGCGCGCATTTCCATGTGAAGATTCACAAGCCGATCGAGTTCACGCCCAGTGGCGATTACGAACGGGATGTCTTGGCGCTGACGGCGAAAATGAACGAGGCCATCGAGACCATCGTGCGCGCGCGGCCTTCACAATGGCTGTGGATCCACCGGCGCTGGCCCGGTCCGCGCGACAAGATCAAGAAGAAAGGTCAGGCCTTGGGCGGCTCGGGCGTCGCTGCCGCCAGCGACGGGTCGAGCTTGAGCTGAAACCAGCAAAGCCCCCAATGGGTGTGCGCCCCGGTGGCGCGCCCGGTCTGGCCGACCAGGCCGATGACGTCGCCGCGCTTGAGCTTGTCGCCAACCTTCACCAAACGCTTGCTCTGGTGCAGATAGCAGGTGGACACGCCGTGGCCGTGGTCGAGCAGCGTGAAGCCGCCGTCGAGGAAATAATCGCCGCAGATCGACACCACGGCGTCCGCCGCCGCATGGATCGGCGTTCCCTCGGGCGCCGCGATGTCGATGCCCAAATGCGGCGCCATCGGCTTGCCGTTGAGCACCCGCTGGGCGCCGTAAACTCCGGTGACTATGCCGGGGAACGGCCAGTCGAACGGATCGGCAAAGCCCACCCCGCCGGTCTCGCGCTTGCGAGCCTCCACGATCAGCGCGTCCTCGCGTTCGATTCGGGCAAGATCTTCGGCCGAAGGCGTGACGAATTTCTCCGGCAGCCCGTTGATGGTCTCGACCTCGTATTGCCGGACGAGGGGCGCCACATCGCTCGCCTCGCTTGTGCCGTCGGCGAATTTCGCGACGACGTGCACCGGCTTCACGCGGTCATAGGCCAGTCCGAATGTGAAAACGCCTTCGGGTGACACCAGCGCCGGCGCGTCGTCCGCCGTGATCGCGGCGTCCGGCACGGTATGGCCGATCACCAGACCGCCCTGCTCCAGCGAACCGCGGAACGCGAGCCGCGATCCTTCCCCGGCGCGCGACGGCACGAGCGCGAACGCGGCGCCCGCCGAAAGAAACGTGCGGCGCGCGAGGATCAAGGCGTCTTGTCCGTTTCCTGGAAGCGCTTGAGAGCGGCGGCCGCGGTCGCATAGGCTTCCTGCAGGTCGGCGCTCCAATAGCGCAGGGCGTCCAGCGGGATTTGCACGCCGGTGACCGCGCAGACAACATAAGAGCCCGGCTTCACGACGCGGAATTCGCCGTCGAGAAATTCGAGTTCGGCCGCACCTTCGGGCCTGATGTCGCGTTCCATTTTGTTCATGTCGACTCGTCCGGACGGCGCTCCAGCCGGTGATATTTACGCGAGCGCGGGGCCGGGCGCCATCAAAACAAATCGCCTTGGTCGCCGCCAGTCTTTTTGCCGCCCGATCGGGGTTTATGACCGCCTTCCCCTGCGACAGCGGGCACGCTTCCGTCACCGAACGTTAAAGAAAGCCGCTCGCCGGCGGTGACGGCGGCTGCGCGCGCGCGCAAGCTGCCGTCCGCGCCGCGCACCAGCGCAAAGCCGCGCGCCAGCACGGCGCGGTGGCTGACGCTATCCAAGAGCCGCGCAAAGCCGTCCAGCTTGCCGTGAAGCTCGCCTAGCCGCGCGCGGTGGCTGCGCGCCAGCCTCTGCGCCAGCGCGCGCGTCCGTTCGCCCCCGAGCGACAGGCGATTCTTGAGGCCCGCCGGCCTTAGCACGGACGAGGCCGCGATGAAGGCGCGCCGGTGAGTGTCGAGATTTCGGCGCAGGGCATGGCCGAGGCGTTCGGCAGTCGCATCGAAGCGCTGGCGCGGCTGGGCGAAAAGCTGGTCGGCGCGCGGCAAGAGGCGCGACAATTGCTGCAAGGTCCGGCGGCGGTCGTCCATGCCCCGGGTGAAACTGCGCAAGAGCCGGCGCTCGAAATCCAGCGTCTGGGCGATCAGCTCGCTGCGCACCGGAACGGCCAGCTCGGCGGCGGCGGTGGGCGTGGGCGCGCGCATGTCGGCGGCGAAATCGATCAGCGTCGTGTCGGTCTCGTGGCCCACGGCGGAGATCACGGGGATGTCGCAATCGGCGACGGCGCGCACGACCGCCTCCTCGTTGAACGCCATCAGATCCTCGATCGAGCCGCCGCCGCGCGCCACGATGAGCACGTCGGGCCGCGGCAGGCCGGCGGCCGGGAATTTCGCGAAGCCGCGAATGGCCGCGGCGATCTCGCCCGCCGCGCGCTCGCCCTGCACCGCCACGGGCCAGAGCAGCACGCGGCGCGGAAAGCGTGCGTCCAGCCGATGCATGATGTCGCGGATCACCGCTCCCGTCGGCGAAGTGACGACGCCGATCACCTCGGGCAGGAACGGTAGCTTCTTCTTGCGGGCGGCGTCGAACAGACCTTCGGCGGCGAGCTTCTTCTTGCGCTCCTCCAGCATCGCCATCAGCGCGCCCAGGCCGGCCAGCTCAACCTGTTCGACGATCAGCTGATAGCGCGACGAGCCCGCATAGGTGGAAATCCGCCCGGTGCAGACGACGTCCAGCCCCGCCTCCGGGCGCACCTTGAGCGCGCGCGCCGAGCCCTTCCAGATCACGGCGTTGAGCACCGCCTTCTCGTCCTTGAGGTCGAAATAAACATGGCCGGAGGAATGGAATTTCAGGCCGCTGATCTCGCCGCGCACCCGCACGAAGGGAAAGGCATCCTCCACGGTGCGCTTGAGCGCCGCGGAAATCTCGCTGACGCTGAACTCGGGCAGATTGGCGTGGGGTGCGCTCGATTCGGGCATGGCTTTCAAGATCATACAACGTTATTGAATTCCACCCTCCCCTTGAGGGAGGGTCGAAACGCGAAGCGTTTCGGGGAGGGGTATTGCTGGCAACAACCACACCCCCCACCCGGTTCGCTGCCGCGAACCGGCCTCCGCCTCAAGGGGGGAGGCAAAGGGAGCTTGATCTTGAACGTCCTTCTCATCGGGTCCGGCGGCCGCGAGCACGCGCTGGCCTGGTCGCTGTCGGCGAGTCCCATCGTCGCCAAACTGTACTGTGCGCCGGGAAATGCGGGCATCGAGGCGGTGGCCGAGTGCGTGCCGATCGCCGCCAACGACCTGGACGGGCTGGTCGCCTTCGCCAAGGAGAAGAAGATCGGCTTTGCCGTGATCGGGCCGGAAGGTCCGCTGGTTGCGGGCCTCGCCGACCGCTTCGAGGCGGCAGGCATCAAGGCCTTCGGCCCCAGCGCCAAAGCCGCCATGCTTGAAGGTTCCAAGGGCTTCGTGAAGGATCTGTGCGGCGACCACGGCATCCCGACGGCGCGCTATCGCCGCTTCTGCGAGCCGCTGCCGGCTAAGTCGTACGCCAAGACGCTGGGATTGCCGGTGGTCATCAAGGCGGACGGGCTCGCCGCGGGCAAAGGCGTGATCATCGCCGAAACCGTGGACGACGCGCTCCGCGCCATCGATTTCAT
>Ga0182027_10007092_pt1 | contig 16617 bp, 11 predicted proteins | sample 712E1DmetaG_FD_121300 | JGI IMG/M metagenome (GOLD analysis project Ga0182027, IMG submission 121300) | Permafrost microbial communities from Stordalen Mire, Sweden - 712E1D metaG (Illumina Assembly) | ecosystem: Environmental > Terrestrial > Soil > Wetlands > Permafrost | place: Sweden... | reverse complement strand
TTCTCAAGAAATCTTAAGAAGGAATTACAAGAAAGAGGGAAAGTGGACGGCATACATTTGAAAACACAGATAATCCCAGCAAAAGACGGGATGCAATTGAATACAGAGCATTATAACATCAGATTGAAACAGAAAAGCTTAAAAGGATTTGTGTGAATCAAGAACCTGCCTAGAGACGAACGACGAATTTATTGACGAGAAAATCTACTAGCCCTCTCCCAAACCGAACCTGAGTATGTGATGCTTCATGATTGATTCCAGCACCTATTCATTAGCTCTTCTACAACGCTGTTCATTGTCCTTTTTCTGTGTACACATTTTTTTGAAATTTCATAAATATTATTTCATATCCAAAAAAGTATTTACTTGCTTTACTAACTCATTGATATTGAACGGCTTATAGATAAATCCTTTTACGTCATATTTGTGTAATAATTCTTGACTCAAATCGTTTGACGCGGTAAAAAATGCAATTTTTAACTTATCAAATTTATGATCTTTACGTAATTCTGAACATAAATCCGTTCCGCTCATTTCTGGCATACGCATATCCAGAATCAATAAATCTGGCCACATGCCACCTTTCAAAGCATTAAGAGCTTCGATTGGATTAGTAAATAATATAGGCTCAAAATTGTGTTTTGAAAGTATTATTTTCATCAATTCAATATTATCCGGCTCATCATCAACAACCATTATTTTAGACATTTTCAGTCACCTCCAATACAATATAATATTAGCATTAATATATCATTTTGCTAAATATCATTCTCCGTCGGTATTGTAAAATAAAACGTCGAGCCTTTTCTTAATTCTGATTCAAATCTTATTTTTCCGCCCATTCCCTCGACTAAACCTTTGCAAATAAATAACCCTAGACCCACACCTCCTGTCTTTCTCGCCAATGATGTATTTACTTGATACAAATTTGAAAAAATAAAATTATAACTTTCTTTAGGTATGCCCTGGCCAGTATCTTTAACCTCAAATTTTATAAGGTTATTATCACGATGTATTCTCAGCAATATCACACCGTTGTTAGTAAATTTAATACTATTAGAGATCAGATTTTTTAATACTCGTGTGATCTTTTCTGAATCGGCATGAATTATTGGCAGATTTTCTTGAACATAAAAATCAATATTAATATCTTTATCTTTTATGTTGTTCTGTGTATATTCTTTCATATAATCGCATACTTCGTATAAATTTGTATCCACAATGTTTAATACCATCGTGTTATTAAGTATCTTAAAGGCATCGATTATATTAAGAATTAATCCATAAAGCCTTTCAGTATTGCTATTTATTAGATTGACGTAATGCATACTTTTATCTATATCAGCAAGTAATTTCTCATCCTGTAATAATTGCGCAAAACCTTGAATGCTAGTTATAGGCGTTTTTAATTCATGCGCAGCGATAGATATAAATGCATCTTTCTGCCTGTTAATTTCTTTTAATCCATTAGATGCTTCTTCAAGCTCACGATTCACGAAGGTAAACTGCGCATCTATAGCGCTAAATCCTTCTGTAGTTGAAGTATTGTTTGTTCCGATAATGTTGTTGTGCAATTCCATAAAGCTCCTCACTCCTTGTTTATTCGTATTATATTTTTTTAGCGTTCTTAATGTCGGCTATTGGCAGAGTAAAATAGAATGTTGAACCTTTACCTGATTCTGATTCAAATCCTATTTTTCCACCCATTCCCTGGACTAGGCCTTTGCATATGGACAAGCCTAAACCTGACCCGCCTACTTTTCTTGTCAACTCGGAATCTACCTGATAAAATCTTGAGAATAACACGCTCTTGTTCTCATCAGGTATGCCTTGGCCAGTATCTTTAACAATAAATTTGATAAATTCTCCTTCTCTAACGACATGCAGTGATATCATACCCTTAATCGTAAATTTTATACTGTTAGATATAAGATTATGCAACACCTGCATTGTACGTTCAAAATCCGCTTTAACATTTGGTAATCTGTCCTCTATAAAGAATTCTGGTGTAAGCCCTTTCTGAGAGATCGTCAGGCTCATATCTTCCTTGACATCGTTGAAAATCTTATAAACATCATAAACATCTATATTAAATTTTAATTTACCCAAATTGATTCTTGAGGAATCCACGATGTCTGTAACTAAGGCATATAGTCTATCAGTATTCTTGCTTATCATTTCAAGATAATGCTTATTTTCTGAATCGCCCAAAACATCCTTCTCTAATAACACTTGTGCAAATCCTTGGATACTTGTCAGCGGTGTCTTTAATTCATGAGCTACTAGAGAAATAAATTCATCCTTTTGCGTATCTAAGACTTTTAATTTAACATTAGCCTCTTCAAGTTGTTTGTTTATCAATACTAACTGTGTATCACGCTTCTCTAGTTCGCTAGTCCTCTCACCGACCTTTTTTTCTAAGCTCATGCTGTAACCTTGAATCGTCTCTTTCGAGGCTTTTAATGATTCACTCATTTGGTTAAAAGATAAAGCCAAAACACCAAGCTCATCACGGTGTTTTATATTTGTTATAGGAATAGGATTACTAAATTCTCCTCTTGCTATGTCTTCTGACATTGATACTAGGTGCGATAATGGCTTGATTATCCTTAACCTTATGAATATAATCAGTATAAGAGAAGTAATGATCATGCATACAATTGATATTATCAGGAAAGTATTCTTCATTATCTGAGTATTTCTCTCAAATTCACTTATATCTATCTTAATATATGCATTGCCGATATTCACATCATCCTGATATAAAGGAGTTAGTACACTCAGATACGTAGACTTACCTTTTTGGGTTATCATATATCTGCTTTCTCTCGTGCCATTCTCAATTTTTAATAGGTATTCTACACCTTCATTTTTAAAAAACTCAAGAGCATTCATGCCCTCTAGGTCTGGTGAATAAGAATAGAATATGGTGTTATCTTTGATGATTATGGATTCAGTAACTTTCTCATTAGTAAGCTCTGACAATAAATCTGTATCTTTAAAAGTATCGTAGCTTATCTGATTGTCTACTAATAATTGCCCGGGTATTCTTAGCTTACTGACGAACTGCTTTTGAATGGCATTATTAAAATAACTTGTGGAATAAAGATTCAGGGATACAAATCCTATGGATATAATTAGAAGAACTAATATGATAATAGGGAAAATCATACTATGGATCTTTTTAGCCATATTAACACAAACCTTCTAACATTATAACTGGTTGATTTTTGTCAAACGAAAATCGACCGCCACCAGTAAAACACTGGTGGAAAAACAAGATTATAATTTATAACAATTAAAAATAATTAAAATATCTCCTTACTATCATGAACTTCGAAAACTAATAATTGTACTCATCGATATTATCTTTGGTGAATACGAAAGGATCTCCCAAAAGTACTTCATCACCAATTACTGTCTTATTTCCCAATCTTCCTGCATCGATTGAAGTATCTCCTGGTTTAAGTTTGCCATCAACTAATGCTTTTGCTGTATATACTGTTAGGTAGCCTAAATCCTCAGTCTTCCATAAGACTACGTTTTTTACTATTCCTTCCTTGACATATTCCTTTATCGATAAAGGAGTAGTTAAACCGATAACAGCAACCTGTCCTTTTTTACCCAACTCTTTTATAGCTTTTGCGGCTGCAGGAAATGATTCTGACTCAGGTACGATGATTCCTTTAATCTCGGGATACATTTCAAGCATCTTCTTCGTATTTGTAGTCGCGAGTTCTGCATCATGCTGTCCTGGAAGGATAACGACAATTTTTATATTTGGATATTTCTCAGCTATCCTCTGTTTAATCGCCTCCAGCCACATGTTTTGATTTTTATCGGATAATGAAGCTGTGAGAATACCGATAGAGGCGTTTTCGCCAATCTCTTCTACAAGTTTATCCACGAGCGTATATCCTACACCTTCATATGTTGCCTGATTGATAAAAAATTCGCGAGCATCTTTGGTTGTGTCTGCATCCCAGGTTACAACTGTTATACCCTTTGCCATTGCCTCTTTTAAAACAGGAGCAAGGATATTCGGATCATTGGCTGACACGGCGATTATATCATAATTCTCGTCAATCCATTTTTTAATGAATGGAATCTGCAACTCTGCGCTGGCTTCAGTAGGACCATCATAGGTTAAATTAAGACCCAACTCTTTGGCAGCCTCCTCCGCTCCTTTGGCACAAGAATCCATATAGTTTATATTTTTTAACTTCGGAAGAAATCCTATTTTGCCTGTCATTACTTTAGGAGTTATTGCAGGAGATGACTGTATATTCTCGGTTGTATTTGTTGAATTTGGAGAGCTTGTCTGCACTTCCTGTTGTACGCAACCAACCAAAAGACATACTAATAATAAACTAATAAATCCCGCATACACTTTTTTTTTCATTAAAATCACCTTTCTTGTGTATTTATTCCTAAAATTTTTCAACGCCAAACGCAAACAAAAATTTAAACTAGTTTACTTAAATTTTTATAATATACTCTTGGAGACAATTGTTTAAATAGTTTGCTCAGAGACTTTTTTACCATCCAAAGTTGAATAATCATCAGAATTTATTGGATAACAATTAACAATGAATAAATTAATATGTAAAGAGTTTAATAATTAAACCATTATCTTCAAAATGATTTGATAATTTTTTTCCATGCACGATAAAACTCCACAACATCGACTGATCTTTTTTAATAATTAGTGAGCAAAAAATTTAGACACTAATAATAACAAGAATATACTAGTATATGTATCTATTCTGAGATAAAATGTTCTGTTAGAATGTAAGTTTTATTGTATTCCTTAGTGTGATATCGTGCGAATAATATTATAGAAATGTCTTTTCACGGCTTGAAATGTTGTCCGTGAAAAGAACATGTACCATTAGCCCTCGCCCAGAATCACGGACAATCATGTTCGTTTTCTAGGGCTGATAAAAATTGTATACATATCCACTTAAATATTAGCTCAATTCTTAATATGACCTCTTATAGCTTATATTTTAATTTTACGAAAAGTATTATGGCTCCATATATTTCTCTAAGATTTTTCTGTGTTTCTCAAATAATTTGTTTTCTATGTTTCCATATACTCCTGATAGTCCATCTTTGAACTGCTTAGAATCTATTTTTTCAAGTATTTTTGTTATCCTGTTATTTAAATTGTATCTTAATTTAATCTCTTTTTTTATCCATTCATCGTCTTTTGCTTTTGGCAGCATCATAAAAATATCTCTAATATCTGTTGCCCTACAGGATATGGTTTTCATCACTATGAGCGCATCTATGCGTAAAATTTTTAGTTGAAGTTCTTCAATTATTGTTTTTCCATTCAATCGATTTTTTATTGCATTCTTGAATATCCATTCTGCACTAAATACCGCTCCTGTCATCCTATCAGAAACATCACCTATTAATATATCTATACTCACACTAAAATTTGTCTCCAGGATCTTTTCATATCTCGAGAATTTTCTAGAATACGAAAATTTTCCTGCAGGATTATCTTTTTTATAGCCGGCGTTTATCAGTATCTTAACAATCTTGTTCAATTCATTTGAATCTTTTATTACAATGTCGCAGTCTGTAGAGAATCTAGGCAAAGTATATGCATTGACAGCATATCCGCCGATCAATACAAAATCGCATTCCTTTATCTTTTTCAAAATATTAAATATTTCCTGCTCGCGTATAGAAAATAGGTTGGCATTCATTATGTTTCTCCATATTTTTTTCGCATGTATTCTGCAGCATATTCGTAGATATCGTTTGATCTAGCACATTTCATTGTCTCCTTTAATGTGTCGACCTTTAATCCATCTTTCTCATCGAATGTTAAACTTTTCACCGGCATCAATATTATATATTCTCCAATAGTTGATCCTGAGCATATATAATTTGGTATCTCATTCTTATTAAAGAATTTTTTCCAATACTTTAAATCTTTCTCTAATACCTTGATGAAGTAAGGGGATTTTTCTATACCTCTCAAGGTATATGAATAGTCGGACCATAATTCTATTGCAGAATTCTTAGTGAATGCATAAGGCTTTGTGGAATTCAATAATATTTTAGGAACTCTAAATTCCATCAATCCTTTAATTGCATCAATGGGATTAGTGCATGAATATTTTCCAGAAGGATGCTTGCTTATCCAGCCATATCTTAATAATAATGAAAAAATCTTTTTTTTCATGCTAGAAGATACAATCCAATCTAATTCAGACTGCCAGAATAATCCGTTAGTTCCGTGCTTTGCGAACAATAATGCATAAGCCTTCAAGCCATACTGCGGCAACTCGATAGTCATAGTTACCTAATAGGTAACTGATATATAAATGTATTGATTTTAAAACTCATCCAGAACTGTAAAAAAGGATAATATGATTGTGCAAAATTTTTGACATAAAAGTATAGTAGCCCTGCCCGAAGTCTCGCAAGCGACTTATCGACGAGGAATTAATAATTCTGGAAAAAACATGCAGGGCTATCACAAGAAAAATTCCGGGCTATTACAATCGTGAGCATAAAGAAATAGTAGCCCAGATAGAACTATATTTCGTTAAATTTATAAATAATAATCACTATCTAGTGGTTATGAATACAATAGTTGAAGAGAAATGTTACACTCTTTTGGATCAATTAGAAGATATTGCCAGTGAGCAATTTAAGGCGAATCGTAAAATAGAGTTAGAAATGCTCAAAGAAGGTCCTAAATATAATTATTATTCCGAGCAGCTTCACGTTGTTTTTGGAATGGGAAGTTCATTATCCACACAAGTAAGAGAATTCGAGGAACAACAAACTAAAACAGTAAGAGAACAACAGGAACTCGTTTCCCAACTTGAAAAAAAACATTTGCAAACTATAGAAGATTATGCTCAAAGATTCAGCGTTGTTGAGCAAGCGATTCATTGGGAAAGACCATTCACAAAATATATTAATCAGATGCTCGTCGCAGCCAAAAGCAAATCAGAGAGCTATAGATTCGCTGGAAAATTTAATCCTAAAGAATTTCTTTCAGAATTTCCAGAATTAGATAATTTCAAAGAATTATTCGATACTAGATGGAAGATAGCTACATCTGATTATAAAAAAGTCAATTATGATAAACAATTCGTAAAGGGGAGAATGTTAAAGCATTTAACTTTACCTATTGTTGGTGGTATTGGCGCGGTAGCATTGTCGATTGACTTGCAAGACGCTCTTCCAGCGATATTGTATGGATGTCTATGGGGTGCAGGGAAAATAGGTAATGATATGATAGAAAATAAAAGTGATGACGTATTTCGCTTGCCATGGGAAGTAATTGAATTTCCTGTCAGCGGTTTAAAATATCAAGCCGAAAAACTTGAAAGTATTCTGCAATGGTATATTCTCCATAAGCAGGATTTTGAGCAAAGAGAGAAATTACAAACTAAAAATTCAAGAATATATTCAACCACTTGAAAGACCTAGTTCTTTTCATCGTATTTCGTTGTATGTATAATGTATTATATTTCTTATTCTAAGAAAAAAATGACATTCCATGGTTGTTTTGATATTCCGCGGATGTCGTATTGATACAGATAGCCCTGCCCCAATCCTATATCAGCATCACGATTACCCATCCGACCAGACAGCCTGCTGAGATGAATGGCATCGCTGGATAGAACTTGTCTTTTTTTGCGAAAAAGAACAATAATGCTAAAGCGATTGTTGTCGTCAATATTATTATCGATGCCTCAAGGAATGCTGTGCCTTTCGACAATCCTTGCATCAAGAGATTTTCCATTATCACTCCTGCAAATATCAATGGAAATGCAACATCGCCACCGCCTAATATGGCAGTCTTTGTCTCTGTTTTTCCAGCCTTGCTTGATGCCAATCTTATGTTTTTTGTCTTGGATTTTATCTGAGGGATTGACTTTCCGGCCTTGACCTTATATGGTATCAACAAGCCTGCAAATATGTTCGATTGCGTCTGGAATTTTGCCATCTTCACCATATGCTTGGATTTCCATACTGCATACATGTCATAGACAGAGATCGCAAGAAGCAGCATGACAGCCCAGAAAACATCAAATATAGGCACCAGCAGTACTGCAATCCCTGCATACATCAGTACTTCAGTTATGTTGTGGATATATACATTAGGCCGGAATATCTTCCAGATAGCGAGCAGCAATGCAATGAATAATGCCACATCATAATCGAAAAATACTTTGGTCTTGATTATGACTCCGATGGCAATTGAGACAGCTATCCATACTGCAAGAAAAAACCATATCTTCCAGATATTCCCTTTATTGAACCTGACCAGGATCAGGACCAAGATCGTGCCCACAGCCACTCCTATGACAAGATATAGGAAGCTGCCAAATCCTGTCGTCTCTGGCCTTGCTCCGACTGATGTGTCGCTATGCACGACGGTTATATTGCCTTCAGGGCCTATAACCACATTTGAGTCTTTTGATATGAGCGCAAGCCCGACCACCTGCGCCAATATGAAGAATGCTATCAAGAACAATGTGACCATGAGATTGTGTTTCATGAGAATGAGATTATATGATGATTTTTAAATTTGCTTATTTTCCTTCATAGACTTTTTCTGCTTATGCTTATGACGATAATATTCTGTGAATACCGGAATGAATGAGAGCACAAATATTATCAGTATTGCCAAGGAAAAATTGTCCTTGATAAATTGGATATTTCCAAAATAATATCCTCCAAATGCGTATAGTGCGACCCATAATATGGCGCCTAATACATTATATGCCAAAAATTTCCAGTATTTCATCTTGCCGACCCCTGCAAGGAACGGGGCGAATGTCCTTATCACAGGCACAAACCTCGCGAGTATGATGGTCATTGAGCCATATTTTTCAAAGAATTTCTGTGTCCTATTCACATATTCTTTTTTGAAAAACTTTGACTTCTCATGAAAGACTCTCGGACCGATGAAGCTTCCGATCCAATAATTTACTGTATCGCCAAAAATTGCTGCAAGCACCAGAATCACGTATAATACCCATATGTTCAATGCCCCTATTGCAGCAAATGTCCCTGCTGCAAATATCAGGGTATCGCCTGGCAGGAATGGCGCAACAACAAGCCCTGTTTCACAGAATATGATGATAAAAAGTATCATATATGTGAATACTCCGAATCTCGATATTATTGTAGCAAGATATTTATCAAGATGCAATATTACATCTATGATAAAACTTATGAGATTCATGCACTATAGATTCCTTCATGTGTTTAAAAAGTTTGATATAAATTATGCCATCAAATGATAAAATATTAATATCGTAGCATAGATCATAAGCTCATGAAGCTTTTGCATAATGTGCTTATTTCTGTATTCATTACTCCTGAAGATCATGCCTTGGACGATGGCATTGATGATAAGATAATAGCATGCATCAAATCAATTGTGCCGATAGATCTTGATAATGAAAAATTATCAATAAATAAAGAGATAGTCACCGGATTCAACAATAGGGATATAACAATATATAGGCTTAGTCTCACAAAAGAATCCCATACTAACATATTCATAAAAAATTTATGCCAAAGGTTGAATAATGACCAGAAAGAGCTGCTGCTCAGGCAATCAAAATCTAGATTAGATGAGAATCTCGACTTTTTCATAAGGCTGGGAAAACAAGAGCTGTTGCGCAATGACATCTATATAACAGATTCTGGAGACTGCTTTCATATAAAGATAGGGATAGCCGCCTTCCCAAAAAACAAGCAATCTGCTTTGAAAGTGATAAATAATATATTCTCATAAAAAAAGATAGAAAAAAATTCTTTGTATGACGGATATCAAGAACTGCAGACTAAAGCCCACAGCGTGTTCGAAAACGATTTCTGACAATCCAAAAACAGCAAATATATAAATGATGATACCAGAGCGGTAGCAGAGGTGAAATAATGAAATATGCACATCTGAGCGCAGGGTTCATGCTCACAAGCATCATAGGATTCTTTATCTCGGTATATTTTGTGATGAAGCTTTCAGAGACATGGGGATTCACATTCTGCCTGTTCTTCGTGTTGATGTTCGTTTCATCTGTGATAAGCATGACTAAGGCGCCTTACACAGAAAAGGAATACCAAGAAGAGCTTGCGATACACGACAAGATACATAAGACAAAAAAGTATTGATCGATACTTTGTTATTTTTTATCCTCATCACTATATTATTTTTATCCTCATATTTTGGAGATATTTCCTGTATCATCCGATTTCTTGGATCATTTATTTGCGACGATCATCCAGCCAGATACTGAATAATAATTCTTAGAAGGAAGTGATGATGGGACACTCACATAGAAGTATAATGTCTGGTTAGTCTGCATCGTGTCATTGTTCCTGTTGATATATGATCCGGCGATGTCCATCAAAGTATTATTGGCAAGCATCATGCCTGTAGCATTGCTGACATTGACCGTGAAATTGCCGACGCCGATATAACTTGTGCCATTCGCCAATTCAAATGCCTTAATCGAGATATTAACGAAATTAACGTTGCCAGAATTATTGATTATCAATGGATTGGTCGTCTGATTGGCTGCTCCTGTAGTGAGCAATCCGAAATTAAGGTTATTTGCACTAAGAGATATTGACGCCAATTCATTATACGTGAATGTCGATGTGATATTCTCTGCATAATCCCCTGAATTATCTGAAATTGAGACATTGATGCTCCATAATCCGGCAGGATCATAGTATTGCAGGCTAACATTGCAGCTGACATTGATTGCAGTCGAATTGATCGCTGAACCAGAGCATGAAGTCGAGTTCCTGAACAATCCAGATATATTGACGAAGACTTTAGCACTGCTGACGTTTATTGTAGCATTCCCATCATTATCATTGACTGTGAAATTTATAGAGAAAGTACTCAAGCCTTTCTCGACAGGATTCTGCGCACCCAAGGTTGCCACATTTGTTATGACTGGAGGAGTGTTCGAAGGTGACATGATATTTATATATCTCGTCTCGGTCTGGCCGCTGTTGCTATTCGCATCATTTGCGTATGCATAATATGTGTAATTTCTGAGGGTAAGGTTGGATTCATTCGCTGTGAACTGCCAATAATTAGGATAGATCTTCTGGAAGCTTGACCTATAGAGCTGCTGGACTTCGGAAGCTGTAAGGCTTCTATTCCATATTGTGAGGTCATCCAGATTGCCGTTGATGGTATGTGTGGCACTAGCGTCATCAGTACCTAGAATATTGTTTGCGAAGGTAGTCCAAGACCCTCCAGCCGAGACTGTCTGGGGAACGCCATTCAGGTATATCTTCCACGAGCTTGCTTGGGTCCTGTCCACTCCATCGAATACGATGGCGACATGGTTCCAGCTGCCGACGAGACCGCCGCTAATGCCTGCTGCCCTGAAACTAGCGCCTGATGTCTCGGTGATGGAGATTCCTTCGTAGGTGCCATTGTTCGATGCATAAATTGCGTAGTACATCCCCTGAGTGGCCAACAGGTTCAGCACAGTGGGGTAACCATTGCCTGCGTATGTGTTGATGTAGAGCCAGAACGTCGTTGCATGAGGAGCCAGTATATCATAGAATATCTTGTCGGTTGGCAGCGTTATGTAATCCCCAGCGCCATTGAACCTGATGCTTCCTCCATGAACACCTGTATTGCTCCAGAGGGCATTCGTTATTGTTCCATTATTCCCATATATTGACACATCTGTAGCTTGGGATGCACTATCGCCTATGTTAGAGTTGTTGTCGAAGTTCATCATGAGCACTATAGAATTGTTGTAGAGCGAATAGTTCGTACCGTTCCAGTTCCAGATAAAATTATTCAATGATGAAGTGTTGATGCTGACATTGATAATTACTGAAGTATTGGTTGTATTGGTATTATTTGCTGGAGTAGGAGATGTGAAATTTATTGAGAGAGGCATGCTTAATATTGCTGTCAACGGAGCATAATCCACAACATTTCCTGATAGTTTCCCAAGCGAGTTGCTGCTGTTGTATGGATAGCCTGATCCGGATGTTCCATAATATAATCCAGAACCATATTGCGATATTGAAGCTCCTTTGATCTGCACGCTGTCATTCATTACATTCGCCCATACATTACCTTCGCTGTGACCACCAATGGTTGTGTTGTAATAATTGCTTCCATTAGTATCATTCGCATATAATCCGCTGGTGGCTGTGAAGTTGTTCCAGTAGAATGTATTGCCTGATGAATGAGATTCTATGAATGCAAGTGTGGATGATGGGCTGACAAATGTGTTATTTGCGATTGTCGTATTTGCCGTGTAATTGACATATGCTGCATAACCGCTGCTGTATAATATCATGTCTGAGAATGTATTGCTTGCAGTATTAGATAGATAGATCGCTATCGTTCCATTGGCAGTGCCTGCTTTGAAGATATTATATTTAGGGTTTAAGCCTGTTACAAAGGCCGCAAAAGAATTTCCTGACTGCAGATAATTGTTTGTGAAATTATTGTATCGGCCAGAAGCTATCTCGAGAGCCACACCATTTGGACTGATTGCGGTATTATTGATTATAGTATTATAGTCGGGTTCGCCATAGTTCCATTCCACATAGATTGCAGGCGCCCACACTGCGTAAACTGAGTTGTTTTCTACCCAATTATTTGATGATGATATATATAATCCGTTGCCAGAAGAGGCATACATAGAATTATTTATGATCCTATTATAATCTGCACCGTCATTAACATTCATGGTAAATGTTCCGCTGATATAATTGTTAGAGATATTATTATACTTGGAATTCGTCCAGATGTATGCGCCTGTTCCGCCACTAGAGCTAAGATTATTACCAGAAACGATCTGCTGCCCACTATTTTTCAAGTACAAGGCATATGTGGTGATTGAAGTGGAATATGTCAGCGACACATTATTATTCTGTATAGTGCCGTTGGATGCGCCATTATAGAATATCCCATGCTGGAAATTGTTGATGTTACAATTCTTTATTGTGGTGTTAGGCTGCGAGGAATATATTCCATATGTATTATCTGCATTGGTCCCTGTCATCTGCCTGCCCTGGCAGTCTACCATGATGTTCTGGCCGCCATCAATATACAATGCCGAGCTTGATGCAGAGTTACCGATCGTGGAATAAAGGCTGTTGTTGTCCGAGCCTATCGATATCATGATTCCAGCTGAAGTATTTGAAGAGAATGTTGAATTGACCAGTGTGTTGTTTGTGGAACTAGACCATATCCAGATGCCGTAGCTGGAATTCGAGCTGGATGACAAATTTATGAGAGTGTTGTTTGAGACTGTATAGAAGCGCATCCCATTGTTGGAATTTGAGCTTGCATTGGTATTGATGATCCTATTGTAGTCAGAATCTGCCTGCAATGATAATCCTACGCTGGAATCAGATGAAGATGATGAATCAGATATGTTGTTATAGTCTGAATTCTGGAACAGGTATATCCCTGCTCCATACGTGGAATAGGAAGTCGTATTGGAAATAGCATTTTTGTTTGCCCCATTATATAGCAATATGCCTGATGAGTAAGCAGGATAGACGTTATTATTTACTGTGACATTGATCATGTTGTTTGCAATCGATCCAGATCCGACCCCATCAAAATAAATCCCTACATCAAAACCACTTATAGTGCAGTTCTTGACTGTGGTAGTCTGCTGGTTAGAATATAATCCGCTAGTGTTGAATGTGTTATTTCCTGTTATAGAATATCCCGCACAGTCCAATGTAACGTTTGCTGCTGTAACGTTGAAGCATGTCAACCCATTTATCGAGACATTGCTTGAGAGGTTATAGACTGTATTGGCTGTCAAGAGATCGCCGCAGCCCAAAGAGCTCACAGTATTTATTGTCAGCGTCCTTGTCTCTGTGCTGTTGACATTGCCGGCTAAGTCCTGCGCGTACGCTATATATGTATAATTCCCATCAGCAAGATTTGTGAAATTCTTTTCAAGCCTATACAGCCCTGCATTGTACGATGCATTTATCTCTTGAGGAGATAGAGCCCTACTGAATATCTGCACATCATCAATCGTCCCATTAAATGGATCAATGAAACTATCCATAATATCTTCTTGTCCTATAAATACTGGACTTGAAGAAGGATCTATATTCCCTGATCTAAACATTTGAGTATTAGGTACGCCATTAATATAAGTCATCATTAAAGAACCATTATACGTAGCAACAACATAAGTCCATATGCTAGAATTCACTATACTTGTTGAATAAAGAGTATAATTAATACCTGTAAGCTGGAATATCACACTATTGAGATATATCTCTATATTATATCCTCCCTTATATCCATCTTTACTAATTATAGCTCCTCCATCTGGATCCTCTAATCCGTTAGGTTTAACCCAAGCCGAAAGTGTGATCTGATTACCTGTAATATTTAATGCAGAATTATTTGAAACTTGCATAAGATTATTTACACCATCAAATACATATGCTCCGCCTATCTTTCCTGCAGTCGTAAATGTTGGACATGATGAACCTGCACATGTAGCATTATTTCCATAAGTGCTCCAGTCTTTGAAGAATGTCGAATTCTCTCCAGCCTCATTGTTGAACCTGTACCATGCAACCAATGACCTGTTCCAGTCGATGAATGCGCTGCCTAGGTTTGAATCATTTACCGAGACATTGACATAGGACCAGCTCCTTGCGACAGCAGAGCCATTCGAATCTGTAGGCGAAGTGAAATTGATTGAAGGATTAATTGTGTCTACAACAAGATTTCTCATCTCTGTCTGGTTCACATTTCCTGCGAGATCCTGAGCGTATGCAGTATATGTGTAAACGCCATCAGTCAGATTTGTGAAATTATGCTCTAGCCTAAATAGGCCAGCATCATATGAAGCATTGATCTCTTCTGGAGATAATGCGCGACTGAATATCATCACATCATCTATTGATCCATTGAATGGATTTTCAAGATAGGCGTCTTCTCCAAATCCTGCATTGAATGAGTTTGAAACATTTCCTAGAGTATCAATGCTTATATTGCTTGAACGATTAGTATTAGTATATGCATAGATATCGCCGCTTTCTCTATCGACCACAACGGTAAGAAGAGTCCATGCATTGTATAGTTTATCAAATGTAACACGTTTATTCTGAGTACCATCAGCAATGCTGGCTGCCCACTCGCCTGTCCCAAGTTCCATATCATATCCTGATTCACCCGAACTATATCCTCCTTTAGAGAATGCCATATCGAAACTCCCCATATCACCAGTCAAGTATACCCAAACCGAATATGTGAATGAGTCATTATCAAAATTCAATGATGAAGGATTTCCTAGAGAGACATAATCACTCCCATCAAACACATACGCTCCGCCCAATTTTCCTGCTGTTGTGAATACTGGGCATGCAGCACCAGAACATGTTCCATTATTTCCGTAGCTCGACCAGTCTTTGAAGAATGTTGAATTCTCTCCTGCCTCATTATTGAATCTCCACCATCCGACAAGTGATCGGTTCCAATCGATGAATGCCCTGCCAAGATTCTCATCAGAGACAGAGGCATTCACATAAGACCAATTCTTATTCACAACAAAATTATCATCATCTGTAGGAGAGACAAGATGCACGACAGGAAGATCGACATCAACAGTAACATTATACAAGCCAGTAGAATTCTTATTACCCAACCTATCAAATGCAGTGGCATTGAAATAATAAGTGTCTGATGCAAGGCCAGTATAATTCGCAAAGTCAGGAGTGGAAGTAGCGAATGTGGAATTGATCTTTACAAAAGATGAATTATAAAGATAAATAGTAATATTAGCAAGATTCATATCTGTAGCTGTGACATTTACGACAATGAATGATCTGGGTATCACAGAATTATTTGCCTCTGTAAGAACAGCATATGCAAGAGACGGGACAGTATCATCCTGCACAAGAGTATAATTCCCTTCGCTAGCCCACGCATAATTTGTGGCATTATCATATCCTAGACAATTCCACGAGAAATTCCCATCATAAGGCAAAGTATCATTCCAAGAAGAGAGATTATATATGCCGTTAAGAGCAGAATAATTCATCAAGACAAGAGAGCCTGTACTGTTCCAAACATACAAAGAAAGATTGGCAATCCTGAAATTATCAGTGATGTTGCAGGAGAAATTCTGATAATTGACAGAGATATTGGTCTGATTGACAGGCAATCTAAGATGCATCTTCGGTGATTGGGTATCAAGCGTCACTGTATACTTGGCCGTATAATTACGATTCCCATAAGTATCATTGGCAGTAGTATTGAAATAATATACGCCTTGGGTCAGGTTTGTGAAATTAGCAAAATTAGGGCTAGTGCTGGTGTTCGAGGTATTGATCAATGCAGAGGCGTTGTAAAGATATATTGTGATGTTGGAAAGCCTGGTATCTGTTGCTGTCACATTGATAATTATATAGTTTCTCGACCAATAGCTGATATTAGCATAGGTCATTGCAGTATAATTGATGAATGGGGGAGTCTTGTCCAATATGATGCTGAAATTTCCGTCGCTAGACCAAGTATAATTCCCTGCTGCATCATATCCTAAGCAGTTCCATGAGAAATTCCCATCATAAGGCAATGTATTGTTCCAGACA
>Ga0182027_10007091_pt1 | contig 16618 bp, 14 predicted proteins | sample 712E1DmetaG_FD_121300 | JGI IMG/M metagenome (GOLD analysis project Ga0182027, IMG submission 121300) | Permafrost microbial communities from Stordalen Mire, Sweden - 712E1D metaG (Illumina Assembly) | ecosystem: Environmental > Terrestrial > Soil > Wetlands > Permafrost | place: Sweden... | reverse complement strand
GTTTCAGAACCAGGCTGCGGCCCACTCCGGAGATCACCACCCAGGCCAGCGCGGCCATCGGCAAAAGCCAGCGGAGCACGGCCACAACATGCGGTTGGTAGAGCACCCACGCATCGCTAAGCTGCACCGCGGCCACCCAGGGATTTTGCGGATCGAGATTGGCGAGGCCTGCTGATTCCAGCGGCAGCGCGGCGAAAATTTTCAGGGATTGAACCCAGCAGATCGCCATCAGCGGCACACCGAATATCCAGCGCCAGACAACCTCAATCAGCGTGAGCGAGGGCCGCGCGAAGACCCAGCCCATCTGGCCTACCAGCGACTGGGTCCCCCGCAAGGGAGCGGCCATGTTACTTCACCACCAGGTTCACCAGCTTACCGGGCACGACGATCACCTTGGCCACGGTTTTTCCCGAAGTTCGCGACTGCACTTTTTCATCGGCCAGCGCCGCGGCCTCGATGGCCTTGGGCGTGGCGTCGGCGGCCACCAGCACCACCGTGACCAGCTTGCCGTTGATCTGCACCGGTATCTCCAGATCGTCTTCCCGGGCCAGCTCGGGATCGCTCTTGGGCCACGGCGCGCGCAGCACATAACCCTCCTCGCCCAGTTCCTCCCACAGTTCCGCTGTCAGATAGGGCGCAAAAGGAGCCAGCAGCAGCACCAGGGAGCGCAGCAACTCGAGCATTGCCGGAGCGCTGACCTCGCCTGCGGCCAGTTGCGCGTCAGCAGCCTGAATATCGTTCACCAGTTCCATGATGGCCGCCACGCAGGTGTTGAAGTGCCAGCGGCCCTCAAAATCCAGCGTGATCTTGGCGATGGTCTGGTGTAGCTTGCGCAGCAACTTTAACGAGACACCCGCGGGCACAATCGCCTTCTGTCCACGGCCTGAGCGAGCCAGCGGCGCATACTTCGTTGCCAGTCGCCAGACGCGGGCCAGGAAGCGGCTCACTCCTGCTACGCCGTCTTCCTGCCAGTCGAGATCGCGGTCCGGCGGAGCGGCAAACAGGGCGTACATGCGCGTCGAGTCGGCACCGTAGCGGGCGACCATCTCGTCGGGCGACACCACGTTGCCCTTGGACTTGGACATCTTCGCCCCATCCTTGATGACCATGCCTTGCGTAAACAGCCGCCTCGCCGGCTCGTCGTTGGCAATCATGCCCAGGTCGCGCATCACTTTGGTCCAGAAGCGCGAGTAGATCAGGTGCAGAATCGCGTGCTCTACCCCGCCGATGTACTGGTCGATGGGGAACCAGTACTGCGCCGTCTTTGGGTCGAAGGGTTTGTTTGGGTTCTTCGCATCGGTATAGCGGTAGAAGTACCAGCTCGAGTCGACAAAGGTGTCCATGGTGTCGGTCTCGCGCCGGGCCGGCCCGCCGCACTTGGGGCACTTCGTATTCACAAACTCCGGCACGCGACTCAAGGGCGATCCGCCCTGTTGCGTAATGTCAATCTGTGCCGGCAGCACCACCGGCAACTGCTCGTCGGGAACCTGCACTAACCCGTCGCGCTCGCAATGAATCATCGGAATCGGCGTGCCCCAGTAGCGCTGCCGGCTCACCCCCCAGTCTTTCAGGCGGAATGTAATGGTGGCCTCGCCGAATTTCTTCGCCGCCGCAATCTCCTGGAGTTTTTTCTGTGCTGCCTCACAACTCAGGCCGTCGTATTCGCCGGAGTTCACCAGCACGCCGTCTTCGGAGAGAAATGGCAGGCGCTCCGCGCCCTCGATCTTGTGGACGGGCTGTATCACCTCGACAATGGGCAGGCCATACTTCGTCGCGAACTCGAAGTCGCGCTCATCGTGCGCCGGAACGCTCATGATGGCGCCCGTTCCATAGTCGGCCAGGATGTAGTTAGCCACCCATATGGGAATTCGTTCGCCGTTGTACGGATTGATGGCAAAGCGCCCGGTCGGAACGCCGTGTTTTTCGATTGCGCCCAGGTCGCCGGCCTCGCGCGCTTTCTTCTGCTGCTCCAGCAGTTCGTCTACTTGCTCCTTCAGTTTCGGATCGGCTGCGGTGAATTCAGCAACCAGAGCGTGCTGGGGCGCCAGTTGCACGCTGGTCGCGCCAAAGATGGTGTCCACGCGCGTGGTGAAGACGCGAATCCGCGTCTTTTCTAGTTCCTGGTCCCTGCCGGGGTCCCCGGCGAGCGGTCTATGCTCGCTGGGGTGGCTATTCCCTATTCCCTCGTCGGCTTTTTCCGCGAGGAAAAAGTCGACATCCGTCCCTTCGCTGCGCCCGATCCAGTTGCGCTGCATGGTGCGCACTTTTTCCGGCCAGCCGTCCAGCTTGTCCAGGTCGTCGAGCAGTTCCTGCGCATAGGCTGTGATGCGGAAGAACCACTGCACCAGGTCGCGCTGGTCCACCTTTGTGGTTTCATGCCGCCAGCAGCAGCCGTCCACCACCTGCTCGTTGGCCAGCACAGTAGCGCACTTCGGGCACCAGTTCACCTTGCTCTTCTTGCGGTAAACCAGGCCCTTTTCGTACATCCGCAGAAAGAACCACTGATTCCAGCGGTAGTACTCTGGCAGGCAGGTGGTCACCTCGGTGGCCCAGTCGTAGCCCAGGCCCAGCCGTTCCATCTGCCGCTTCATGGCGGCGATGTTATTGAGCGTCCACTCTCGCGGAGGTGTATTGTTCTTAAGCGCGGCGTTCTCGGCCGGCAGCCCGAAGGCGTCCCAGCCCATAGGGTGCAGCACGTTGTAGCCCCGCATCCACATGTGCCGGGCCAGCGCGTCGCCTATGGAGTAGTTGCGCACGTGGCCCATGTGCAACTGGCCGCTGGGATAGGGCAGCATCTCAAGCACGTAGTACTTGGGCTTGCCGCAGGATGCAGGCTCGGCCGCATACAGCGCTGGCTCCGCGGCCCAACGCCGCTGCCATTTCGGCTCAATCGCCGCCGGGTCGTAACGTTGTTCTTTCTCTTCCGCCATCACTCATTAGTGTAAACGGGAGGCGCATCGGCTCGCGGCTACTTTACCAAGCTCTTCAGCACCCGCACATTCCGCTCCTCGTCGCCGGGCTCGTCCACCGGGGTTTCAGCAATGAAGGCGGCGTGTGCGAAGCGTTTGTCGTTCAGCAGCCGCCGGAAAGGTTCAAGCCCCATGGTTCCCTTCCCGATGTGCTCGTGGCGGTCGAGTTTGGAGCCGCGCGCGGCCTTGGCGTCGTTGCAGTGCCATACGCGGACGGCTTCGAAACTCACAGTCGCGCCGGCCTGCCGCATCGTCTCCGCATAGCCCTCGGCGCTGACCAGGTCGTAGCCGGCCACGTAAGTGTGGCATGTATCGAGACACACGCCAACCGGAGCCGTTGCCTTGAGCCGGCTCACCAGCTCCGCCACCTGCTCAAAGCTGCCGCCCAGCGAGAACTCCGCTCCTGCCGTGTTCTCAATAAGTATGTGGAACGGAGTGCCCTGCCACGGTAGCCCGTCGATAGCTCTGGTAATCGAGTCCGCAGCCAATTTGAGGCCCTCGTCTCGCGTAAGTCCCTTCCACGAGCCGGGGTGCAGGACCAGGTACTCGGCGCCCAGGATGAGCGCCCGTTCGATCTCGCCGCGAAAAGCCGCGATGCTCTTCTCCCGAATCTCGTCCGACTGGCTGCACACGTTGACCAGGTAGCTGGTATGAATCACCAGCGGGCCCACGTCATACTTCGCCCGCAGCTCGCGCATACGGACAGCCTGCTTGGGGTCCACTTTGGGAGCGCGCCACATCCGCGGGCTCGACGAGAAAATCTGCAAGGTGTTGGCGCCGATCTCCCGCGCCCGCTCCACGGCGTTTGAAGCCCCGCCCGCCGTGCCCAGATGGATGCCGATCCGCTTAACCGTTTCGCTCATGCAACCAGTTTATCCGCCTCGCCGCCCGCCCCGCCCTATGCAATAAACTCAAATCTGGACCACCCTACGATGAAGCTCTTTGGCGGCAAATCGGACACCCCTGCAACCCCGGCCCCCGCGCCGGAAACCGGCCTCTTCAGCCGCATGAAGCAGGCTGTCTCGCGCACCCGCGAGTCTTTTTCATCCAAGATCGAAGACCTTGTCGCCCTTACCCGCACGGTGGACGAGCAAACCCTGGAAACCCTTGAAACGGCGCTGCTTACCAGCGATATCGGGGTGCAAACCACCACAGAAATTCTGGCCGCATTACGCGACCGCGCCCGCCACCAGGCCATCGAGGGCGGCGAGGAGCTGCGCGCCCTGCTCAAAGCCCAATTACAGGCCATTCTGGAGGCGCCCCAGTCCCCTGTACCTATCCCCGATGCCCCTCCCAAAGTCACCTTCCTGGTAGGCGTGAACGGCACTGGCAAGACCACCACCAGCGGCAAACTGGCCGCCTGGAGCCGGTCTCAGGGCAACTCGGTTCTCTTGTGCGCGGCGGATACCTTTCGGGCCGCGGGGATCGAACAACTGGAGATCTGGGCCTCGCGCTCGGGCGTTGAGATGATCAAGACCCGGCCCGGCGGCGACCCGGCTGCTGTGCTCTACGACGCGATCTCCGCTGCCAAAACTCGCAAGATCGACGACCTGTATGTGGACACCGCGGGCCGCTTGCACACCAAAACCGGCCTCATGGACGAACTGGACAAGATGCGCCGCACCGCCGCGCGACTCATACCCGGTGCGCCTCATGAAGTGCTGCTGGTCATGGACGCCACAACCGGGCAGAATGGCTTGCAGCAGGCGCGCCTCTTTACCCAGGCCGCCGGAGTCACCGGCATCGTGCTCACCAAGCTCGACGGCACGGCCAAGGGCGGCATCGCCGTCGCCATCGCCCGCGAACTCAACCTGCCGGTGCGCTTTGTAGGTGTCGGCGAGCAGATGGGCGACCTGCTGGAGTTCTCGCCCGCCGACTTTGTCGATTCGCTGTTGGAATAATCTCGTACGACTAGACACAAGCCGACTCGTCCGTACCGAACTACTTCGCAGATTGAACTATGGCTGGAAGTCGGTCAAATGGGACCTGAATATTGATCGGGCGAACCTAAACACCTTCTATATCCAGGTAACTTGCGTGAGACCATGGGCGATCTCGGACAGGGTTATCGGCAATCCTTGCTGGAAGGCTTTCCGAAGGTCGAGCATCCGTGCTCCCTGTATTCCGCCTGCGCTGGCCTTGCGGTAGTTCGTAGCTTGCCACTCATCACAGAGGTAGAACCTGTGTCCGGTAGTTATATGCCACTCGTGAGTCGGCGCAAGACGTGCCGCCTCGATCACCCGAGATTTTTCAGTGTTATCAAGCGGAACATTATTCAGGACCGTTACATTCGATGCCGCAAGATCAATCTCACAATCTGCAACCTTGGCAATTTTGCCTATGGCGCGGACAATTCTATCGGCATAGATGCCTAGAAACTGCGCTCTCCGATGTGGTCGATCCGATGGGCAGTAGTAAAGGTGGAGCAGCTCATTGTCTCGATAGGAGAACCTGCATGGGGGTGTGAACATCATGAATCGGTCGTTTGGGAGCAATTCCGATTCATCGCAGAAGGCTTCGAAATCGTCCACAAGGGATTTCATCTCCTCATCATACGGAAAAAGAATTGCGCGCATCACTTCGATAATGCGTTCGAAGGTTGTGATCAAGAAACTCACTCGCTTCTGCTGCGCGAGATCACGGAAATTTTTTAGCTCTTCGGTTTCAAAAGGCAGCGTCGGAGCCAAAAGCAAAAGGAGACGGTTATCCGTCGGCGAGAAAATCGCCAAATGGCGTTCAAGTTGTCCGACGGAAAACTGCGGTGTAAGTTTGGTCTCAACTGCGATTTTAAAGCTATCTTGAGCGATATAACCATCAACAATGCTTCCGCCGGTAGTCTGCTGCTGTCCTATGCGTAACCACTGTGGAGAGAACTCCAAATCCGCATCATCAGCCAAATGCGTGATAAACTCTTCGAATTTCGTTCGACTCGATTCCATAAGTCGTAGCAATAGAAGAAGAGTGTTGTTGGTAACTGTGTTTTCTCGCTGAGAGTACCGAGGAAAATAGTGAATGCTCCGCATATTACGCTATTGTATCGCCGGAAGGGGGAAAACAACAGACTGCTGACCAGATCAATAACGAGAAACACCCTTATCGTCACACGCCACGCTAACCAGGTGCTTCTCAGGTACACTTGAGAGTTCCCGTTTGACCCGCGCATGAATCAACAGGTAGATCAAGACCGGTACTGGATGCATCGGGCCCTCGAACTGGCCCGCCGCGGCATCGCCGTCACTTCGCCCAACCCTGCCGTGGGCTGCGTGATTCTGGACCGCGCCGGGGACGTGGTTGGAGAGGGTTGGCACGAGTATGACCAGTTGGACCATGCCGAGGTTGTCGCACTTCGCGCAGCCGCCCAACTCGCGGGAGATCAGCTTCGCGGCGGCACTGCCTACGTCACTCTGGAACCCTGCAACCACACCGGCCGCACTCCTCCCTGTTCTGATGCGCTAATTGCTGCTGGCTTGGGCCGCGTTGTCGCCGCTACTGTCGACCCCAACCCTGCTGTAGCCAGCCACGGGATGGAGGCGTTGCGTGCGGCTGGTCTGCAAACCTCCGTGGGTATATGTCAGGCCGAGGCGCGCCGCCTCAATGAGGGTTTTGCCCGCTGGAGCCGTCACCGCCGCCCGCTGGTGTTGATGAAGGTGGCCATGACCCTGGACGGCCGCATCGCTCCGCCTTCCGGCCAATGTGCGCCTCGTGAGCCGTATTGGATCACCGGCGAGGCCGCCCGTTTGGCCGTACAGACCCTCCGCTGGCAAGCAGACGCCGTGCTCACCGGAATCGAGACAGTACTGGCCGACGACCCCCTGCTCACTGACCGCAGCAATTTGCGCCGCCGCCGTCCTCTCCTGCGCGTGGTGCTCGACTCGGCGTTGCGCATGCCGCTGGACTCCAGGATGGTGGCCTCGGCCAACAACGATCTGATCGTATTTACAGTCTCAACGGACGAAGCCCGCGCCAGCCGGCTCCGGCAGTGCGGCGTGCGAGTCGAAGTCCTCCCCGCCGAGACCGGGATCTCCATCGACAGGTCTTCGTCGACGGGGTGGGAAGCCGGCCGCGTCCCGCTCGCGCTAGTACTGGACAAATTGGGCGAGGAAGGCATCCTGACCCTGCTCACCGAGACCGGCACGCGCTTGAATACGGCCCTTCTGGGTGGCGGCCTGGTAGATCGCATCCACCTCTTCGTCTCGCCGCAGATAATGGGTTCCGAGGCCGTACCGGCCTTCAACGGCATGGCGAACCCAATCTACATGTCAGAGGTCGAGGTGGAGCGCTACGGCAGCGACATTGGGCTTTGCTCGTTGCTCAGGGATCCATGGCCGGATGGAAAGGTGTAGGAAACCGAAATCGGCGCCAATCGGCAGCGATGGACGCGAATCCGCGAATCGCTTATGCCGCCGGCCTCGGCCAGCGCGCCTCCACGGTGGTGCCGATGCCGCCTCGGGGGCGGAACTCTCCCCGCACCACTGCCCAGACCGGGTTGCAGGCCTTTACCATGTCCTCAAGCACCTGGTTAACGATGTTTTCCTGAAAGATGCCCAGATTGCGGTAGCTGAAGAGGTATTCCTTCAACGATTTCAGCTCCAGGCAGCGATCGCGGGGCATGTAGCGGATGGTCAGCACGCCGAAATCGGGTAGCCCGGTTTTCGGGCATACCGAGGTCAACTCCGGATCGTCGATGATGATTTCGTAACCGGGAAACTGGTTTTGCCAGGTCTCGATGGCGGGAAAGGCAAAGTCGAGGCCGGACTTGGCGTGGTCGTCGGTATAACGTGGTTCCGGTGCCATATCGATATTGTACGAGCCCGGAGGCCGTTTGCCGGTTTCGTCTGGCCTGTCCCTTTTTTCCCGCTCTCCCGGGGCTATCTCCATGAGTCCTATATACTGACACTGGTTAGGTGCATGAAAGAAGAGAAAAAGCATTCGGTCCGGCTCTGGTTTTGGAGAGGCTCGTTTGTCCTGATCATCATCGTCTTTTTTGTTGCGCGGTCGCTCATGCGCGATCGCCTGCCGGTGCGTGAAGCTCAGGTGAGCCACCAGGAGCTGTTGAATACGGTAAGCACCAACGGCCGTGTGGAGCCGGAGGTGAACTACGAGTTTCACAGTCCCCTCTCGACCACCGTCAAAGCGGTCTATGTGGAGCCGGGCGATGTAGTTCCTGCCGGCAAGTTGCTGGTGGTGCTCGACGACGTGCAGGCGCGAGCCCGTTTGGCCAGCGCCGAGAGCGGAGTGAAGGCGGCCCAGGCCGCAGTGGAAGCAGCCACACACAACGGAACCCAGCAAGAGCGGCAGATGTCGGCCGGCGACCTGGCCCGAGGGCGGTTGGAGCGGGATCAGGCCCGCCGCGACCTGGATGCGCTCATCAAGCTGAACTCCACCGGGGCGGCCTCGCCCGGCGAGGTAGCCGAGGCCCGGCAGCGGCTGGCTTCGGCCGACGCCAGCCTGCACGCATCCGATGAGAGCGCGCACAGCCGCTACTCGCCGGCAGAGGTGGCACGGGCGCAGGCAACGCTTGCCGATGCCGAAGCGAATCTGGCGGCGGCGCGGCAGGTTGTGGAGCAGACATCTATCCATGCTCCCGTAACTGGAACGGTCTATAGCCTGAGTGCCGGGCGCACGGAGTTTGCCGAAGAGGGCAAGCTTTTACTCCAGTTAGCCGACCTGCGCCATGAGCGCGTTCGAGCTTATTTTGACGAGCCGGAGATCGGCCGGCTGGCAGTAGGACAGAAGATTCAGGTCAAATGGGACGCCAAGCCGGGCCGACTGTGGACCGGGCACATTGTTCGCATACCGGTAACGGTGATTACTTACGGCACGCGTAATGTGGGTGAGGTGCTTATCGAGATCGACGATGGGAGCGGCGATCTGCTGCCGAATACCAATGTGACCGTGACTGTGACGACCTCCAGCGAGCCGAACACCCTGAGCATCCCCCGCGAGGCGCTTCGCTCTGAGAACGGCAAACCCTACGTCTACAAGGTCGTGAACAGTGGACTGGTTCGAACTCCCGTCACTACCGGAACGATCAACCTGACCCAGGTATCGATTCTCTCCGGACTTAATCAGGGGGACTGGGTGGCGGTCGGCACAACCAATGGACAGCCCTTGCAGGAGGGCATTCCGATCAAGGTTGTACGGTGAGGATGTTCCTCACCGCTGTGGGAATAGTACTGGCTGGGCTGCTAGCCGCGACCGGATTGGCGTCAGCACAGTACCCGAAGGAATTGCTGGTCCAGGCCAACGCGGCCTTGCAGGCCGGCGAGGCAGACAAAGCGCTGGCTTTGCTCTACTCTCTTCCCCAGTCGGGCTCCGGCCTGGCCGAGGCGCAGAACCTCGAATGCCGCGTGCGGTTCACGCTTGAACAATGGGATGCGGCAGCAACCAAGTGTGAACGAGCTGTGAGCTTGGATGGGCAGAATCCGGGTTACCACCTGTGGTTGGGACGAGCGTTGGGCGAGAAAGCCAACCGCGCTAGTTTCTTGAGCGCATATTCCCTGGCCAAGAGGGTGCGGTCAGATTTTGAAGAGGCGGTGCGGCTGAATCCGAGCAACGCCGAGGCGCTGTCTGACCTGGGCGAGTTCTACTTTGCTGCCCCCGGCATTTTGGGCGGCGGCACAAGCAAGGCTGAAGCAATCGCGGCGCGTCTGGACAAAGTGGATGCGGCGCGCGCGCACGAGTTGCGAGGCCGGATTGCCGTTACGCAAAAAGACTATGGAACGGCCGAGCGGGAGTTCAAACAAGCGGTCGCTGTGGGCGCTCATCCCGCTTACCAATGGGTGACGCTGGCCAACTTCTATCGCCAGCGCGAGCGCTTGACGGAAATGGAGTCGGCGGTTCACAGCGCCGTCAACGCGGCGGAACGGGACAAACGCGCAGGGGTTGCGCTCTATGATGGGGCATCGGTGCTGACCAGGGCTCGCCGGGACCCGGCGCTGGCGGCCAAGATGCTTGAAGAGTATTTGGCCGGCTCCGCAAAAAGCGAGGAGGCTCCGGCCTTTGTGGCGCATACCCGGCTGGCGCGATTGAAGCTGCAACTCGGCGACGCCGCGGCCGCAAATCGGGAACTTGCAGCGGCGCTCTCTTTGGCGCATGAGTACAAGCCCGCTCAGGATTTTAAACTCCAGGAAACGAAACATTAACGGGACAAGTAATCGTGAAGGTCATCCACAATCCGTATCGGTTCTGGGCGTCAATTTTCATCGGCATGGCGCTTGCGGCGTTGCCCGCCCCGGCACTGGCCCAGCTCTCGCTGGGCACTGTGGTGGACTTGGCCCAGCGCAACTCGAGCGCCGTCAAGCTGGCTGAAGCCGATATGCAAAAGGCGCAGGCCTCGCTGTCTCAGACCAAGGATGTTTTTATGCCGGCTATGATACTCGGCTCGGGGCTTCCTGCCGCGCCCACCATCGGCTTTAATGGCGTTCCACCCTCTATCGCGAACGCATCGTTACAGTCGCTGGTATTCAGCATTCCCCAGATACAGTACATCCACGCGGCGCGAGCCGGCGTACAGGCCGCCTCGCTGGCCCTCAAGGATGCGCGTGAACAGGTTGCTCTGGATGCCTCCACCGCATACATCGAACTGGATGCCGTAAACCGGGAACTGGAAGCCTCGCAGCAGCAGGAGTTTTTTGCGGACCGGCTGGTGACCATTGAGCAGGAACGCGCCGAGGCTGGCGTTGACCCGTTGAGCGATTTGTTGCAGGCGCGGCTGACGGCGGCCCAGTTGAAGCTCAAGCGGCTGCACCTGGAGACGCGCGCTGCAATAATTTCAAAGCAGCTTGCAACGCTGACCGGCCTGCCTGTGGGATCTATTACGCCCGATCACGCCAGCATTCCCGAGATCCCCCAGGTGAAGGCGGACGAGGGAAAAATCACAATCCCCGGCATCGAATCTGCGCAGATGTTTGCAATCTCAAAACAACGGAAGGCGCGGGGTGATGCGAAGTACGTGTATCTTCCCCAGATCAGTTTCTCCGCGGAATACGACCGCGACACCAAGCTCCTCAACAATGTCAACTACTACTTCAGGCGCCCCCTGAAGACTGACAATTTGAGCTCCGGATTCTCGATTCAGGTCCCGCTCTTCGACTTAACCCGCCGCGCCAGGGCCCGGGAATCCGCGGCCGAGGCGCTGCGAGCCACGGTTGAGGTTGAACAGGCCCAGCGCCAGAACGAAGTGCAGATCGCGGAGCTGACCGGAAGTCTTCGCGAACTCGACACCCTGGCTGAGATTGCTAGCCTGAAGCGGCAGATCGCCGATGAGCAACTCCAGGCTGTACTCTCGCAACTGGAGTTAGGCAATGGCGCGGGAAGCGGGCCCACCGCTCAACCCCAACTAGCTCCTAAGGCCGAACAATTGTCTCGCATTGACGAGCGCCAGAAATTTGAGGATGCGTTGGACGCGGGATTCGACCTCAGCAAGGCGCGGCTCAGCCTGCTGCGCGCCCTGGGCCATATGGAAGACTGGCTGCACGAACTGCACGCAAAGTAAACCCCGGCGAACGACGGCGGCGATAAACCCTGTCGAATCCGAAGAAAACTGCAAAATGTTAGAATTGAAGGGATGCCTATGCCCCTGAAAACGCTGTTCCTGAATCCGCCCTCGTTCGAGAATTTTGACGGTGGCGCGAGTTCGCGCTGGCCGGCTACGCGCGAGATTGAGTCCTACTGGTACCCCGTCTGGCTCACCTACCCGGCCGGCTTGCTCGAGGGTTCCCGCGTACTCGACGCCTCTCCCCATCACGTCTCAGCGGAAGAAACCATCAAGATCTGCAAGGATTATGAGTTCCTGGTGCTCTTCACTTCCACAATGGGCTGGAAGAGCGATCAGCTCCTTGCTCAGGCCATCAAAACGGCCAATCCCTCCATCCGCATCGCCTTTGTCGGGCCGCCGGTTACCACCGACCCGGATCGCGCCCTGAACGAGTGCCCGGTGCTGGATTTCATCTGCCGCCGCGAGTTCGATTTTGCGACAGTTGAGTTCGCCCAGGGCAAGCCACTCAACGAGATTCTTGGCATCAGTTACAAGCTGAACGGCCAGATCGTCCACAACCCCGACCGTCCGCAAGTGGAAGACCTGGACGCGATGCCGTGGGCCACCAAGATCTACAAGCGCGACCTGGATGTGACGCGCTACACCGTGCCCTTTCTGCTCCATCCCTTCATTGCGCTCTACTCCACGCGTGGCTGCCCGGCGCAGTGCACCTTCTGCCTGTGGCCCCAGACGCTCAGCGGTCACGCCTGGCGCAAGCGCTCCACAGATGATGTGGCTGCCGAACTGGCATGGGCCAAGGAGAACTTCCCCGACGTGAAGGAGTTCTTCTTTGACGATGACACATTCAACATCCAGAAGGCCCGCACCATTGAGTTGTGCGAGAAGCTCAAGCCGCTCGGTCTCACCTGGAGCTGCACCTCCCGCGTCACCACCGACTACGACACCCTCAAGGCCATGCGCGAGGCCGGCTGCCGCCTGCTTATCGTCGGTTTCGAGTCCGGCGACCCGCAGATTCTCAAGAACATCAAGAAGGGCGCCACCGTCGAGCGCGCCCGCGACTTTGCGCGCGACTGTCACAAGCTCGGCCTCACAATCCATGCCGACTTCATCCTTGGCCTGCCCGGCGAAACCAAGGAGTCGATCCGCAACACCATCAATTTTGCCAAAACCCTGGATTGCGAGACCATCCAGGTTTCCATCGCGCACGCCTTCCCCGGCACCGAGTTTTACGAGTACGCCAAGGCCGGCGGTTTCATTGTCAACTCGGCTTCCATGAGCGATGAGGGGGGCCACCAGATGGCGCACATCGAGTACCCCGGCCTGCCCATCGACTACGTGCTCGAGATGGTGCACCGCTTCTACGACGAGTACTACTTCCGGCCCAAGGCTGCCTTCCGCGTGGTGTGGAAGGCATTTGTGAATCGCGATCTGCCCCGGCTCTACGTCGAGGCCAAGTCCTTCCTCAAGCTCCGCGCGCAGCGCAACAAGATGGTCAAGGTCGCGCGCAGCAATCAGGCCGACCCGCCAGCCCCGGCAAGCGCCGGCGCATAAGCGCTGCTCGGAAACTCCATCGGGGGCGGCGCAGGCGCGTTCGCCCTCGTTTTTCGTAGTTACCCTCAATTCGCCCCATCAGGAACTGTTCTACACATATGACCCACCACAGATTATCGGCGTGGCAATACATGATCCTGGGGCTGGTTGCCGTGTGCGCCCCTCTCGCCGATGCCTGCCTCTCGCGTGGCATGACCAAACTCCCGGCCATCTCGCTCAGCCACCCCGCCACGCTCGTCATCGCGGTCTTCACTCCCTGGATCACCCTGGGTATCGCGTTGCTGATCGGATTCTTCGCCAGCTATCTCACCGCGCTGTCATGGGCCGATCTCACCTACGTGCTCCCCGCCACAGCCTTCGGTAACGTAATCGTCGCCCTGCTCTCCCGCTTCTGGCTTCAGGAGACCATCTCGCTTGAGCGCTGGGCTGGAATCGTGCTGATAACCGTGGGTGTAGGCTTCGTAGCACGAGGACCGTCCCTGACTGTACGCCCAGCGCCAGTTGTTGGAGAGGAGCGGCCGCGATGACGATTCCCAGCCTCGCCACGCATCCCGGACTCTGGACCGCAGCCGCCATGATTGCCGCCATCGTGCTATGCTCTACCGCGGGCGAAGTGCTCACCGCAGCCGCGATGAAGTCCGTCGGCGATCTCGACGAGATTCGCGCGCATTCGGGCCTCAAGGGCGCCATTCGTGCCGTGCTCACCTGCCCGCTCTTCTTTGCCGGCGTAGGCTTTCTGGCACTGGCCTTCTTTTCCCTGCTGCTGGCCTTGAACCATCTCAACCTGAGCCTGGTGGCGCCCGCATCGGCCTCGTTGACGCTGGTCACCAATGCCATCGCAGGCAAACTCTTTCTCAAAGAGAATGTCGACCGTCGCCGCTGGACCGCTGCCGTGCTGGTCTGTATTGGTGTTTATCTTTTAGCGCACTAATCCTATCCCCAGGTCTTTATTCCCACCTGCTTATCAATCTCATGCGCAAATCCAGCGATGAGCGTCAATGCAAACAATCCCAGCATCGGGTAACAAAGAAGCAAATTAAGGTTCGTGAGTGTCTGGCTGTGGTCGTTTCTTAGATGGAAGATCTGGCCCAATACGAATTCCAAAGGCACCCATAGCAGCGCGGCGGCGAATGACCAATACCACAATCTGGCCAGCACCCGGCTCAAGCTACCCGGCAAACACCGCTGCCACCATTTCAGCGGCTTGTCGATCCTGCCGGCTCCTATGCAAGCAATTATCAGCAGCGAGATCGGCCCGAAGCCTCCGCCAAAGAACAGAAGCGCGATGGAAAGCAGAAGCAGAATTGCTGCGCCATGCTTCTTCTGAACAAACAACGCCGACCAGACGATAATCGCCAGTCCGACAAGCATCGCGACGATGCCGGTAGCCAGAAAGTTTGGAATGACGGTCATGGCCGGTTCGTGGCCGAAGGGAAACGGCAATTCGAACCCCGCGGCCATGATCTTCAGACTCTTCGTCGCGAGATTTCCCTGGAGCGTTTCAAAGTAGCCGTGTTCCATCCCCAGCAACCCCGCATATGCACCAAAAACAGCAGCGGTTGCTTTAACGGCGTTCACTTTACGTTCTATAACTACTCGATTTTTCGACTTCGGCTGTGTCATTCTCGTACTAATTTTTTCGGTTTAATGAATGAATCGCATCAACCCCTGCGGCTTCAAATCCGCATCGAGGATCGTCCGCGGTTCGCCGATGCTTGTGCAGATTGCCTCCGCCGCTAAGTGCCCCGAGCGCGCCGCGCTCTCCATCGTCGAGGGCCAGCCGGTCGCGGTCCAGTCTCCCGCCAGAAAGCAGTTCGGCCACGGCGAGACGGAGGTTGGCCTTGCAGCGTCGATTCCCGGAGGCACGCAGAAGGTGGCGCGCATCTCCTTCACCAATGCGGCCTTTTCCAACTTTGCCCCAGCAACGGTAGGAAAGAACTCGGCCAGTTCCCTTATTGCCTGCGCGATGGCCTGTTCGCGTGAAAGCTGGGCAAAGCCGCGAGAGGCGCTGACCACCAGTTCCAGATAATTCCCCCTGCGCCACGGCTGTAACCGGCTCTTGTTGTACATCCAGTGAATCTCGCGGTCCAGCAGTACGGCATGATCCAACTCGGTAATCTCGCGGTCAAACCAGAGATGCACGCTGCAGATCGGCCAGTGCTCGTGGCGTTCGAGCTGATGTGCAAGCGCGCCTGCGCCTTCGGCCGGCGGCATCTGCGGCAACAGTTTCTGCATCCCCTCAAACGGCAGCGCCAGCACCAATAAATCCGAAGTCAGCTTGTCCGTCTGCAAACGAATCGCCCACTGAGATGTTTCCTCATTCCACTCCGCCGACTCCACACTCGCATTGAAGTGAACGCTCGGCCCGCGCTGCTCAAGGTACGCCTGGGCGCCCGCATAAAGATCACTCAGCGGCACGGTGCTCATGCCCATGCTGCCCGCCTCCGCTGAGTACATGAACAGCTCGCGAATCACCTTGGCCGCATAAGGCAGCGCGATGGAATCGATATACGCATTAAGCGCGCTGGCAACCACGATGCGCCAGAATCTGTCGAGCGCACCCTGCGTTTGTCTGTGGCGCTTGAGCCACGCGCCAAGAGACTCCGTCGAATCAACTGGAACCGGGCGCATGAGAGCGATGAAGGCGTGGCCCAGCGCGTGTTTGTCAGCAAATGTGAAGGCGTGTGCGGAGAGGAGATTCGGCAGGCCATGCAACGGCGCGGGAAGCCATGAAGGGCCCAGGGGCGATCGTCTTCCGCCCGGCTCTATCATTGTCATCTCGCTGGTCCAGTGAATCCGCTCCGCTACGCCAATGCGACGGTAGAAACCAATGAGATTCGTGCAACAGCCGAAGAGCACATGCTGGCAGTTGTCGATGACCTCGTCCACGCCCGGATGCAGATAGGAACTGGCCCGCCCGCCCAGGTAGCCGCGCCGCTCCACAAGCTGCACGCGCAGCCCGGCCTCGGCCAGAGCGCAGGCCGCACTCATGCCGGCCACGCCGCCGCCCACTACTGTGACGGTTTTCTCTAAACTCTGCTGCAAACCACTCACTCTCTTATCTCTCGATGTATGCCTACCGAAAGGACAACCTCGCCCACCCCATCCGGGCCCATCCCATCGCCAGAATCCAAAGCTTCACCCTTATCGGCACGCTCGCCCGCCGTGAAAACACGTCGTAATTCGCTCTTTCAATCCTCTTGAGCAGCGCATGATAGATGGAAACCAGCACCCACAGCGCAGGCCGGCTCTCCCGGTCGATCAGCGGCATGAGTGCATGCCCGGATCGATAAAATCTTTCGGCTTGCTGGGCAATATCCTTAAGCAACGCACGTTCATCAGCAGTAGGCGGCATTCCTATGGCGCGGTGCAGCAGGGAATCCAATGAAACGCGGTGGGTCGCCAGGTCTTCCAGCGGCAAGTACACCCGATTGCGCTCCGCATCCTCGGCCACGTCGCGCAGGATGTTGGTGAGCTGAAACGCAATCCCCGTCTCTTCGGCCAGTTTTTCCGCGCGGCTGTCCCGGTAGCCGAAGATGCGGATGCAGACCAACCCTACCACCGAGGCCACCAGGTAGCAGTAGCGATAAAGCTCGGC
>Ga0182027_10007089_pt1 | contig 16619 bp, 13 predicted proteins | sample 712E1DmetaG_FD_121300 | JGI IMG/M metagenome (GOLD analysis project Ga0182027, IMG submission 121300) | Permafrost microbial communities from Stordalen Mire, Sweden - 712E1D metaG (Illumina Assembly) | ecosystem: Environmental > Terrestrial > Soil > Wetlands > Permafrost | place: Sweden... | reverse complement strand
CGGCTTGTTTGCGCTGTTCTTCTGAGTGGTAGAAGATTACGCCCCTATACTGGGGGCCGATGTCCGGGCCTTGGCCGTCTGATCTGGTTGGGTTGTGGTGAGCCCAAAACTCGGCTAGGAGCTGTTTGTAGGTGATTTTGCTCGGGTCGAAGGTGATTTCTACTGATTCATAGTGGCCGGTTTTGTGGCTGCTTACGTCCTCATAGGTTGGATTCGGGAAATCTCCGCCGGTGTAGCCTACTCGGGTGGAAATTACGCCTTTTCCTAAGTATTTTCGGAACGCTGCCTCGACTCCCCAGAAGCATCCGGCTGCGAAGGTCGCTTTCTCTACTTTCTGTTTGTTCACCACCAGTTTCAGGGCTACCGCATTGATGCAGAAGCGCTTTCCGGTGGGCGGCGGGCCGTCGTTGAAAACGTGACCCAGGTGCGCGCCGCATCTGGCGCAGATGACTTCGGTGCGCGTCATGCCGAAGGCGTCATCGGATACGTATTTAACATTAAGGTCGGAAATCGGCGCCCAGAAGCTGGGCCAGCCGGTGCCGGACTCGAATTTCGTGCCGCATTTAAAGAGGTCGGTGCCGCAGCAGACGCACTCGTAAATCCCTTCCTGACCCGGAGGCGGCAGGGCGCACGCGCCTGTGAACGGCTTCTCCGTATCCTTCAAGCGGGTGACGTTGTACTGCTCCGGAGTCAGCAGTTTCTTCCATTCGTCATCTGAACGAACGATGGTCGGCACTTTCTCAACTTGATCGGTTGAGGCATTGTATATGCTGATGATCTTTTGATCGACGGGAGTTCCTTCCATTCGCGCACCTCGCACTGCAAAACTAGTAATCAGTATAACGCCTATTAGAAAAATAAAAAACCTGCTCACATTTACCACCCTTTGGCGGAACTTCTCGCCACTTAGTGATACGAGTTTACCCATATGGCGGTTCCGTTATCCCGGATTTTGCGTATTTGACACGCCTTTCTCATCTCCCCTATAATACGAACGAATCCTGATGAATTTACGGGGGTGTTTACGCCCGGATGGGGAAAGCGTGTTTGGAAGCTGAGACCGGTTCGGCGAAGGCTATTAACACTGAACCGATATTGACCTGGAAGGTGCATCTCTTGCGCGATGAGCCGAGGAAGTTGCTCCTGATATTGCCCGTCATTGCCTTCAGCCTGCTGGTCTGCTTTTCAACTTTTCGCAGTCCTCTTCTCATGGTGATTGTTCTCTTTCTGTTCTGCTCCTCTCTGGCTGATTTTCTCTTTCCGGTTCGCTATGAGATCGATGAGCAAGGAGCGTCGGCACGGACGTTATTCAGTCGGACTTATATCGAATGGAGCAGGGTGAAGAAATATTATACTGATGGTTTGGGTATAAAGCTGAGTCCGTTGAATACTCAGGGGCGGCTGACGGCGTTTCGCGGGGTGTATCTCAGGTTTGGCGACCGCAAGGACGAGGTGATCGAGGTGGTCAGGAGGATGCGGGATGTCGCAGTCTCCAATTCCTGATCTGGACGAGCCACTCACTCCTGAGGAGCGCGATGAAATGATAGGGGAGTTAGCTCGGAAGGTTGTGGGCCGAGGGATGGAATCGCCCGCCATACTCTTTCTTGAGATGAACAAGCCGATCTCATTCATCGCGGGCCAGTCGCTGATCGCGGCAAGCCCGTTCCTGATGCCGCTTTTCGGCAGAGCCGGGATTCGCAAGTATTCACAGCTTTTGAGTGATCGGGAGAATATCGAACTCTTGATTAGGCGAATTGAAGACCTGTCTGCGGAAAAGGACAGGGAGAAGAAGAAATAAACAGATCAGTTCCATGGGAATTTCTTTAGTTTGTCATTCTGAGCAAAGCGAAGAATCTTCTAACTAGGAAGATGATCCTTCGCCTACAGCTCAGGATGACAGTGTGCGGTTGATATCGTTTCCCGCGAAACTGAACTCTTACTTGAGCAATTGCAAAGAAAGATTAGCACGATATGAGTCACGCCACCTGGACAGTTGCGATTTTTGAGGCGATACTGGTCTTCTTTATCTTGTCTAAGATATTCTTGGCCAGGCGCGGGAAATCGCTTTATATTCGGAAGATCGCCGGGTTGAACGCCATCGATGAGGCTGTCGGACGCGCGACGGAGATGGGTCGCCCTGTGCTGTTCTCGCCCGGTATTTATCCGCTCGATATCTCCACGCTGCAAGCCCTTTCTATACTTAAACACGTCACCAATATGGCAGCCAAATATCGTACCAGAGTGATCGTGCCTACCCTCGATGCCGTGATTCAGACCATGGCGGAGGAGATCAGTAAGGAAGCCTATGCCGCCCAGGGCGTGCCGGAACAATTCAATCCTGACGATATAAGATTTCTGTCCAACAACCAGTTTGCTTATGCTTCGGGTGTTGTAGGAATTTTGAACCGCGAGAAGGTGGCATCGAGTCTGCTATTCGGTTACTTTGCAGCCGAATCGCTGATCCTTGCAGAGGCGGGGCATAACGTCGGCGCTGTACAGGTGGCCGGCACTCCCGCATTTATGCAAATCCCGTTCTTCCTGACGACATGCGATTATACGATCATCGGTGACGAATTCTACGCCGCCAGCGCATACATCTCGCGCGAGCCGACTCTTCTAGGTAGTCTGGTAGGTCAAGACTACGCAAAAGCCGTGATCGTGCTCGTCATATTGGCCGGCGTGATAACCGCGACTCTTTCCCAGTTCGGTTTGCTGCCGCACTGGATGAACTGGCTGCATTTGTTCAATCCAAAGTGATTATTCGGAGGATTAGTTGCCCATACTAAGGCACATACTGTATTTCCTCAGGCCGCCGGTGACTGGTTTTCTGCTGCATCCAAGTTCGCCCTGGTATCTCTGGGCGCTTGGCGTAGTGGCGGATTTCATCATCGTGGGTGGGATAATCTTCTATCTGCTGAAACTGATCCCGAACAGGGGGCGGAAGATATTCATAGGCATTGTCACTTTTTTGTGTGGCGCAGTATATGCCGTCGAATTCTTCATTCCATCCAAAGCGGGAAAGGACGCGAATTTCCTGACTCCACTCACCCAGCAAGTCGACATGGTGACTACTATTCTCTACGCATTTGCGGTAGGGCTTGGAGTCTACAGTCTGATAAGTTTTCACGGTAAAAAAATAGCCAAGATGCGAGCCGGGTGGCCTAACAGCCTTGCCTTTTTCATCGCATTCCTGGCCTTGATGATAGCCGGCTTCTGGAAGGACGCAGCTCCATCCAAAATCAGCGCAAACCTGTATGATTTATTCTTCAAAGTTGGAGTCGCCAACCCGGGTGCTACAATGTTTTCGATCATCGGATTCTACATCATATCCGCTGCTTACAGAGCGTTCCGCATCCGATCAGCCGAGGCTACTCTGATGCTTGTTGCTGCGTTTATTGTGATGCTCGGCCAAGTACCGATTGGGGCTTTTCTGACACACCAAATTCCAAACCATGGCGTGTGGGGATTCTTCAGATTTGAGAACCTGAGTTATTGGATATTGAGGGTGCCGAATATGGCTGCGCAACGTGGAGTCTCCTTCGGAGTGGAAATCGGCGCGTTAGCCATGTCTCTTCGCCTGTGGCTAAGTCTTGAAAGAGGCAGTTTCTTCGAGCAGGAATTATGAATCTATTCTTGAATTGGCTGGAGAAACTCCAGCACATAGATAGCCGAATCTTGTATCTACTCTTGGCGGTGGTGCTGGCCATCCCGCTTGTGTTCAACATGAGCCTGCCGATCCCTATCAGCCCAGCGGCTCAGGGAGCATATGACGCAGTTGAGCACATACCGTCGGATAAAATAGCTATTGTGAGCGTGAACTGGTCATCTGGAACAGAGGCCGAGAACCAGCCACAGATGGATGCGCTTATACGCCATTTGTTTCTACGGCACAAAAAGTTTGCGATTCTAGCATTTGACCCACAGGGGAGTAAGTTCGGGGAAGATACGGCTGCTCGCTTATCTAAAGAACTGGGCAAGACTTATGGGAAAGATTGGATGGACTTTGGTTTCCGTCCCATCGAGAACATGGTTCTGACGATGCAGGGGATGGCTCGGGATCTGCCGGGCACTTTGGTCTCGGATATCCACGGGACTCCTCTTTCAGCAATCCCGATGATGCGTGGGGTCAAGGATATTCACGACGTGGGTCTTATCGCGGACATCACTTCAATAGGCACTATTCAAGCCTGGATAGCGTTTATCTATGGGCCTTATCGAACGCCCCTTGTCTACGCTCCGACTGCGGTCATGGCCCCAGAGGCATTCAACATGTTAGATGCCGGTCAGATCAAAGGAATGCTGATTGGGATGAAGGGTGCGGCGGAATACGAGAAATTACTTGGTCGGAAAGATTTTGCTACTAAGGCAACCGCTTCTCTCTCGACATCCCATCTTCTCATCATAGTCATGATAATACTTGGTAACGTAGGTTACATTAGTTCACGACGGCGGAGGCGCGAATAACCCTTGTTTAACTGGCTCTCGAATGCGTATATAACGAATATAGTGATGGTCTGGCTGGCTGCCATAATCACGCTCGCATTGTTCTCCATCCTTTACAAGGAGAATACGGCGTATCGACTTGCCGAGCATATCTTCATAGGTGCGGCATCCGGATATCTTGTATATACGGCTTGGTCGCAAATACTGAAACCGATGTGGTGGGATAAGATAGTCCAAGGAGAATCCTATTGGATACTCGCCTTGGTGGCCTCATCAATGTTTTACTTCGTCTTCAATCAGAAGTATGTTTGGATAAGTCGACTCATGTTCGGGGCGCTCATGGGACTGATCTCCGGCATGGCGTTTAAGGGCTTTGCCGGTTACAATATGGATCAGATTCACGCCTCGTTCAAGCCGGTGATAGTCCATGGGCACAGCTTCAGCCAATCCCTTGGACAGTCCCTGAGCAATTTGTTGTTCATATTTATCCTTTTGACGGTGATGGCGTATTTCTTTTTCTCTTTCGAACACAAGAGCAGGGTCACAAGCCTGCCTTCCAGAACCGGGCGTTGGGTGCTGATGTTCGCTTTCGGGGCGATGTTTGGCGCGACGGTAATGGCCCGTATGTCGCTTCTGATCGGAAGGATGAATTTCCTCATCCACGATTGGCTGCCCTTGGTGCGCCGATTTTTTCATTTTTGATTCAAGAATAACAGGAGGTAGAAACCATGAAGCACGGCAGAATAGTATCTCTGGTTGCAACTATCGCTGCACTTACTTTGATGTCGGTCGGTTTACCGACATTCGCCGCCGTCAAAAATACCGCGGCGTCCGCTCCCTCTAAATCGGGGAAGGTTCAGGTACAGGAGACAATTCTTCCTAATGGGCTAAAGGTACTCACAAAAGAAGTGCATTCAGCGCCTGTTGTCAGCTTCATGGTATGGTACAAGGTCGGCTCGCGAAATGAAGAGATCGGCGGCACGGGTCTTTCTCACCTCCTGGAACATATGCAATTCAAAGGAACGGAAACCCTGAAGAAGGGCGAGATCGACAAGTTGATACGTTCAAACGGCGGGATGAGCAACGCCGGGACATCAAAGGATTTTACCTTCTACTGGGAAACTCTGTCGAGCGACAAACTGGAACTCGCCATGCGCATCGAGTCCGACCGCATGGTGAACAGCCTGCTCGACCCTAAAGAATTCAAGTCCGAGATGACCGTCGTCCGCTCCGAACTGGAAGGCGACGAAAACGATCCCGACAGACTTGATTATTACGAACTCTATGCCGCCGCGTTCAAGGATCATCCCTACATGTGGCCGACCATCGGGTGGCGTCACGATGTAGAGCACATCTCCCGAGACCAATTATATAAATACTACAAAGCTCACTATATGCCGAATAACGCGACCGTGGTTATTGTTGGCGACTTCGATACTCCGCAGGCGCTGAAAATGGCAAAGAAGTACTTCGGCCCGATAGAAAAGGGAATCGCGCCGCCCAAGGTGACTGCGGTTGAGCCTGAGCAGATCGGCGAGAGGAGAGCCGAGGTTCGGAAGTCGGGTAGTTCGTACAGAGTCATGATCGGCTTCCATTCTCCGGCGCTTGGGAATCGTGACATGTACGCGCTGGACGTTCTTCAGTTCGTGCTGAGCACCGGCACGACCAGCAGGTTGTACAAGGCTCTGGTCGATAAGCAGCTTGCCACCAGCGTAGAGGTTGAGTCGATCGATAGCAAAGACCCTAGCTTATTCATAGTCAGCGCCACGGTTCGAGATGGCGTCGAGGCCAAAGATGTCGAGGCCGCGATCCTGGCGGAAATTGAGCGCATAAAGACGGATCCAATAACTGATGACGAACTGCGGAAGGCTTTGAACCAATCAGAAGCACAGTTCATATATGAGAACGACAGCGTAACATCTCAAGCGCAGATTCTTGGTGAGTATGAAACCATGCTATCCTGGAAATATCGGGATACCTATCTGGCAAACGTCAAGAAGGTCAGCAAGATCTTCGTCCAGAGGGTGGCGCAGAGGTATCTGACCGAAAAGAACCGTACCGTCGTCACATTCGTGCCTGAGAAGCCAAAGCCAGGGGAAAAGCTGTCCACAACTCATTCGGGCGGAAATATTGTGGTTCATTATCGTCCTACGGATGCTCCATACGCTAGTGACCAAACCCAAAAAACTACAGTCAAGAAGAAGACCAAACTCACTGCTCGCACCGAAACGATCCGCCCGGTCAGCGTCACTCTAAGTAACGGAATGGTCGTGGTTGTCCAGGAGAACAGAAGTAACCCGACCGTCGTGATAAACGGGAGTCTCAAGGCCGGCAGCATGTTCGATCCTGCGAGCAAATACGGTTTGGCAGAGATTACCGACTCGCTGCTGATGAAGGGAACAACGAAACGAACTGCTGATGATATCGGCGCAGCGAAAGATTTCGCCGGAATGGGTTTGCAAATGAGCGCGGAACCCGAGAAGGCGACATTCGCCGGGAATTCCCTCACCAAAGATTTTGACTTGATGCTAGATCTTCTTTCGGACACGCTAAGAAACCCTGTTTTCCCGGACAAGGAGCTTGAGAAACTGCGGCAGAGACGCCTTTCAGGGATAAAGGAATTGGAAGAGAACCCCAGTGAGATGGCCGCAATTGCTTTTTACGGCAGCATCTTCCCTAAAGGACATCCCTACTATAAAGCTTCGGTCGATGAACTATTGACCGCCACTTCCGCGATTACCAGGGATGATGTCGAAAACTTCTACAAGAGCCATTATGGCCCGCAGAGCATCATTCTGGTAGTAGTCGGGGACGTGGATGCCAATGAAGCGATCTTGAAAATCAAGAAATATTTTGAGGATTGGCAACCGACCGGCCCCATCGTGAAGGTGGATATTCCGGACGTGCCGCTCCAGACGAGCATCGTTAAGCGTGTGGTTGAGATGCCCGACAAATCGGAAGTCGATGCCTACCTCGGTTTCCCGGGACTGAAGCGCACGGATAGCGATTTTTATGCCGCGTACGTCATGAACTTTATCCTCGGGGGCGATCCGTTAGGCAGCAGGCTGGGGATTTCGATTCGGGACAACATGGGACTTACGTATAATGTCTACAGCATGTTTGACGTGTTTGACGCCGGGCTGGGCGCGGGTCCTTGGTTCGCTTGGATGGGAACTAACCCCGCGAATATGGATAAAGCCACAAAAGCGCTGGTCGATCAAATTAAGCTGATGCACGACAAGGGCGCGACTAAACAGGAGCTGAAGGAAGCCGTGGATTTCTTAACCGGTTACTTTCCGGTGCGTCTTGAAACGAATGCGGCCATGGCTCATTACCTGCATTACGCGATGTTCAACAACCTTGGCCTGGATTATATACGGAACTACCAGAAAATATACAGAGCGGTCACCCTGGCTCAGGTTAACGCCGCTGCAAAAAAATACCTCCATCCGGACAAATACACGCTAGCGATAGCGGGTACATACGGTGGCAAATAGGAAGCGCAGGCCTGTCTGGCCTGTGCTTCTGATCGCGTTGCCGATTTTCGCTATCTTCTTTCTGTTTGCGGGCGGCAGCAGATCCGTTCGCCATCTACAGAATGTGAGCGTTGTCGAGATCGATCTTGGGCCCGACGTGGAGATACGCCCAATAGTGGTTAAAGGATCGGCGGATGGCGAATCGTTCTCTCAAATAATTGAGCGCCTGCATCCTTACGCCGCCATAAACGGCACCTACTTCGATTCAAAGATGCGCCCCCTCGGCGACATCGTCATCAACGGGAAACTGGTCAATCGTGGGTGCTATCGAAACGCCATGGGGGTCACCTCTCGAGGAAAGGTTGCCTTCTTGCATAAATCCAGCGGTCGGCTGGACTGGTCGGGCTTCAAGGCCGGAATCGCGGCGGGGCCAAGGCTGGTGCATGGAGGCAGAATCGCCCTTAATCCGGTTGCGGATGGTTTCAGCCGAAGGAGCCTTGAGATTCAAGCGTGGCGCTCCGGCGTGGGTCTCACGAAAACGGGCAAGCTTATTCTGGTGACGGCAAAAGAATCGATAACACTTGCTAGGTTTGCTCAGATAATGTTGGATTTGGGCGCTGTCGACGCCCTAAACTTGGACGGAGGCGGGGCGTGTGGTCTCTATCAGGACGGAAGAATGCTGGCGATGCCCGCGTTGAGATTGTCAAACATCCTTGCCGTCTTCAAGCACCGCTAGATGATTACGCCCGCCAAATAGCGACCGTCGATCTGCTCAATCAGTGTTTCGGTAAGAACCTGGGGTCGTAATAGGGCGTATTACCCCTGACGAACCATGTCACGTGCCCATCCGCAAAACCGTAATTATCGCCCTCCGTGTGTCGCGCCGGTTTACTGCGGCCTCGGTCGTAAAGCACGGGGTTGTCATCCGTGTTCGTGTATGATTTAGCGGCGTCCCAGAGCACAAACGTGTTCGTTGGATCGTCAATTTGCATCTGCCCAAATCCGGAAAGCTGATGATTGAATGCGAAACTGTTCCTTATGGTGTTCAAATTCCAGACGCCGTCATTGAACTGATCCCCCGGCATAAATGTTGTCTTTGAAAGATCATTCGGGCAAGTGAAGACTGATAGGTTGCCCGTGTATGAGTAAATTGCCTGAAACCAATAGTAATACTTAGGGCCGCCGTCTTTCTGATATGATGATACCGGATATGAACCGCCATGGTCATCGGCATACATTTGCATGGCCATATTAATCTGTCGCAGATTGCTTAAGCAGACTACCTGCCGTGCTTTATCTCTGGCTTTGGAGAACACAGGAAAGAGTATAGATGCTAGAGTAGATATTATAGCTATGACTACCAGCAATTCGATAAGTGTAAATCCTTTGCGATTGGCTTGGTTTTTCATTTTAAACCTCCTGTAAATACGTGAGGCTCTACACTCTTAGTATAGTGCATTTGCTGAGTTTGTCAACAAATCAAACCACTCTTCGCCAAGTTATTGATATTTTTTTGACATTTCTACCTTGTGCATTGTTCCGAAGGGGTGGTATTGACCGCATTTCGGCTTTTTGATATACTTAGTCTCGCTTGAAAGCGATGGCATTTTGGATGTTCTCGTTGCTTCGGGCCCATAGCTCAGCGGTAGAGCGGCCGGCTCATAACCGGTTGGTCCCTGGTTCGAATCCGGGTGGGCCCACCATTTATCTCTCGTCCTCAACCGTCTCCACTTACACGAAATCCGTCATATTTCCCTGTTGGAGGTTCCCATGATATCTCCACGTTTTCGACTACCGCGCGGCTCGGGCCTTGTTTGATCATGCCGATGAACCTTGCCAAGAGACCTTCTTCCCCTTCCACAACTACTTCCACGGACTCATCCTGCGCGTTGCGCACATAACCCGTGATGCCCAACCCCCGTGCGGCCTCGCGCGTGAAATATCTGAAGCCCACGCCCTGCACGCAACCATGTATTTTGGCGGATAATCGTCGGACTGCCATCTTGAGCCTCCTGCTGGTGTGCCATTATGTAAGTTCTGTCATCTTATGATGGATTCCTGCCAAATACTCTCGCGTTCTCCCTTAAGAATTGGTGAACAGCATCCGATAATTTCAATTGTATCTATAAAAAGCGTGGCCTAGCGTATTTTGTTGCGGGAATTACTCAGGTTTGGATGGGATGGTCTGTCTCGCGATCTCGTAAATCTCATCATTAATGAGCAATCAAATAAAGGAATACTAATCATGCAAGAACTCGGTGGCGAATCCGTTGTAAACAACAGTAATGATTGCACGTGTGAGGATAAATTCCGGTTTTTGTTCGATCATGCGTGCGATATCATGCTCATCCAGGACCTCGATGGCCATATTCTCGAGGCAAATCCGGTGGCTTGCGAGCAATTCGGATATGAGCATGATGAACTCACACGCCTGACATTCAAAGATATCCAATATGCCAGGATCAGTGGTACGGTCATGATGCCCGGAAATGAGATGGGCAATCGTCAAGCGTCTTTCGAAACTTGCTGTCTCCGCAAGGATGGTTCGCTCTTTATAGCCGAGATTATGACCAGCAACACGATATATGAAGGCCAACCGGCCATACTCAGCATAGCGAGAGATATAACTGAAAGCAAACGTGCTCTCCGTGAGCTTGAGCGGGATCGGTATTTTCTTGACAGTATTCTGAACAGTGCCGCGGACATAATCTATTTCAAAGATTGCGATAGTCATTTTCTCAGAGTGTCCAGTAGTCTTGCGGATAAGTTCGGTCTGGATGATCCTTCGCAGTTAGTAGGCAAAACAGACTTTGATTTCTTCCCAGCCGAATACGCGGAGAAAACACGCGCTTCCGATATCATTGTAATGAAAACTGGGCATACTGCTAGCTTGGATAAGAAAGTGACCTGGCCCAACGGCAGCGAGTCATGGATTTCAACCAGCCAGATGGCAATACACAGCCCTGAGGGAGAAGTAATCGGTACATTCGGTATCTCCAGGGATGTTACGGACAGAAAACTGGCTGAGATGCAAATCGAGTCTCTGAATGAGTGCCTCTTGAGTTTCGGGCCTGATCCTACGGAAAACATTGAGAGAGTCGTAAAATTCTGTGGTGAGGTTCTGCACGGTTACTACTCCGCATACGGGTATTTTGATGAAGCTGCGGGGCACGTACTCTGCAAGTGGAACACTCCCCCGGATTTCCCTATGCAGCTACGCAACGCAAATATCGGTTGGGACTTACTTCAATCGGAGTCCGATGAAGTCGTAGTGATACGCGACTTGCATGAAACGGATTACGCGAAGGCTGACCCTATGAAAATAACTCAAGGTTTGCGTACGTACGTCGGAATGGTTGTCAGGCGCAGCGGTCAGCCCGTCGGCGTATTATGGGTCGTGTTCCAAACTGATTTCGATCCCAGCATCGCGGACAAAAGACTGCTGGAGATAGCTGCTAAGGCAGTGGGAATTGAAGAAGAACGGCGGTATGCGCAAGAGCAGTTAGAGAAGGCGAAAGAAGAGGCCATCCGTGCGAACCAGTCAAAGAGCGAATTCCTCGCCAATATGAGCCATGAGATTCGCACCCCTATGAATGGCATAATCGGTATGACCGAGTTGGCACTCGATACCGAGCTACAGCCTGATCAGCAGGAATACCTCGAATCCGTAAAGTTATCGGCGGACTCGTTGCTGAGGATATTGAACGACATCCTGGATTTTTCAAAGATCGAAGCGAAGAAACTCGATCTGGATGATGCCGATTTCGACCTCCGGGAGAGTCTTGGAGACACGATGACCACGCTGGCTCTGAGGGCGCATCAGAAGGGCTTGGAGTTGGCCTGTCGAGTATCACCTGATGTACCGGAAGCACTGATCGGTGATGATCGTCGGCTGCGTCAGATAATCGTAAATCTTGTTGGAAACGCTATTAAGTTCACTGGAGAGGGTGAAGTAGTCCTCGACGTTAACATGGCAGGGCAGAATGATGGAGTAGTAAGCCTGCATTTTGCGGTCTCAGACACAGGGATCGGAATTCCGGAAGAGAAGCAAGGGCTGGTCTTCGAGGCATTCGCCCAGGCTGACGGCTCCACAACCCGCCGATTTGGGGGTACGGGTCTAGGTCTGGCAATCTCAGTTCAACTTGTCGAGCTTATGGGTGGGCAAATGTGGGTTGAGAGTGAAGTTGGGAAAGGAAGTACGTTCCACTTCACCGCTGCCTTCGGTAGACAGGAGACGCAGACACATCTAACCTGTATGGAGCCCGCCGCGCTGCAGAATATGCACGTGCTGGTAGTCGATGACAATGCCACAAACCGTCGAATTTTAGAGGAAACAACCAAGAGTTGGAGAATGAAACCGGAATTGGCGGAAGATGGGCACACGGCATTGATTATGCTGGAGGAGGCGGCGAAAAGCGATGATCCGTTCAAACTTGTGCTTCTCGATTCTCAGATGCCGCAGATGGATGGCTTTCTGTTGGCTGAACGCATCAACAGCATAGAAGGGTTGGATGGGGTTACCATAATGATGCTGACTTCGGCAGACAAGAGCTCTGATATAAGCCGCTGTCGCGAACTTGGCATCGCGATGTATCTCGTGAAACCCATCAAACAGTCAGACCTCTTGAATGCGATTTTGAAAGCGACGAACGCCTTGTGCTCAGTCGAGGTTCAGCCCAAAGTCACAGGAAAGGAGCTGCCTTCTACTACGCCTGGACTAAGGGTCTTGGTGGCGGAAGATAACGAAATCAACCAGAAGCTAGTGGGCAGGATGCTCCAGAAACAGGGATGCATAGTCACGATAGCAAGCAATGGGAAAGAGGCGGTCACTCAAATCGAAAACGGCGAATACGATATGGTGCTGATGGATATCCAAATGCCGGAGATGGATGGATTCAAGGCCACAAAAGCCATAAGAACGCTTGAGGAGAGTACCGGAGCCCATATTCCGATTATCGCCATGACCGCTCATGCCATGGTCGGAGATAAGGAACGATGCCTTAAGGCAGGAATGGATGGCTATGTACCCAAGCCGGTCGAGCACAAGGATCTTATCAAGGCCATGAACAGTCTCGCTCCTAATGTTGTTCCCATGAAGAAGGTTGAGCCGATTGTATCTAGTGAGGTGAACGTGAACAAGATATTGGAGCGAGTGGACGGAGATGTAGAGCTATTGACCGAGGTTATAGATCTATTCTTCGCTGAGATAGGAGTCCAGCTTTTGGAAATAAAGAGCGCTATTGCCGACAGGAATAACACTACGGTTGAGCATATCGCGCACGCAGTCAAAGGAGCTATCAGCAACTTTGGCGTGGAGTCGGTCACAAAGGCCGCGTTACAGTTGGAGATGATTGGACGCAGCGGTAATCTGGCGCAGGCCGAGGAAGCGTACGCGGTACTGGTTGCGGAGATAGACCATCTGACCCCTGTACTAAATTCTCTGAGGATGGGAGAGGCAGCATGAAGATACTTATCGCGGAAGATGATCGCATCTCACGAAGGCTATTGGAAGCCAGCCTCATAAAACAAGGATATGAGGTAGTCATAGCGACAAATGGCTTAGACGCATGGGAAATACTTCGAGGTCTAGATGCCCCAAGACTCGCGATTCTTGACTGGATGATGCCAGGCATGGATGGCGTGCAAATCTGTCGTCAGGTCAGAGCGCGCGTCCAGGAACAGTACACATACATAATTCTCTTGACGGCTAAGAACCGGAAGCAGGATCTTATTGAAGGTTTCGATGCGGGCGCGGATGACTATATCACCAAGCCGTTTGACGGCCAGGAACTGAAAGCGCGCCTTCATTCGGCAGAGCGCATTCTCGATCTGCAGGAACGCCTTTTTGCCGCGCAGGAATCGCTGATGATGCAGGCTACCCATGATTTGTTGACCAAGCTGCCTAATCGCCTGCTCTTCAGTGAGCGGCTGGTGCATAAGCTCTATGAAGCCCATCGGTATCGGCAAGTCCTTGCTGTGATGTTCCTTGATCTGGATCACTTCAAGGAGATCAATGATACGTATGGGCACGATATTGGCGACGCGCTGTTGGGCGACGTAGCCATGAGACTTACGAAAACTCTGAGGGAAGTGGACACTATAGCCAGAATGGGTGGGGACGAGTTCACGCTCATATTCACCGGCGTAGAATCAATCCACGATATGGCGGTCATTTCAAGGCGAATTCTCGATGAACTCACGAAACCTTTTGAGTTGAGCTCGCACGAGGTTCAGATATCCGCCAGCATCGGATGCGCACTTTATCCCATGGATGGGACGGACGCCGATAGCCTTCTGAAGTTCGCCGATACGGCTATGTATCGGGCAAAAGAGAAGGGCAGGAACTGTTATCAGTTCTACAGCGGAAACGAAGAAGCGGAAGCGGCGTAGAATTGGTGTTCACTAGGCAATGCCTCTTTGTCAGACCTGTCGGACATGTCAGACAGGTCTGACGAAAACCTCCGTTCCAGTGCAAAAATCTCCGGCGTTTTCTACGGCATGGGAACGTACCGTTCCTTTTCCTTCAAGGTGATTATCTGGCACTTGCCGTCAACTCTCGGCACTGATATGGTCTGGCCGTCAATTGTCACTTTCACCGGCTCCGTGGCATCATCGAAATCCGTTCTCCTTATCAAGACCTTGAGATTCAATTTCAACCCGGATATGACAGGTCCTTGCCACGTTGGAACGTCAAAGGTGATCGGTTTTCCCTTGTCTAGGAATTCTCGATACTTGAGAGAATCCGCGTAAACCTCTTGCAGGAGTTTGACCTCTTTCGGCGATTCGCTGCTGGTGCACCACAGGAATAGGCCGTCTGTTCCTCGAAGAAGCATATGCCATAGTAATTCCTGATACTTCTCCTCGCTGAGTTGTTTGACGTTTGGGTCAGGGTTGTTCGGAGGCGCGGTTGTGTGCCAGTGAACGAAGGTTATTACAGGCGTGTTCTTCGGCCTGTTCCGGCAAGCGTCGGTCGCTGAGAGCAGCATGTTGTAGAACCAGCGATAATCGGTATTGGGGAAGCGATACCAGTCGAAAGTCGGATACCAGGTGTAAGCGACCGGCATGGCATATGTGTAGCCAGTCAGCGGGAATTCATCGAACCATTGGCGATATTTTGCCTTTTGATCGGTTCTGTAGGGCATATCGTCGGTCGGCTGATTCTCGTAATAATCATACCAGAAGCGATAACCTCCGCTTGGATAGACGCCGTAATTGCCTATCAGCGCGTCCGGAAAATAGCGTTTGATTGTCTTGGAGTAGACTTCGCGTTGCATATCGCACCTGATTGCGCGAAGCGTGTTTTGGAACTCGTTGAAGTCTTCGATATGTTTGACATGCTCGCGACATCTTGCGCAATTCTTGCTTGCTTCCCAAGCTCCGTTCCATTCGATGGGGCCGTCTATCTCCCAATCCGTGAAAACGAAATCCAGCGGCAAGCGCCTTGCTTTGTACGCTTTGACGAATGTCTCGAACCGGGCGCGCATCTCCGCGTATCTGCCCGCGAGAGCGAATGGACAGCCCATCTTTGGGTTATCGGTGAAAGAAGTATCGAAGAAAGTCTTTCCATCCGCCGTTACGTGAGCCGTGGTGGGGTCGCCGTTGAAGAAGCCATCCATGCAGGAAGATACATCCACATTGACCATCAGCCCGAGCCGCTTCTGGATGGCCGCGACGCGTAGCGCCTGATCTAGACTCTTCTCAGGATGAGCCGCGTCCCAACTGGAAATCAGGCCAATGCCACGCGAATCCAGGTCGCGAATTATCTGTTCGGTTTCCGCGTCGGTTTCCCCGACGGCATCCATCGCGGGCCAGACGTAAAGCGGCAACCGGTCACCGCGAGGAAACTGAAGAGGTTTTGTCTCATCCAGCACGGCCTTAATCTTCGCCGGAAACGCCGCCTGCGCTCGCCCGCCGCAGAGCGCCACGGCAAAGATCGCAGAGAGTATGAATGCAATCAGATGAACCTGTTTCACGTCAACCTCCGATTAAGCGATAATTTAGCACCACTTCATTCTATGGCTTTTCCCATCCGGTGGCAAGTGTGAGATCAGTGCTGAAGTTGGTCTTGACGGAAACATGTATATGACAGTAAGATAGCGTTGTTCCGATCTTGGAAATGAGAAGAAGACGATGATCTTCCCTCGGTTTCAATACAGACTTGGAGAACAGGATGCACACTGACCTTACGTTCATAACTAACGAACCCGATTCTAAGCTTCTTGATCGTTTCAATGTCTTGGTCGGGGACTGCAAAGCGTTCGACGTGCTGGTCGGATACTTCTTCGCTAGCGGGTTCCACGCACTCTACAGATCGTTGGAGAAGACGGAATCGGTCAGGATACTCGTTGGGATCAACACAAACAGGACTGTACTTGATGCAGTCAATTATGCCCGACACTCCGGGCAGCGATCAATTAACTATTCGCACTACGAGGTCAAGGAGAGCATCGAGTCCGTTGTGGTAAGCGAGTTTGAGGATTCAGAAGACAATCAGACTGTAGAAGAAGGCATCTGCAAATTCATCGAATGGTTGAAAAATGGGAAGCTTCAGATCAGGGCATATCCTACTCAGAACATCCACGCGAAAGTTTACATAATGACATTCGCTGAAGGCGACAGAGACGCAGGGCGCGTCATTACAGGCTCAAGCAACTTCACGCAGGCAGGCCTCATCGATAACCTTGAGTTCAACGTAGAGCT
>Ga0182027_10007086_pt1 | contig 16619 bp, 13 predicted proteins | sample 712E1DmetaG_FD_121300 | JGI IMG/M metagenome (GOLD analysis project Ga0182027, IMG submission 121300) | Permafrost microbial communities from Stordalen Mire, Sweden - 712E1D metaG (Illumina Assembly) | ecosystem: Environmental > Terrestrial > Soil > Wetlands > Permafrost | place: Sweden... | reverse complement strand
ATGCGGACCTCCGGCGGCAAATCGTAGGTGACGGTCAACGCGCCCTGGCAATCACTTTGCGACGGAAGCCCGTCCACATCCACCACCGTGAAACGCAAACGCCCGGATGCGGTGGCGATCAATAAAGCCGACACTTCGTTCTCCGCCGTTTTTTTCATCGTCACTGGCTGCGGCGGCTGGTCGCCGGTGGTGATTTCAATCCAGCCTTCGCGCAATGGACGGTTGGAGCGCAGCCGGAACCGCACTTCGCTGCCTTCGAGCGCCTGCACGCCGTTGAAGGCATAAGGTTTTTCCGCGGCTTTCAACCCGGTGTAAGCCGGCGGCGTGACGATAACGAACGCCTTCTCCACCTGCGGCGTGAGGATGACCCCGATGGGAACCTGCTTTGACAGGCTGACGCGGTTCCTAGTATGGGCGAACACGACCAGATTGGTGCGCACGTTGTCGAGCAACTGGTCAAAGCCGACAGTGCCCTTGTCGAACATCGGAAGCGTGATGGCCTGTTCGGGGTGGCCGGGCGGTTGCGCCGTCAGAAACACCTCCTTCGGCCGGTGTCCCGACGATTTCACCTTCACGACGAGGGCTTTGCCGTAAAGCACATTGGTTCCCGCCGGGCCGGGCGACACGATGACCAGTTGCGTGAAGGAATACGGCGGATGATCGCCGAAAGGATCGGTGAAACGCGCAATTTCGACGGGCGAAATCCGGAAAAAGGCGGCCAGCACCGCGGCAAATCCCAGCAACGCCCACGCGGCGCGTTGGAGCTGGCGGCGATATTCGCCGGTGCGCGCCAGATTTTCCAACGGCCGGGCGCTCAACTCGCCGGCGTAATATTCCACGGCCTGCCGCGCAAGTTCGCGGGTCAGCGGCGCAAGCGTGGCATCATCCATTTGTTCGCGCAATTGGAGGAGATTGATCAGCCGCGAGCCGAGCGCCGGGTCGCGGGTTTCGAGAAAACGGGCGATGTGCTCCAGCCGGTTCCGCCGGACAAAGGCCTGATGCCAGCTCAGGATGAAAAGCACGATGATTCCGGCGATCAACGCCAGCAACAATCCCAGCCGCCAGCCCGCGCCCAGGTGTAACACCACATCGAGAATGAAAGCCGCCAGAATGAAAAGGCAGACCTGACGGACGTTGCCCAGCAGGAGGCGGGCTCCGGATTCCTTCTGATGCTCGCGATCCGCGGCTGCGAGACGATTCAGAACATTTTGGGCCTGGTTCAGCATAATCCCCACCTCCGGCGAAGGAACCAATCCAATCCAAACAATAGACCGGCCAGATAAAAAACCCAAGCCCGGTTCCAGGCCGGGGTCAGCCGGGTCTTGGGGGTCGTGTCTATTTTCTCGCGGTTGAGTTCCTGGAGCAGCTTCGGCAATTCTTCCGCGGTGATGATGCGGCCGCCGCTGCTTTCGCAGAGCCGGCGCAGATACAGCGCGTCCGTGACCACTTCCGTTTCCTCTAGGTTTTCGGTGAAAACGATGAAGCGCGATTCTTGGGTTGTGCCGTCGGGGAATTTCGCCACCGCGCGGTAACGGCCGATATGTTCCGGCAAAAACTCCGCCGTCAACCGGCCGGGGTCCACCGCCAGGGGCACCATGTTCACCCGACCGGCTTCGGCGTCGCCCAGGTAAAGGGAGACGGGAACGGAGGTCACGCTCAGGTCGGGCCGGCGCATGGTGAGGTGAAAATAAATTTTTTCGCCGATCATGATGTTTGCGGAATTCGGGCGGAAAGAAAATTGACGGCTCGGAATAAAATCGCGTCCAACCAGCAGCGAAAGAATCGTCTGGTCCCAAAAGCGGTCAAACGACGAGTTGACGCCTTCGGCCTTTGCATTCAGCCCCCAGCGCCAAAGCCCTTCGACGCCCAGGCTGACCACCTGGCCGCGTCCATAGGGGCGGTGGACCATGGCCGGTTCGGGCACGCCATCGTCCCCCGCCGCCTGAGCGAGGGTGGCGGCCAGCGGCTTGACGGTCGTGGGGGACCGCCCGTCCAACAAATCGGGCAGATCATCCAGGCCATTCACGCCGCCGCCCAGCGTGCGGAACGCGGAAAGACTGCGGCCTTCCGCCGTAACCTCCAGACGAACATGGTCGCGGCCTTTGTTGCCCCAGTTCACCGGCTCCAGTTCGCCAGCCAGCGCCGGATTTTCAAAGGCGGGGCCGCGGCTGAAAACAACCGTCCCGGCGCGGTCCTTGACATAGTCATCGAGTAATGCCGCCTGAGCGGGGCCAAGAATACGGTCCACCGACCGGCCAAGAATAATCACGTCGTAGGCAGCGAACTGGTCCAGGGTTTTGGGCAGCTGTAGTTCGCCCGCGCCGGGAGTTTTGCGAATGGCGCGAATCCGGTCCGGCCCGTAACGGACCAGCGCATCCACGTCAAATTTGTCGTTCCGCATCAAGGAACGCTGCAAAAAGGTCGTGTCCCAATACGGATCGCCTTCCAGCACCAGCACGCGAATCTGCTGGTCAATGACATTGAGGTAGGTGATGGCGCTGTTGTTGGCCGTGTCCACCTCCTTTTCCAAAGGCAACACCCGGACTTCATATTCATACTGTCCGGCTTCCGGTTCCGTGACCTCGAATTCAACAGGCAGTTCCTGCAATTCCCCGGCATTGACGTGTTTGGTCTGGATCACCAGGCCCTGGCGCAGCAGTTGGACGGAAAGGTCCTCCAGCTCGCAACCAATCAGACGCAACGAGGCATTCAGGCGCGCTTTCTGTTTCACGTAACAATAAGGCTGATAACCCGTGATGCGCACGGCGACGTCACGCACCTTGCCTTGACTGCCAATGACCACCGCGTAAATCGGCGCCTGACGCATCCGCGCCTCCGCCCCGGTTTTCGCCGGATTGATCATTTCAAAATCATGGCCGTCCGTCAGCAAAATCAATGCGTTGACGGCCTCGCCGGCGGCGGCCCCAGCCAGCATCGTCGTGACCGACTTGTGAAAGGAGGTCGTTTTCCCGGCCGGCGCCAGTTCGAGAATGGATTTTTCCACCGGGCGCGCGTCGTCACTGAATTGAAAGAGGCGCAGGCGCGGGTTTTCCACCCGACCGTTGCGGGCGGCGGCGCCGGAGTCGAGCAGGAGATTTTTGGCGGCATCGAAGCGGCTTTGATTTCCAGCATCCGGCTGTTTCATGCTGAGCGAAGTGTCCAGGCCGATCATGGTGACGCGCTCCGTGGTGGGCGGCGGCAGGAACTCGCGGCGCGACGGCTGGAGCAGCAGCCACACCACCAGCGCCAGGCCGGAAAGCCGGAACAGGAGCAAAAAGAAATTACGCCACCGGTTGATGGACGAACCGACATGGAGATAAAGCCGGACGGTGAACAACAACAGGATGACGCCAATCAAAGCCACCAGCGGGACCGGCAGGATCGGGTCCAAAACAAGATCGTTGCCAGGCAGGGGACCATTCATGCCGTTTTCCTCCGGATGAGAAATTGAAAACTGGTTTCCAAGATCAGGAAACCGAGCGCCGCCAGAATGAACCAATGGAAAATCGGCCGCCCTTTGGCGATCTGGTCGTAATCCTCGCTGCCGGCAACAAAGTGCGCCTCATGACCGGCGGCGAATTCCTTGGGTAACACATCCTTGTCAATCGGGCGCAGATCGGCTTCGTCAGGGCTGGTGTTGACGCCGAACGCATAAAGCAATTGGAGCGACCCCATCGTGTAGAATCCCAACTGGTCCAGCGTGAAGGTGACGTGGCAGCGTTCACCGGCCAGCTCGCGTCGCACGATCACCGGTCCGCCGGAAGGATTGATAAAATCGTTGCGGGTTTCGCTCCGCCAGATTTCCGCATGCAGCGTTTCGCCGATGACATAGGCGGCGGGCGGCGGCTCATCCGCGGAAACCGCCTTGACCAGGTCCTGCATCCACGCGGGAAAAAGCCGTTGGCGCGCCAGGTTGCTGGAAAGTTCGGCGGCGGAAAAATTCAGCAGCAACATCGTGCCCAGTCCATAGTGCAGCGAAGCCATGGCCGGTGAATTGTCGCCGTAAGCCAGCAGCACCCCGCCCGCGCCGGTGGCGCCGGCCTGATAATAATCGTAAAATTCCAGCAGGGACAGGTTCTGGCGCGCCGTGCCCGCAAAGAGTTTCAAATACGGCGATTTGAAATCGCCCCGGACAATTTGCTGCGCTCCGGCGACGGCATTGGTCGCCATCCGCCGCTGGGACAGGCGCAACGGCATCAGGTTCGGACCGACGACCTTTTCGAGCGACGCCAGATTTTCCGGGTCGGCCGGCCCGTCGAGGAAATAAATCAACCCGCCCCCTTGAAACAAAAATTGTCCGCCGGCGGAACACGCCTCGGGAGTCAGCCGATTGAGGCCGGCAAAAAACATTTTATGCACCCCGGCGAGGCGCCCGGGGGTGAGTTCACGCGAGGAAATGACCTGGGGCAGCAGCGAGCCGGCTGTGTTCGCGAACGGGTTGAGCGCGGTTTTCAGAAAGTAAGCGGCGCTCTTCCGGTCCTCCGGCACATCGGTGACAATCAACACCTCCTCCTTTTCCTGCGCGGCAATGGTGAGGTGGTAATGGTTGTCGTATTCGAGCGCGTCCGGCGGCAGGCTGGCCTCGCAGAGATGCACGCCCGGTCCGCCCACCGGCACCGGCACCAGCGCCTTGCCTTCCGACCACGGCGCGATGGAAACCTTCTGGTCAACACTGTAGCGCTTGTCCAGCATCACGGTAATCCGGTCGTTGAACGGTTCGCTGCTGAAATTGCCCACCGTGACTTCCAGCATGGCCGTGTTGCCGGCCAGAATCTCGGCCTGCGTCAGATGCGCATCCAAGATCGCGCGGTTGTCGCGGCGGGCGGGGCCGACATCCACGAAAAACAATTTTGCGGCCTGGGGCAGCGCGGTGAAATCTGCGTTGGCCCAGTTTTTCCGCTGGAAATCCGACAGATAATAAATCTCGGGGCACGCCGCGGTTTTGGCCATCAGCCGGGCGGCCACGGCATTGGCCAGGTTCACGTCGGCCCGGCCCAGACCGGGTTTGAGCTGCGTGAGAAACCGTTTGATCTCGGCATGGTCGCGGGAAAAATCCACAAAACAGGTGGCGGGATTCGGTTCCATGAGCAGCACGTTGACGGTGTCGTCCGGATCGAGCGAATCAATCAATTTGGACGCCTCATGCAGGGCGCGTTCACGCGAGGTCGGACCGTCGCCCCGGTGTTCCATGCTGACCGAATGGTCGAAGATAATGAGCACCTGGCGCCGGTTCTGGTCGGCGGGATTCGAGCCGAAGCGCGGCAGCATGGGCTGGAGAAAGGCGAACAACAGCAGCAGCAAAAACACCGTGCGTAGCAGCAACAGAATCCAATGCCGCCAGCGATGCACCCGGGAACGCCGCGCCAGGGTCGCCTTGATCAGTTCAACCGAAGGAAACTGGAAACGCCGCGGAAAGCCCTTGTTCAACAGATGAATCAACACCGGTAGCGCCGCCAGCGGGATCAAGACGCCGAACAGGGCTGGGCTGAGAAAGGACATGGTCGCTCCGGTCGTTACCGCGTTGACAAAACATTTCTGCCCCGGAAACCCAGATACGCCTCGATGGCGTCCAGGTAGGGGCGTTCCGTGCTGACCAGGGCGTGGCTGATGCGCCGGTTGTCCGCCTCGCGCGCCAGCAGGTCAATGTGCCGGCGTGCCGCTTCCCGGTAGGCCGCGCGGATTTCGTCAGGCTCCACCTCGACTTGTTCGCGCGTTTCCATGTCCTCGAACCGCGCGGCGTGGACGCCGGGCAGGTTCAATTCGTCCGGGTGCATGATGTGCAGCAGAAGAATTTCAAATTTCCGGTGCCGGAACCGGCTCAACGCTTCCAAAGTTTTCGCCTCGTCATCCCAAAAATCGGAAAGGATCACCAGCCGCCCGCGCTTTTTGAAAAGCGAATGGCATTCCTCGAGCGCGCGGGCGATGCCAGTGGTTGAACTGGGCTCCACCGCCTCCAGTTCGGCCACTAGGTTGTATAGATGCCGCCGGGTACCGCCGACCGGGGTGAAATGTCTCAGCGATTCCGCAAACAATCCCAGCGCGGCCTTGTCGCCCTGCTGGATCATCAGGTATGCCAGCGCGGCGGCGATCTTCGCAGCGAGGACATATTTGGACTGGCGCTCCCCGTCGGCATGATAATTCATCGAGGCGCTGACATCCACCAGCAGGTAAGCCACCATGTCCGTCTCCGCCTCATATTGCCGCACGTACAAACGCCGGGAACGGCCATAGACACGCCAGTCCACCCGGTTCACCTCGTCGCCCGGCACGTATTCCTTGTAATCCGTGAATTCCACCGAGGAACCGCGATACGGTGATTTGTGTTTGCCGATAAAGTAGCCCTCGACCGTCGAGCGCGCGAACACCAGCAGGTTCTTGAACCGTTCCAATTCCGCCGGGGTAAGTAGCGAACGCCGGCGCACCACCGGCTCCGAAGATTTGAACAAGTGGACCAGCCGGGGCGGGATTCCGGCGGCGGACGGCAGTACGGGCGGGATGGGGCGAATCGGCCCCGGAATCGGCGGGGGCACGCCGCCGATCACCGGCGGTTTGCGCATCTCGTTGCTCATGGTCTGGAGAAGCGGAACATGGCGGTCAGTAATTTTGCTCCGGCACTTCCGTCAAAAGGCCCTGGACAATGTCGCGCGATTTTTTGCCGGCGCCGGTCGCGCGGTAGTTGGTGATGACGCGATGTTGCAGAACGTGCATTGCCACTTCGCGCACTTCGGCGGTTTCGGGACTGATTTTGCCCTTGAGCAGCGCCAGCGCCTTGGCCCCGAGAATCAGATATTGCGAGGCGCGCGGGCCGGCGCCCCATTCGACAAAATCGCGCGACATTTTCGAGGCCTTCGGATTGGCGGGCCGGGTGGCGGAGGCCAGCGAAACCGCGTAATCAATCACGTGATCCGACACCGGCGCGGCCAGCACCAACCGCTGAACACGCAATAAATCCTCCACCGCGACCGTCGGCGTCAGGGTGGGCAGTTCGCGCAGGGTGGTCCGCTTGACGATTTCGATTTCCTCGGCTTTGGCGGGGTAATCCAGATAAAGCGAAAACATGAAGCGATCCAGCTGGGCTTCGGGCAGCGGGTAGGTGCCTTCCTGTTCAATCGGATTTTGTGTCGCCACCACCAGAAACGGATCGGGCAGCACCCGGGATTGCCCGCCCACGGTGACTTTGTGTTCCTGCATGGCTTCGAGCAGGGCGGCCTGGGTCTTCGGCGGAGTGCGGTTGATTTCGTCCGCCAGAATGAGGTTCGCAAAAACCGGGCCCGGCTTGTATTCGTATTCCAGCCGCCGCTCGCGCTCCTGCAAAACTTCCGAGCCGATGATGTCGGCGGGCATCAGGTCGGGGGTGAACTGGATGCGCCGGAAGCCCAGGTGCAAAATGTCGGCCAGCGTGCGGACGATGAGCGTTTTGGCCAGGCCGGGCACGCCGACCAACAGGCAATGGCCCCGCGCAAAAAGACTCACCAGCAACAAGCGCACAATCTGTTCCTGGCCGACGATGACTCTGCCAAGCTCCCGGGTGATGCGATTGTAAAGTTCACTGACTTCCTTGGGCGAGATTTCATTCATAGTATTTTCCCGATATTCAGTTTGTCTTTTTGACAGCGGCCGCTCTGAAACGTTCCGATAATCCACACTCACTTTGCCCCGGTCAATCCCGGTTTCAATAACTTCCTGTCCGGCGGGTTGAAACATTCGCAGAAATGATGCCAAAAACCGCCCTCTTTTCCCGCTTTTGTGATTGGGAAATTCGGATAATCTTGTTGCCATGCTGAAATTGGAGCAACTCGCTGAATTGCTGGAGAAAAATCGCGCCGCTGCGTCCGCGTGTGTGAAGGAGTTTTCCATCGGCGGCAAACCGTTCGCCTTTAATTCGCAGCCCGCCATCATGGGCGTCATCAACCTTTCGCCCGATTCCTGGTATCGCGAAAGCGTCTGCCTGACGGCGGAAGCGGCGGTCCAGCGCGGCCGGGTCCTGACCGCCCAGGGCGCGGACATCGTGGACATCGGCGCGGAATCCACGCTGGCGCACGCCGCGCGCGTGGGCGACGCGGCGCAAAACGGCAAACTGATTCCCGTCGTCAAAGAGTTGCGCACCGCCGGCATCCTCATTTCAGTCGAAACGTATTCGCCCACCGTCACGCGAGCGTGTCTCGAAGCCGGTGCAAACGTTTTGAACCTCACGGGCACGGATGGCAGTGATGAATTGTTCCGCATGGTGGCGGCGCATGATGCGGCGGTGATTCTTTGTTACGTGCAGGGCAAGAACGTCCGTGAAGTCGGCGATTTCGATTTCAGTGGCGATCCGGTGGAACTGATGCGCGGCCACTTTGCGCGGCAGATTGAAATCGCGCAGCACCACGGCGTGGAGAAAATCATCCTCGATCCCGGCCTCGGCTTCTACTACTGCAACCTGCAGGACAGCGCGGTGCGTGTGCGGCATCAAATGACCGTTTTCCTGAACACGTTCCGGCTGCGCACGCTCGGTTTCCCGATTTGCCACGCGCTGCCGCATGCCTTCGAGTATTTCCGCGACGAGGTGCGCTGTGCCGAGCCGTTCTTTGCCGTCTTGGCCGCGTTGGGCAAAACCGATTTGTTCCGCACCCACGAAGTCCCGCGCATCAAGGCCGTGCTGGATACGCTGAAGGTTTGGTAGGGCGCGTCACTCCGTGCGCGCCGGCTCGCAGAGGACTGCGAGCCCTACCGTTTACGGCAAAGAAAAATGCCCTCCTCCTCCGATTTGGCAATCCATTGCTCGCAGACTTCCAAGCCGTGACGAGCCAGAATCTTTTGAACATGTTCCGGTGTGTAACGATAGGAAAAGAAAAGCCGGATGGTTTCGCCGGCGCGAAAATTAAACAAGACGCTTTCAACTTCAACCCGGCAGCGGCGGGTGAAATGGAAATCCGCCACCACCCGCTTCAATTCGACTTCGTCCATTGTAGGAGACGACGTGAGGATTCTCTGCTTTGTCTTTGCAGAAATTGGCCGAGAAGCTGGAGCCTCCTCACGTCGGCTGCTACACGTTTCAATTTTGAAACGCAGTTTGCCGTCGTTGCGCTCCACGCCGAGATCAAGCAGGAAGGTCATCAGCCAGTCGCGTGTGAGCGGATTATCGTACTGCGGCAGAACTTTTTTAACCCCGGCGGCGTAATTGTTCCCCGGAGCCAGGTTTGCGCTGAACAGCAGAAAATCCTTTGGGCGGACGAGCGATGCGAGCTTCGGCAAAATGATCTGCGGCTCGAAGTTCGGAATCATGCCGAAAAAGGTGACAAGTGACGGGTGACGAGTGACAAGAATGTCCGACAAGCCGTCTGCGGTGGCCAAATCGCAAACGAGCGGGAAACAATTTTTCTCCAGCAAAACGGCCAACGCGGTTTGCCGGGCGGTCAAAACCATCGCGATGCTGACATCGCAAGGCGTGTAAAAAATTTCCCGGCCTCCCGGCTTTAGCAATTTCAGCAGGCGCGTGTCCTTTTGTCCGCCGCCGCAGCCGAGACCGATGACATGAACACTCTTCGCTTTAATTTGGTCAGCCGCCGCCTTGAAGCCTTTTTCGTATATGGCCCGGCAATCCGTATCATTGCGCGTGGGCGAATACGCCTGGTGCAGCGCGAGCCATTTTTGGGTTTGCTTGACGCTGTCGTAGTGGAACTTGTGGTTCACGCGTCGGGTGAGGAGTGAGTTGAGCAAATCGCGCCGGACCTTTTCCGGAATCTGGCTGGCGTGAATGGCAACATTGATCACGAATGACATGGAGATGTTGTCGCCTAAACGACCGGATAAAACAAGTCTCCCCGCGGCGCCATCAAGTTCATCCGGTTTTCAGGGAAGCTACAGCCGGAAGAGTTGCGCCGCCTCCGAGCCGGGCAATGTGACCATGAGATTGCCGCCTTTATCGTTGAGAAATGGTATGAATTAGGGAACCGCCCCACAATTTCTCCCAAGACCAGCTCACCGATCCGTAATCCGCGCCAAGCCGAATCTGAAAACTCAATTGGGTTTGGACTTTTCCCGAATGATGCTGTCGGGATGGTGCGCCCGGCTGATGGCGGTGTCGTAGGTGATGGCGCACTTGCAGTACAGGTCGTATAGGCAGTTGTCCATGAGCACCATGCCGTCCTTGCGTCCGGTTTGGATCATGTTTTCCAACTGGTGAAGCTGGTTTTCGCGGATCAAATTCCGCACAGCCCCGTTCGCAATGACCATTTCATAAGCCAGAACGCGGCGGGTGCGGTCCGACGCCGGCAGCAGGTCCTGGGAAATGATTCCCTGCAGCGCGTTGGACAATTGCATGATGACCTGCCGCTGGACGCTGCCCTCGAAAACGCCGATGATGCGCTCGATCGCGTGCGAAACGCTCGGCGAGTGCATGGTGGCCAGCACCAGGTGTCCCGTTTCGGCGGCAGTCAGGGCCGTGGCAATGGCCTCGGGATCACGCATTTCGCCCACCACGATCACATCCGGATCCTGGCGCAACACGTGGATGAGCGCCTGATTGAACGAATGCACATCGGTCAGCACCTCCTGTTGCACCACAATGGCCCGCTTGTTTTGGTGAACAAATTCGATCGGGTCTTCAATCGTGACGATCTTGCAGCGGCGCTCGTTGTTGATCAGGTTGACCAGATAATTGAGCGTCGTCGTTTTGCCCGCCCCCGTCGGGCCGGTGATCAGGACCAGCCCGTTCGGCTTGCGCGCCAGATCGTCAATTCTTTCCGGCAGGCCGAGTTCCTCGCGCGAGGCCACCTTGTCGCCGCAAAAGCGGAAGCTCATTTCCGGGTGTCCGTTGCGCCGGTAAAACGTGGCCCGCACGCGCCCCGCCACGCTGTGCAGCAGCGAAATGCAAAGCTCCCATTCCTCGCCGAATTTTTTCTTCTGCCGTTCGTTCAGCAGGCTGTCCGCCATGACGGTGATTTCGTCCTCGGTCAGCGCGTCCTCATCGGCAATAATGATTTCGCCGTTCACTCGAAACGCGGGCGGCACTCCGGCCACCAGATGCAGGTCGGAAGCATCGAATTCACTGGCCGCGGACAAAAGCTGATTCAGACTTTTTGCGCTCATCGGTTGAAAAGTTGCCGGCACCAGCCGCGCACGCGCGTCCAGATTCCTTTTTGGGAAAGCCGGATCAGCGCCAACTCGGCTTCCCGAGCATGAGGGTTCAATTGTTGCGCCTGCAAGAATGAATTTTTGGCCGGGCCGAGCAAACCCACCGCTTGCTGGCATTGGCCCAGTTCGAGCCATAAAAGAAAATGGCCGGCATTCCATTCGATGGCCTGCTGCAGCAGTTTCAACGCGAGCACGAATTGTTCGTAGTAAATCCGGATTCGGGCCGCCAGCCAGGCAACGAACCAGTCCTTGGGCGCGAGCAACAGCGCTTTCTCAAAACAATAATCCGCCCGTGGCTCTCTGCGCGCGAGCATCACATCGCCGCGCGCCAGCCAGACGTACGGCGTGTCGCCGCGTTCCTCGATGGAGGCGTCGGAGAACGACATGGCGCCCTGCAAATCCCCGCTGCGTCCCAGCGCGACGGCTTTGGCGGCGAGCAGTTCCGGCTCGTTGGGAAACCGCTCCAGCGCCTTGTCGGCCCACAATTTCGCCTCCCGAAATTCACCGAGCTCAATCAGCATCTGCACCTGGCCGGTCCATGCGGCGGCATTTTGCGGATTGAATTCCAGAACTTTTGAGTATAACCGCAAGGCCTGCTCGAAGTTTCCGCCTTCAAACGCCGCGCGCGCCTCGCTGAAATAATACGCCTCATCCTTGACCAGCGCTTTTTGTTTTGATTGCGACTGGCCTTCGGACTCGTCTCCAAACTCAAGATTGACAAACCGGCTCATAATCAACACCAACTCACCGGGACGCCTTTTCTGAAAGCGTTCCAGCCCGTTCCATCCGCCGCGCCGCTGTCATCGGCCATCGGCATCCCGGCGGCGGTCTAACAAAGTTCGGCGCTAAAAACCAATGTTTTCCATCGGTCGCCAACCGAATAACACGCCCGAGCATCGCCTGCCGACGACAGCGGGCGTTTCGTTCGGAGTTCCGCGTTTACGCGGCAAAGGGTGGTGAAGGCCCCGAGCCGCCTGAAGGCGGAACTCCAAACTGTGCATTTCGCGGGCGTGCCCCGCCACCAAACCTGTTTTCATGTCGTGACGGCTTTTGTCACGCGCGGCCGGCTGGCATGGCGGGCGCGGCCTTCAGCCCAATTCCGCAAATGGCTGATTTTTTCATCCATGGTTTTGGCCAGCGGCACCGTTTGCGCCAGCGCGGTCAGGACATGTTCGGTCGTAATTTCCTGCCGGGAATAAAAGGCGTCATAAAGGGCGCTGTTGATGGCTTCCTCGATTTCCGCGCCGCTGAATTCCTTGCTCCGGGCGACCAGCGCCGGCAGGTCGAACTTTTCCGGGTCGCGGCCGCGCTTGGCCAGGTGAATCCGAAATATTTCTCCGCGCTCCTCTTCGCTCGGCAGGTCCACGTAAAAAATTTCGTCCAGCCGTCCCTTGCGCAGCAGTTCCGGCGGCAGTTGCGAAACGTCATTGGCGGTGGCCACCACGAACACCGGCGCGCTTTTTTCCGACAGCCAGGTGAGAAACGTGCCGAAGACACGCGCCGTCGTGCCGCCGTCGGTCGCGCCGGAGCTTTGCGAGCCGGCAAAGGCCTTGTCAATCTCGTCCACCCAGAGGATCGCGGGCGCAACCGACTCGGCCACCGCAATGGCCCGGCGCACATTTTCTTCCGATGACCCGACAAAGCTGCCGAACATCCGGCCCATGTCGAACCGGAGCAGCGGCAGTTGCCACAGCCGCGAAACCGCCTTGGCGCACAGGCTCTTGCCGCAGCCCTGCACGCCGAGCAGCAAAATGCCCTTCGGCGCGGGCAGGCCGAACGCGCGCGCCTCGTCGGTGAACGCTACCGCGCGTTTGTTCAGCCAGTCCTTGAGCACCGCCAGGCCGCCGACGTTGGAGAAGTCCTCGCTGGCCGCATAATACTCCAGGAGCCCGCTTTTGCGGATGATTTGCTGTTTTTCGGCAAAAACCTCATTGACATCTTCGCCGCTCAACCGTCCGCCCTGGACGATGATTTTGGCGAACACATTTTCGGCCTCGCCCAGCGTCAGGCCGAGCGCCGCTTGCAGCAGCCGCTCCCGGCCTTGATCATCAAGGTCAATTTGAATCTCTTTCCGGTCGCTGATTTCGGCGATGATTTTGTCGAGCATTTCCCCAAGGTCTTCCTTCGTTGGCTGGGGAAAATTAATGACCGTGATTTCCTTGTCCAATTCCGCCGGGATTTCCATTACCGGCGAAATCAGCACGATGGTCTTGAAGCTGTTCTTCAGGTGCAATGCGATGTCCTTGAGTTTGCGGATGATCGCATAATTGTTTTTCGAGAGGAACGGATGAAAATCCTTGAACAGAAAAATCGCCGGCTCGACCTGTTCGATGACCTGGTCCAGCGCGGCGAGCGGGTCCTTGGTGGCGGCGTTGCGGTTTTTTTGCGACTGGATGGACGTGCCGGCGGGGACGATGCCGTTGCTGTACGTCCATTCGAAAACTTTTTTTTGCCGCTTTTTGGCGATTTCGACAACTGCGTTCTGCACGCGCAATTCCTCGCTCGAAATGACATAGAGGATCGGATAACGCGCGCGGATGAGAGTTTCGATTTCAGTTTGGAAGTTCATGGTGGCAATGACCAAAAGGGGATGGGAAAAGTTTCATCATGGATGGGTTCCACCAAACAACCGTTTCCACCAAGCCAGTTTCGGCGGGGGCAGTTCGCTGGTGGATTTTTGGAGCCGCTGCGCGATGGCCGGCGGCACCGGCGTGTGCGCGGCGTCGTAGCGTAACATCTCTTCCGCATTCGCAAATTCCCGGGCGGCCGGTTGTTGGGTCTGTTGTTCGGTCCCGACTTGTCGGGATTGTTGCAGTTGTTCCTCGGAAAGTTTGGATTGGTGTTTCATAATTCAGCCTTAAGCGGTTTTCTCAAAAAGAGCGGCAAAGGCCTTGCGGGCGCGATGCAATTTCCCGCGCACCGCATCGGGGGATTGCCCGACCAGCGCGCCGACCTGCTCGTAACTCAATTCCTCATCGGCCACGAGCAGCAACAGCAACCGGTATTCGTCGGACAAACCATCCAGGGCCTTTTGGATGCGCTGGCCGAGTTCCTTGGTTTCCAGAACGCGCAGGGGCGAATCGGTTTTGGCCGCGGCATTTTCCCACACCGCGTCGTCCACGTTGGAAAACACGTGGCGTCCATGCCAGGCCCGGCAGAGGTTCTGGCAATGATTGATGGCGATGCGGTACAGCCACGTGCGCATGGACGCCTCGCCGCGGAATTGATCCAGCTTGCGGAAGGCCTTCAGAAAAACGTCATGCGTGGCGTCCTCGGCCTTTTCCGGGTCGCCCAGGAATCGCAGGGCCAGATAATAAATGGCGCGGTTGTTTTCGGCGTAGAGTCTGGAAAATTCCGGGGACGCCAGGTCGGCTGGCGGCTCGGCCACGAACTCACATCCTGCAACCGGTTCGTTCATGAGGATCTTCACCGCCGATTAGACACCGTTCGTGCGCCAATGTCACGCTGGCAAGACACCGTTGTTGGAAAAGGGAATCGCGCTACAACCGGCGGCGCGTGCCGTATTTCAATCCGATGTTCTGTTCATAAATGCCGATTTTCACATCTGGCGTTGCTTGATGGGCTTTCACCTCCAGTTTCAGGCGGCCCAGCCGCGTCCGCGCCATTTCCGCGGCGGCCCAATCCGGAAACCGTTTCACAATTCGCTCCAACGTTCCGCGCACGGTGTCGTAATCCGCGCCATGGCGGATCTGCAAATCCGCCAATAAATTCAGCCAGTGCGCGACGCGTTTGGGCGGCTGGTTCGGTATGTCAATCAACTGCTCCAATTCGCCCGCGGCCAAATCCAGCCGCTGATAATGGTCGGCGTAAAGAATCGCCAGCTTTTCGCGAACCTCCATGTCGAGCGGATGCTGCTCCAGATGTTTCACGTAATCGGCGGCGAGTTGCGCCGGGTCAATTTCGGCGGGAGCCAGATGTTCGGAAGATTCCAGCAGGCCGACATTTTTCGCCCCTTTCGGCATGGCCACCGGCTGGCGGTCGTGGGCCGCGAGCAATAATTTTTCCGCGCCGCCCAAATGCGCGATGCGTTGCGCCGCCAGCAACGCCAGCTCGGTGTCGGGAAATCGCGCGCTGATTTTTTCCAAGGCGGCGCGTGCCAAATCCACATCCTGCGCCAGTTTGAGCCGCCAGTCGGCGAGCTGGTTCATCGCGGCGGCAAACTGTCTGGGTGGCGCCTTGGACCGGTCACAAAAATGGTTCAACGTGATTTCCGCGCCCGGCAAATCCTGCAGGTTTTCAGCCTGAATGGCGGCGAGCAGTTCTACCCCCTCAAAATCATTCGGGAAACGGGCAAGCTGCTGACGGACTTCCACGACGGCTTCCAGATATTTGCCCTTCATCCGCAGGGAATGCGCGATGGAATAACACGGTTTCTGTTCCAGTTCTTCATTCCCGCCGTCCATGAAGTTGGTAATTGGATTACACAGAAAATTTCCAAACTGCGGCGCCCATAGGATGCCCAAAATAATTCCGCTTATGGCCACCGAACCGACCATCACTGTCGTTGGAAAGAAATCACTGAACGGGTCGCCGTGCAGCATTTTGGTCAGATGCCGGTCGAATAAAAATGTGCCGGCGCCCAGCACGACGCTGAACAGGCACTTGAAAACCATCTGTGCCGGGGCTTCAGCGCGCTTGAGACTGCGAATATAAAACCAGATCCCGCCGCCAATGACGACGGCAAACCAAGAAACATCGCCTGCGATTTGTAAAATCCGGCTCATGGCTGGTCAGGCAAAACTCCTCCCGTCCCCCGGATTTTTTACAAGTGTCTTCACGATTGATTGGACAACGCTCGCGCGCCCATGTCACGCGGACAAGCGGACTATTCGGTTTAGTGTCGAGCCTGTGGCTCGATGAATCGGTGCAAAGCACCGACTCTACAGCACATTCACCCGTAACGATACGGTTTGGCCATCGCAAACGTGTTCGGCAAATGCCGGACTTCATGCACCTGGCCGTCCGCCAGCAACACCTCGACAATATCGAACCGGATTTTTACCTGCGGATTTTTCAGCAGCCGCAAATAATCCAGCGCGGTTTGCGAAAGCAACCGCCGCTTGCGCGCGTTCACCGCCGCTGCCGGACGTGTCCAGTCCTCGGACGAGCGCGTTTTGACCTCGACGAACACCAGGCAATCCTCGTCGCGAAAGACCAGGTCAATCTCACCGCGCTGCGAGCGGAAATTGGCCGTGAGAAACTTCAGCCCTTGCCGCTGCAAATGGCGCTTGGCCGCCTGCTCGCCCAATTCGCCGCGGCGCAGGTGCTCCGGCTTTTCTTTGCCAGTGAGCCGGTCCTTCAATTTTTCGAGCAGATTCATGGTTTCCAGATTAGCATTGAGACACGGATTTCACAGATTATCACGGATTGATTGTGCAAGTTTTAATCAGTGTAAATCTGTGGAATCCGTGTCTAAAACAGTTCGCGTTGGGTTGTTTTCAACGGCGCAAAGCTGCGCCGGTGGATCGGGCACGGGCCGT
>Ga0182027_10007085_pt1 | contig 16621 bp, 13 predicted proteins | sample 712E1DmetaG_FD_121300 | JGI IMG/M metagenome (GOLD analysis project Ga0182027, IMG submission 121300) | Permafrost microbial communities from Stordalen Mire, Sweden - 712E1D metaG (Illumina Assembly) | ecosystem: Environmental > Terrestrial > Soil > Wetlands > Permafrost | place: Sweden... | reverse complement strand
CGGCCGGGAAATCAAGCGGCCGGTTTTCCAGCGATTCGACAAAGGAGCGGTCGATTCCCGACGGCAGCACGCGCGCTGCGAAGTGCACGGCCTGCACCAGGGGTTCGGCTGATGCGTCGAGATCCGGCTGCTCTTGTGCGTCCACAGCCCGAACCACCACTTCGGAGAAATTCCATTTTCGGAGCAGGTGCGCCCCGGCGGCGGCTTGAGTCATTCCCACATTATCCACTTCCCAGGCGGACAACGATTCGTTGCCGTCCCAGAACAACCCGCCACCGAGGTCCTGGATCGCCTGGTTGATCGCCAGCCGGCCGATGAAGCGCAACAAGCCTGCCGTGTAGGCTTCGCCGGGATCAAAGGCCGCCGTATGCTGCGCCAGTCGTTCGAGGAAGAGGCCGTTGAACAGGCTCTCGGCCCAGAAATCCTCCGCGGCGATGCCGTAGCTGCCAAGATCGCGGCTGGCGGTCTGATGGGCCGCCACGAGGTTGAGCAGACGGATCGTTTCGCGGAAACCGATGATTTGGACGGCCTCGCCGATGCTGGTGACCTGCCAGCCAACGCCGTAATAGGCGCTGTTGGCACAACGCAAAACGTCGACCACGAGCGCCGTATCCCGGCTGATCAGATCGGAAATATCGCTCAGGTCCGAGTCCGACGAACGCAACAACCGCATGGCATGGGACAGGGTCCGCGGCGCTGGGACCAGGCGTTCTGTCTTCGCGATGGTGGCGAGAAATTGCTCTTTTGTCATGAGGAAGGGTGCTCGGCGCGATTGGGCGAAGGCCGGGCAGGCTCAGATGCCCGGGGCCGGCTTGGAGCCGTTTCGGTGGCGTTGGTGCGTCAACAATGCAGGCACGTCGAGGATTAGCGCGATGCGGCCATCGCCAAGCACCGTGGCTCCGGAGAAGACAGGAGTCCGGCGTCCGATCCAGCCGAGCGATTTGAGGACCGTCTGGTGGTTGCCGAGCACGCGGTCGATCACGAGCCCCGTGCGCTGGTTTTCGATTTCGAGGACAACGACGCGTTCGACGTCGGGCGGCGCCGAGGTGAAGTGGAGCAAATCGCGCAGGCGAAGACACGGCACGAGTTCTCCGCGCAGTTCCACGAGATTGCCGCCGTTGTCGATGGCCCGCTGGTCCTGTTTCAGCTCGATCGTCTCACGTACGAGATCGAACGGCAGGATGTAACGCTCGCCATCCACCTCAACCATCAGCCCATCGAGAATGGCCATGGTCAATGGCAGGGAAAGCCGGAACTCGGCCCCACGACCGCGTTCGCTGCGAATCTCGACTCCGCCCCCGAGTTGCTCCACCTGCTGGCGCACGACGTCCAGACCCACACCGCGCCCCGAGATTCGCGTGATCCTTTCAGCGGTCGAGAAACCGGGCAGGAAGACCAGTTGAAACAACTCCGTCTCGGTTGGTTGTGCGTCGCCGGCCAGCAGTCCCTGGCGGATCGCCCGTGCACGGATCCGTTCGGGATCAAGTCCTCGGCCGTCGTCGCTTACGCTGACGAGCACGCGATTCCCTTGCTGTTCAGCGCTGAGGCGCAGCGTGCCGCAGCGAGGCTTGCCGGCGGCTTGACGTTCCGCAGCCGGCTCGATCCCGTGGTCGAGACTGTTGCGCACGAGATGCATCAACGGATCGACGAGGGCATCGAGGACAGCCCTGTCGACTTCAGTATCGCCGCCTGCGATCACCAAGCCGACGTCCTTTCCGAGATTGCGAGCCAGGTCACGGACGAGACGCCGGAATCTCCCGAACGTCTGTTCGATCGGCATCACCCGGATGTTCTGGATGGCCTCGCGCATCTCCGTACTTAGGCGTTCGAGCGCTTCAGCCGCCTCAGCGATGCCGATGGGCAAATGAGTGGCGCCGGTGCACGCAGTGCTGACCTGCGAGCGCAAGAGGACGAGTTCGCCCACCAGATTGACAAGCCGGTCCAGCCGCTCCGCCGGAACACGCAAGGTTCCCGCGCCAACGCGCCCGCCAGTTGAAACCGGGGCGGTTGGCGACGGCGGAACGACTGGTGATGCCGCGGCCGGTGTGCGAATCGTCTCTGGCGCGGCAAAAGGATGCACGCGGGTGGGCTCCGTGACTGTGCCGGCAGGCGCTTCGATGGCTCCGAGCCGCGTGATCTCAAGGTCGCATTCGCCCTCTATAAAGTCGAACACACCTCTCACGGCGTTTTCATCGGCCTCGGTTGCGACCTCGATCTCCCACTGGAGATAACAGGCTTCGGGATCCATCTTCGCGAGAGGAGGTACTTCATTCGCATGCCCTTGGATGATGCACGGACCAAGGGCACGCAGATCATCGAGAAAAACTCCCGGGTCGCTTCCGGTGCGGAACAGATCAGGCCGCGGCCGGAACCGCACTTGGAACCGGCCCGCCGCGGCCGGCGCCGGTGCAGTGTCCGTGGTTTTCTTCGGGACCGGCAGATAGGACAGCAACGCGGTCAATTCGCCGCTGCACCCGGCGAGCACGGCGGCCGCGTCCGCCGGCTCGGCGGCGAGATAACGGACGACCGAGTCAGCCAGTTTCAACGTGAGATCGATGATCTGGGGATTGATCTGCAGGCGCGATTGCCGGGCCGCGTCGAAAACGTCCTCAACTCGGTGGAGAAAGTCCGACAGCTCATGGAAGCCGCTGGTCGCGCCGGAGCCCTTCAGCGTGTGCATGACCCGGAATGCGCGGTTGATCAGCGCCGGGTTTCCCGGATCGGCCTCAAGTTTGAGCAGGGCGGACTCGAGTTCACCGAGGAGATCGGCGGCCTCCTGGCGGAAGATCTCGCGGCTGCGGCGCTGGATTTCGTCAAGGTTCATTGGCTGTAGCGTTCATCCAGGTGGACAGACTTTCTGGATCACTGCGATGAAGCGGGCCGGATCGAACGGTTTCACGATCCAGCCGGTGGCGCCCGCGCGTCGCCCGGCGATCTTTCTATCCTCCTGGGATACGGTGGTCAGCATCAGGATGGGCGTGAATTTGTATTGTGGCAGGGCTCTGAGTTGGGTGATGAGGGCGATGCCATCCATCACGGGCATGTTCAGATCAGTTATGACCAGGTCGGCCTTTTGCTGATTGGCCGCGGCCATGCCCCTGGCTCCGTCCTCGGCCGAGAGCACGCGGTAGCTGGCGGCCTCCAGAGTCATTCGGACGGTTTCCCGGATGCTCATCGAGTCATCCACGGAGAGCACGGTCTTGGGCATGGCGTTTCAGCAGTTCGGCGAACCATACGGGCTTGGGAGAGCGTAGCGAAGAAACGCGTCATCCCAGGCGGGCGAGGAACCGAGCAGGACGGCCTGGCCGGCGGCTGCGGCGGCCGCCACGAGGACCTGCAGAGCGGCGGCGTCCACGCGTGAAACAGCGGCAGCGTCGACAGTCAGGATACCCTCAGCGTTGAGCGCGGGAGTCAGCGCTGCATGAAGCTCGCGTGCGTTTTCGATCGTCAACTCTCCCTCCAGGCGCAACCGGACGGAGGAGCCATCGGATTCAATCTCGAACGTGCTCATTGTGGGACGGAGTCAATTCTCAGGAAACAGCGCTTGCGGCATGGCCGGCATCGCTGAGGCCGGGCCGGGATTTTGGAGGCACGGCGCCTTCCAATCAGTATCGGCGGCAGTCGCGGGTTTGTCGGCACAGGATCCTGCGCGGGCGATGGTGGCGATGGTTTCACTCATGGCTGCGGTCGATGCCTGATAAAGTCGGTCCAGTTCGGATGGGAATGTCTCCCAGGCGACGAATTCGCTTTTGCGGGCCTGGCCCAGCACCTCGATGCATCGTCGGGCGATACGCATCCAGCCGAGGGTGAGGAAGCAGCCCTTTAGCCCGTGCACCAGGTCGGCCAGCCGGAGGGAATCCCTCGCCCGGCAGGCGGCGAGCAGTTGCGGCTGGATCCTGCAGAAGTCTTCGGTGGCGGCGGTGTGGAGTTCGGTCAGCGTTTCGGCAGCCTCGGCGGGCGCAAGATCCGGGAGAACGGACTCGAAGTGGGCGCGGTCGACCCATGGTGGTTCCGCCGGAGCCGGTGCAGCAGCGATGGTGGATTTGTTCGAGCCGGCGCCGTTCTGGAAGAGCCGGCGCAGGCAGGCCTCGATCTGGCGGGGCAAGACCGGCTTGCTCATGTAATCGTCCATGCCTGCCGCCAGGCATTTCTCCCGGTCACCGGGCAAAGCATTGGCGGTGATGGCGGCCAGTTTGGGGCGTCTGGCGGGATCGGGCTGCCGGTGGCAGATCTGGCGCGCGGCCGTGAGGCCGTCCATCACTGGCATCTGCACGTCAAGCAGCACGAGGTCGAAGGTCTGCCGCTCGATGGAGGCGAGCACTTCCGCGCCGTTTTCGACGGTCTCAATCTGGTATCCCAGGTGAGCCATCATCCGGCGCAGTACCTCCCGGTTGGTGCGGATATCGTCGGCGGCAAGGATTCGCAGCGGCAGTTGTTCGGCCAGCCGTGCGGTGGTTGGCGCCGCGGCTACCGGAGCAGGCTCCGCGGTTCGGGTGACCAGATCGGCCAATCCGCGTGCGAGTTCGGCGAGTTCGAGAGGATGGGGAAGGGGCAGGCTCGCGGCGCCGGTTTCCGGCCGTGGAAGCGGGTCAAAGCGGTGCAACCACGCCACCGGAACCGCATAGCCGGCGGCGCCGGGGGCGAGCCAGTGGACGAGTGCGCCCGACTGGTCGCGCAGCGCTTCAGGGTCCAGGATGGCCAGATCGAAGGGACCGGCCGATTGCAGGTCGGCGGCGGTGGCGTCGTCGGCGGCAACCACGGCCTGCAGTTTCCATGCCTTGGCCGTGGCGGCGAGGAACCGGCGCTGGCGCTGATTGTCCGTCAGGATCAGTATCCGGCGGTTGCGCAGGGCTTGCGGCGCTGACGCCGAGACGGCACCTGCGGGGTTCGCGGTTCGACCGACAGCAACGGTGCACCGGAAAACGGAACCGCGGCCGGGTTGGCTGCGCACGACAATGTCACCGCCCATCAGGTTGGCGTACGAACGGGCGATCACGAGCCCCAGACCGGTGCCACTGGCAAGTCGGTCGGGGGCGCCGCCGACCTGGGAGAACGCCTGAAAGACCCTGCCCAGATCTTCGGGAGCGATGCCGGGTCCGGTGTCGCACATGTCAAAACTCAGGTTCCAAGTTTGGGGGGATTGCAGCCGGACGGTTACGCCCAGATGCACGCCGCCGCGATCGGTATACTTGACGGCGTTGATGAGCAGGTTGAGGAGGATCTTGCCGAGCCGGCGTTCGTCGCCGACGACCTCGGCTGGCACGCGGGCGTCGATCCAGCAGCTGAATTCCAGGCGGTGGCGGCGGATGCTTTCGCTGGCCAGCTGGACGGCGTGCGAGACAAGCGCGGACACATCGAATGGTCTTGCATCGAGCCGGGCGTTTCCCGCCTGGAGACTCGAGTAGTCGAGAATCTCCTCGATGATGCCCAGGAGGTTCTGGCCGCTCTCGACGATCAGATGGAGGGCGTTCTTCTGGTCGGCTTCGGTCGTCTGTTCGGCCAGGGTCTCTGCCACGCCATTGATTACGTTGAGAGGTGTGCGCAGCTCGTGGCTCATGCTGGTGAGAAACGTGCTCTTGGCCCGGTTGGCCGCCTCAGCCTCGACCGCGAGTTGACGGGAGCGGACGGCGGAGAGTTCAAGTTGAGCGTTCGTTTCCCGGAGCGTAGCCTGGGACTCGATTAATCGCTTCTCCGCCAGCTTGCGCTCGGTGATGTCGCGGAACACGCCAAAGGTGCTGGTGAACTGCCCCTGATGGTCGTGCTGCGGGACCGCCGTTACCAGCATCGTGCGTTTCTCGCCGTCGGGGCGGCTGATCTCGATTTCGTAAGTGTCTTTCGAGCCGCTCTGTCGCCGGAGGGTTTGTTGCGCGATCGCCGCAAGTTGTCCGGGATCCGTGAATTCCCGCAGATCGCGCCCGACCAGTCCACCGGTTGGCACGCCGAAGATTCCGTCGGCAGCGGGATTGGAAAGAATGAACTTCTCTTGAAGATCCACGACGCCGATGCCTTCGCCGACAGTCTCGAACAGGGTGCGGTAGCGGGCTTCGCTTTCCCTCAAAGAGTCCTCAGCCAGTTTGCTCTCCGTGATATCTTCCTTGACGGCGACGAAATGCGTGATCTGGCCGGCATCATCCCGGATAGGGGAGATCGAAACCAGTTCCCAATAGAGTTCCCCGCTCTTCTTCCGGTTGCAGAATTCGCCCTGCCATTCGCGTCCGGCGGTGATCGTTGCCCAGAGGTTGTGATAATATTCCACCGGATGCCGGCCTGATTTGAGAACCCGCGGATTCTGCCCGATGGCCTCCGCGGCGGAGAACCCCGTGACTTCGGTGAAACGGGGATTCACGTATTCGATGCATCCGCCCGGGTCTGTGATCACAATGGATGCCGGGCTCTGTTCGACGGCACGGGAGAACTGCGTCAAGCGCTTCTCGACGGCGCGTAAATGCAGGGCAATCTCCAACGTTGTCTGTAGCTCGCACTCCTCAAAGGGTTTGACAAGGTAGCCGAAGGGTTCCGCTGCTTTCGCGCGCTGCACGGTGGCGCTGTCGGCCCGGCCCGTGAGGAAAACGCTCGGGATGGCGAAACGTTGCCGAAGCATCATGGCGGTCTCGATTCCGTTGAATCCGTCGGCGAGGCCGATGTCCATCAGCACCAGATCGGGTCGCAGGCGTTCGGCGAGGTCGACCGCCTCGGGCCCGAAAGCCGTCGCCGCGACCACCTCGTATCCGAGTTCTTGCAGGGAGATCGCGATCATCCGCGCCACCGTGGGTTGATCCTCGACGATCAGAATGCGCGCTTTGCTCATGGTGACGATTTAGAACAATTGAATGCCGTCCCCAAACTCCGAAGATTCGGGTGCCTCCGGGGCGGGCGCCGGGCTTGCGGGCTGGCAAGGAGATGCCGGTGTTGGGCCGTCTTTCGGCGCGTCGACCGGCTCGGTTTGAAATGGCTGGCTGCTCGTTGCGTTCCCCGGGGCTGGAGCGGCGGTCGCCGGTGGCGATTCGCTGGCGGTGAACAGTTCGATTGTGGCGGGTGCTGCGGTCGCCTCAACTCCACGGGAGAATGCGGAGGCGCGCGTGGCGCTCCCCCGGTGGAGCGTGTCGCGGTCCCAGTTGGAATCGAACCGGGCGGGCGTGTCTCCACTGGATTCCTCCGGATTCGCGTAGTCGACTGTGGCGGTGAGAAACGATTCGCACAGCCGCTCGGCTGGTGCGTAGCAACTGGCAACAAGAGCGGGGAATCCGAGGCCATCGATCAAGGCGCGGGTTTCACCGTTTGCGGCCTCGAACTCCCGCCGCACCTGTGCAGAACGGGACTGGACACTTTCGCCGAGCCGCACGAGCTTTTCGCTGACCGTCACCATCCCTCGTTCCAGTTCGGCTTTCTCGCTGGTGACGATGCCGAGGAACTCGTCAGCGTCCCGTTTGATGGCGAGGAGGGCGTCAAGACCCGTCTGGAGCTCGGCAACGAGGTCACCGGTGACATGGGCGTTCTCGCCGGAAAGGATGCTCGTTTCCTCGGCGAGCTTGTTCAGTGCGTCGGCGGAGGGCAGGCGGGCGGCGGCGATCTGGGCATTGAGTGCGACGATCTTCACGTCGAGCTCGCACCGGGAGATTTCGCCGGAGAAAAAGCGTACGACTTCGGCGATCCGGTCGACGAGGCCCGAGATCTTGTCGTTGGCCTTCTCGCTCATATCGGCGACCTGGGCGAGCCGGTGAATTTCATCGCGGAACATCGGGGCGACGCGGCAGTCGCGGAACGCTGCGCACCCGGCGCTCTCCATCGTGGCAAACCGCACGGCGAGTTTCCCGCCGATTTCCTGCAGGGACTGCAGGCCCGACGTTACTTCGGCCGCCGCCTTCTCGATCTCCGCACGGGCGGCGCGAAGTTGGGCTTGTTGTACGCCGGCGGCGCTGTGTACGTAGCCGAGTTCGAGTCTGGCCGCGGGCTGGTTGGCGGGCGGATCATCAAGGAGACGTCGCCGGATGTCGTCGAATCCGGCGACGACGTGTTCGAGTTGTTGGCGGACGATGTCCTGGTGTTGGAGCGAGGCGAGGGTCTGCACCGTCGCGGGCGTTACTGCGGCGAACAACCCGGCGATGCCGCGGCTTTGGTCGACACAGGGTTGCAGGGAGCCTTTCAGGGCGTCGAGATCGCGATCGATGCGCTGGATGCTGCTTTCGGCACGGGTGAGGAGGTTTTTCTCGAGATCCTTCAGATTGCCGCGCTCGGTGCGGGCCTCGGCGATGACCGCTTCGATCCGGTCGAACGCCGTCTCAGTGCTTCTGGCGATCTTATCGCTGATTTCACCAATTGCCGCGGCAACGTTGAGAAAGACGCCCTGGAATTCCGGATTCATCCGCGAGGCCTCCATCCGCACGCTCATTGTGAGGATGCGGAGCAGCAGGTGGTTGCGCTTGAACTTCGCGCGGGCCCGGCAGGCCCGCAGCAGGCTTTCTTCGATGCTCTTCATTTGCTCCTGCTCGGACAGGGCAGTGCCCATGCTAGCATGCACGAGGTCCACCGAACTCCGATAGAGCGTGCGCGCGGACGACAGCGCGCGGTCATCGTCCCGGTCATCCAGGATCAGTTCGAGCTGTTCCGCCTGGGTTCGCAAGTTGGCGAGCCGCTGATTGAGATGGGAGAGGCCCTGGGCGAGGGCCGTGAAATCCATGTCGGATTTTCGTCCGAAGCGTTGCAGGGCTTCCTGGCAGGGTTGGAGTTCCGCCATCGCCGCGGTCAATTGGTCCCGGGCGTGGGCGTCCGCCCACCGGCACAAAAACGCGGGCATGAGACGCCTGATCCCGATGGAGAGTCGACGGGCGGCTCGGGCGGAAGGGACGGGAGCAGGCATGGATGGCGGCGGGCTGGAAAAACGGGAAATCTTAGAATCGAGAAAGCCGGGGGCCGGGTGTGGGCGAGAAAACGGAAAGCCGGGAAGGCGGGAAAACGAAAAGCGGGAGACTGAAATGGCGCTCCGCCGTCAGCGTTGTGTGGGCATCTGGAGGACACGGCGGCTCGCCCTCCATGTCATCGTGGTTTTCCCGGTCTTCATGCTGTGGAAGCAGAATCTGGCGCGAGGCGGGGCAAACAGACTTCTAGGCGGGCAGCAGCCGGCGCACTTCGCCGACAAATGTCTCGGGCAGGATCGGCTTGGCCAGCACCTTGATCCCAGGCAACCCTGCCAGTTTTTTAGCCTGCTCCTGGCCGGCTTCTGAAGTGATCACGAGAACTGGAAGGGATGCAAAACGGCCGATTGCGCGTACGCGCTGGATGAACTCGGTCCCGCTCATTTTCGGCATGAGCAGGTCGAGCACCACGAGATCCACGGGTTGCTTTTCAAGGGCGGCAAGCGCCTCGCCGCCGTCCGGGGCTGAGATCGTGGCGAAGCCGGCCTTTTTGAGCAGGCTCTGGTGGAAGAAACGCACACTGGCGAAGTCGTCGACTACCAGGATTGTTTTCATAAGGGAGAAAAGAAACAGACTAGGGAATGTCTTTGCCGGCGCGCAAGACTTCCTGCGTCATCGACGGATTGATGCAGCTTATCAAGTCGCAGAAGAAAACGGTGTCCATCATTGGTAATCAGGAATTTAGGGAAGTGGAGCCCTTGGCCGGGCGAAGCGCCATCCGGCAGAGTCAGGCTCGTCTAGCTCGTCTGGGTTGAGGCCGCGAGGTCGCTCCAAGCAAACGCCCGGATGATTGGCGGGCATGGCTCCAATTTCCAAATGGCAGCGGCCACAGGTCGTTGCAGTCTGATTCGCACGACAACCTAATCGGCTCGGTCAGGGATTTCCTTATCGGAATATTCGTTTCCCCTTAGGCCTCAGGATCCCGAGCGGAGTCGAGGGACTCGGGGCCTTGAGCCTGTCTGCGGCGAGCTTGTCGAACCCGTCGAAATGGCGAGTGGGTTCCGCCTCAACTGCGGAATCCAGGATCAACTGTATGATCCATGCGGAACCGGTGTGTCTCGGCGGCTGCGGCGGTAGCCGCTATTGAATCAGGCCAATCTCAAGGGCGTAGCGGGTCAGGCTGGCCACGTCGTGCAGATTCAGCTTGCGCATCAGGTTCGTGCGATGGTTGTCCACCGTTTTCACGCTGATGCTGAGCTTCACTGCGATTTCCTTGGTGCTGTAGCTTTCCGCCACCAGTTGCAAAATCTCGCGCTCGCGGGCGGTCAGAAAATCCGAACTGGAACTGGCGCTCGGGTTGGCCACCACATCGCGCAACATTGCGGCCACTGACGGTCCGAAATACGTTCCCCCATTTGCCACGGTTTCGAGGCCTTTCTTAAGCTCGAAGAGCCCCGCAGTCTTTTCCACGAAACCGTGAGCCCCCGCTTCAAGCATCTCCCGCACGAGCACCGGGTTCTCGTGGCCCGAAAAGACCAGTACGCGCAGATTGGTGAGCACCTTGTTCAGGCGTCGCAGGAGATCGACCCCGTTTAGACCCGGGAGTTTTGCGTCGAGGACGATGACATCCGGTTTGACGTCAAGGCAGAGTTGGTAGGCGCTCTGGCCGTCGCCGCTTTCACCCACCAGCTTGAACGATGGGTCCAGGCGAAGAATCTCCGCCAGCATTTCGCGGATCGCAGTCTGGTCTTCAATAATGACAAGCCGTTTCATGTTGAGCGGGAACACCCCGTTGATTAATCGGATGAACCGTGGGTTGAGTTTAGCGCTATCTCAAGCCTGGAGGCCATAGGCCGAAAGAATGTCATACTTTCCGCGCATTGTACAAGTGAAGCTTTTCGAGCAATTTTACATGGAGCCGGCTTGCCCGTTCGACGAGCTCGGAAATGCTGTTTGCCTCCGGCCGGCCGGCATTCCAACCTCTGCCGCCCCGCCCCTGACATGCCCGATCCGAGCCCGTCTGCTCCAATGGCACGGCCCAAGCCTGCCAATGTCCCGCCCAAGCCGTGGTGGCGCTCGCGAAGCGTGCTCATCGCGCTCATGGTCCACGCAGTGCTGTTTCTTGGACTCTTTCAATTGCACTACACGGAGGCCGAGTGGGACCGGCTGAACGTCCTGAACGGCTCCTCTCCCACCGTCGGGCAAGCCGTGCGGACCCTCTTGCGAGAACACGGAGTCATGGGGGTGTTGACCGCCTATTTTGAAGTTCACCGCGAAATCGTGCTATACCACCGCTACAGCGAACTCGCCCTGCGCAGCGTAGACGTGACGCGTCCTCCCACCGACCCGGCGCAGGGCCACCTCCGGCCGTACCGCGACGTCCTTGTGGAATACCCACCCGGTGCGCTCCTCGTGATGCTTGTGCCCGGGTTGTTCACTTCCGACTTTGAAAACTATCTACATATTTTCATCGCGTGGGTCGGCCTGCTCTGTCTCGCAAGCTTGTTTCTCGGACTCCGGTTGTTCAGCACCCGACCGATGAAGCCGGAACCTCTGGCCCGGGGGCTATGGGGATCCGTGTGGTTCATGGCATGTTTCGGTCCTCTGCTCGCTGCGCGGTGCGATTTCGCCGTCCCTCTGGTCTGTCTGGTGGGCGCGGCGGCCTACGACCGGGCCGTGCACACGAATTCCCTGGTCTGGTTTGCGGCGTTTGGCGCCACGATTGCATGCGGCGTCATGGTCAAGATCGTGCCAGGGGTCCTGCTCCTGGCCGGCCTGATCTGCCTGCTCGCCGGCGATCGCCGGCCGCAATGGAAACCGGCGGCGGCTGTTCTCGCCGGCTTCCTGGCGATGATGATCGTGTTCAATGCTGCCTGCTATGCAGCGTGGGGCGAAGGCTTCTTGCGTTGCTACACCTACCACATGGACCGCGGCGTGCAGCTGGAGAGCACCTATGCCGGCATCCTCGCCGCCGCGCACGGCGCCGGCCGGCCGCTCGCCGTCGAGTTCTCGTTTGGAAGTGTCAACCTCGTCACCGGCTACACCGGCCTGGTGAAAACGGTCTCGCCGCTGCTGTTCCTCCTCGTGGCGGGCATCGTGGCCAGCCGCTTCCTGGCACTCAGGCGCTCCGGAGCGTCGCTGGCATCGCCAGTCTTCGCCCTGCTCCTGCTTTCGACGATCCTGCTGTTGGCGTTTATGCTGACAGGGAAGGTGTTTTCCCCGCAATATCTTCTCTGGATTGCTCCGCTGCTGGCGGTGATGCGGGGCGTCCGGCGAGACATGGATCGGCTTTTTTTTGTCTTTCTCGCGGCAGCCGGGCTCACCCAGGTGATATACCCCCTTTTCTATGACCAGTTGGGCTCCATGTATCCGGCCATGATCCTGCTGCTTAACCTCCGCAATGCGCTGCTCGTGGCGGTGCTCGCCGGGCTCATCTGGCGGTTGCCAGCGCTGCTCCAGCCCGAAGCGGACAACTTCAATGGCGGAACAACCAGCGCAGCCGCCACCGCGGAATCGTGAAGATCGCCCTTGTCTCCGACTGGTACCGGCCGCGTGTCGGCGGGATCGAATTCCAAATCGAGTCGCTTGCCGCGAGGCTGGTGGCGGCCGGTCATGCGGTGACGGTAATCACGCCGACGCCGGGCGGCGATGCCGACGGCGCGGCCGGTATCAGCCTAAATTCCGCAGTTGAGACGGAAGCCACTCGCTCACGCTCGCAGCTACGAGGAGTGGAAGCCACTCGCTCACGCTCGCAGCTACGAGAAGCGGAAGCCTCAACTGCGGAATCTGGCGTCAGGGTGCATCGACTCCCCGCTGTGCTGTGTCCGGGCTGCGGATTAATGTGGACACCGCGCGCCTTCCGCGAGCTGCGCGTCCAGCTTTCCGCCGGAGACTTCGATGTCGTCCACGCCCACAGCAGCATTATCTCACCGGCTGCGTATGGCGCCCTGGCGATCGCGGTGCGGCAGGGACTGCCGGCCGTGGTCACTGTCCATTCGATCTGGGGGCATTACCGGCATCTGTTGACCGCGATCGACCGGGCGGTCCGCTGGTCGCGCTGGCCCGTTGTGTTTTCCGCGGTGAGCGAATGCGCCGCGCGCGACCTGCGTCTCCGGCTCGGAGCAACCCCGGTTGCAATCCTGCCCAATGCCGTCGATCCCGCCGAATGGAACGTCGTCCCGGCGCCGCCAGCGGACACCATTTCGATCGCCTGTGTGATGCGCATGGCGCGCAGGAAGCGCGGCCGGGCGCTTGTCGCGCTCATGCCGCGTGTCCTTGCCGCGCTGCCGGCGAGGGCATCACGGCTGCGCTTGCGCATCGCGGGCGACGGTCCGGAGCGACCGGAGATGGAGAGGCTCGCCGACCGCCTGCGTGTGGCGGGCTCGATTGATTTCCTCGGACAGCTCGACCACGCCGGTGTGAGGCAGCTGTTCGCCGGATGTTCCGGCTTTGTCCTGCCAACACGGCTGGAGGCGTTCGGGATTGCGGCCCTGGAAGCGCGGGCCGCCGGACTGCCGGTGGTGGCGATGCGGGCTGGTGGCGTGGCGGAGTTCGTACGCCACGAACAGGAAGGCCTGCTGGCGGACGACGACGACGATCTTGCCGCCCAGTTGGTGCGACTGGTGACTGAACCGGGTTTGCGTGAGCGCATCGCCGTCCACAACCGCGCCACGCCGGTGGAGTTTACCTGGGACCGCACCCTGGCCGCCCACCTCGCCGCGTACGAGCGCGCCAGCCGGCTCGTCGGCCGCTTCTTGCCACCGCCCGTGTTTCCATGAAGAGTGCCGGCGCACGATGAAACGCGTCTTTTTGGTTGTCAGCTCGCTGCATTCGCTCCTGCGCAAATATCGCGGACAGTTCATCGTGGCGGCGATCGCGAGCGTGGCGGCTGGGCTGTGCTCGTCGGGAATCCTGGCGGTCGTCAATTGCCGCCTGAAAGGGGTGGTGGTACCGTACCTGCCGGTGCCGGCGCTGTTTGCGCTGCTGGTCGCGATCTACCTGTCTGCAAGTCTTCTCGCCGAGTTGTTGCACTTGAGGATCGCTGAGGCGGAGTTGGCGAACCTGCGTTTCCAGCTCAGCAAACAGATCCTCAATCTGCCGTTGCGCCGCCTGGAGACCATTGGCAGCGGCAATCTGTTCGCCTCGCTGACCAGCGATCTGGACAAGATCATCCTGATCATTGTCAAGATTCCCAGTTTCATCCTCAACGTCTCGACGGCTGTCGGCTGCGGAATCTACATCGTCCTGGTCTCGCCCAAGGTGGCGGCGATGATCCTCGTCTACCTCGCCGGGTCCGCTGTTCTGTACGTCGTGCCGTTCCGGCTGTCGGAACGGTACATTGTGACCGTGCGGGAGAACTGGGACGACCTGTGCCGTTCGTTTCACTCGGTGACCCAGGGGGCGAAAGAGCTGCTGATGCACCATCACCGGAGGCGGTCTTTTCTCATGGAGCGGATACAGCGGACGTGTGGCGAGATCCAGCGCAACATGATCAAGGGAAAGTCGATTCACAATTTTGCCTACAGGTGGGGCGACACCCTTTATTTCATCGGTCTCGGCGGCTTCTTGTTTCTTGCCGCCCCTTATCTGGCGCTCCCGAACAAGGATCTGACGAGCATCATCTGGGCGCTCCTCTACATGGTCATTCCGATCCATTTCGTAATCAACTGGGGACCCAATTTCCAGGACATCGTCATATCGATCCAAAAACTCAACGCCATCGGGTTCTCCTTTGATTACGACGAGGCGGATGAGGACATCGCCGGCGCGGAGGCTCCGATCCGCGAGCGCGAGGGCCATCCGCTGCTCCAACTGACCGGCGTGCGCTACACGTACTTCAACCAGGACGAGGAAGGGAGCTTCGCCGTCGGCCCCCTGACTCTGACGCTGCAGCGGAACCAGATCATTTTTCTGACGGGCGGCAATGGGAGCGGAAAGACGACGCTCATGAAGATCATCTGTGGGCTGTATTCCCCGGAAAGCGGCGAGATCCGCTGGAACGGCGAGCCAATCGACGACAGCAACCGCTCGCTGTACCGGCAGTTTTTCTCAGTCGTTTTCTCGGATTTCTACCTCTTCGACGAATTGTTCGGTCTCGACAAATCCCATTGCGAGTCCCGGGCCGAGACCTACCTGCACCGGCTCAAGCTCAACCGGAAGGTGAGTCTGAATGAGGGCAAGTTGTCCACGATCGATTTATCTCAGGGGCAGCGGAAGCGGATCGCGCTGCTTGTTGCCTTCCTCGAAGACCGGCCGTTCTACATCTTCGACGAGTGGGCGGCGGATCAAGATCCTGTTTTCAAACGGATCTTCTACCACGAGATACTTCCCGACCTGAGGAGCCGGCAAAAGACGGTCCTCGTGATTTCGCATGACGAGGCATATTATCACGTTGCGGACCGATTGATCAAACTTGAGGACGGACATCTGAAGGAGGAAAATGTCGCCGGGGAAGCCGGGCGGCTGGCAGCAACGGGAGCATGATCGGTTATCCTCCATGGTCTTGTCTGCCATCATCTGTTCGGTATTCCTGCTTGTATCGTCTGTCATCACACGGCGTCGGAATCGCCGGGAGGTGTTGCGGGGGCTCGAACAGTTTCGCCGTCGCGGCCGTCGCTGTCTTCTGCCAATCCTCATGCCGGTCTACGGCCGGCCGCACTACCTCAGGCAAACACTGGAGGCCCTTTCGCGGGCAAGGGACATAGGGAAGACAGTCTTGATCATATCCCAGGATGGCGCTGATGACCAGGTGTCGGCATTGATCCGCGGAATAGATTTCACCGAGGTTATCCACCTCCGGCATACCAGGCCCTTTCTGGGTGTGCCCACCTATTTTTGGGACAGTCTGTACGCAGTATCGGACAACATCCATTTTCTTCTGGATTTCGCCTTGCGCGGCCTGGAGTCGGAAGGCGCCATCGTGTTGGAGGACGACCTCGTGGTCTCTCCAGACTTCTTCAATTACTTCGAGTGGACGTTCGGACATGTCCTGGCTGATGCCAGGGTGCTGTCGGTGACCGGTTTCAATCTCCATTCCCGGATCTGTCCGGAATCCCGGCATCATCCGGAGGAGCACCCATTCGACCTGATTGAAAACCGGGAGAACGGCCGCAGCAAGTTCACCGGCTGGAGTTGGATGATCAACCGGCGGCAGTGGGCAAGGATCAGGGAGCACTGGTCCTTCTTCAGCTGGGATATCGGGCTCGATGCGACTCAGCGGAAACTGAATCTTGTTTCGTACAAGCCGGTGTTGGGCCGGGTGAGGAACATTGGCATGCAGGGAGGGATCAATTTCACTGAATCTGATGGGGATCCCCGGTGGGCCGATGTCACCATCCCGGAGCGGGCAATCGAATACGAGGCTCCCCCGCGCATCCTTGGAGAGGCGCCCGTTGTTCCTCCCGTTTCCGCTTTCGCACCGGCGCGATCCGGGTCGAATGAACGGTCGAGAACGCGGCGGCACCGACGCTGGCTTTGCCTCGCCATTGCGGCGCTGGCATGCGCCGAATTCCTGATCTATTTCCGCAAAAGATAATTCACCGTCTGGCAGCGTGGAGGGCCAAAACTCGACAGGCTGCTGGCGGTCTGTCTTCAGGCTCGCCAACCTAGCCCGCATATTTCCCAACGCGGCAGGGCCGCAATCAAAGTGGAGGGCGCTGCGCCGTCAGCGCCCATAAACCCCTTGGCGGTGACAGCCCGCCTTCGCTCTTCGAGCTTCGGCGAGGCCCTGCATTTGGGACGGGCCACGACGGAGCCTTGGCAAAGTCGGG